>R14__coassemble_374_pt1 | contig 33634 bp, 30 predicted proteins | sample R14__metabat2_high_PE_015 | metagenome-assembled genome bin R14
GCCGTAGCTTGTTGATTGGGGGAACGGACGCTTGACGGCAATCCAGGGCTCCCTCCTCGAGGGAGCTGTCGCTACAGGCGACTGAGGGAGTTCAGCCGCGATCAGATGTTTCTATGCGCAAGGGGGCCTGAGATCAGCAGTAACCCGGCACGCCACTGCTTTTTTACAAAAATCTTCCCAAACTGTTGCAAATTTGTAATTATTATGTTACAATATATCGGCTCTCAATGAGCATGGATACGATCATCTGTTTGCAACAGGGAGGAATGGAACGTGAAACTGAAAATCTGTCTGGCCGAGCTGATCGGCACCGCCGTGCTGGTCACCTGCGGCTGCGGCACCGCCATGCTGGTGGGCTGCGATGCCGCCGCCGGCTGCGGCTATCTGCTGACGGCCCTGGCCTTTGGTCTGGTCATCGTGGGCATGGCCTACTGCGTGGGCAATATTTCCGGCTGCCACATCAACCCCGCCGTGTCTCTGGCGGTGATGATGACCGGCGGCATGACGGTGGGCGAGTTCCTGCAGTACGCGGCGTCCCAGTGCCTGGGCGCGCTGCTGGGCAGCGGCATCACCGCGCTGATCTTCAACCTGGGCAATGTGAACGACATGACCGGCGCCTTCGGCTGCAATGGCCTGGCCGGCGTGAACGGCAGCGTCTGGGCCGGCCTGGTGGTGGAGATCGTGCTGACCTTCATCTTCGTGCTGACCATCCTGGGCGTGACCTCCCGCAGCGCCGGTCACGGCTCCTTCGGCGGCCTGATCATCGGCCTGACCCTCGTGCTGGTGCACATCCTGGGCATCGGCCTGACCGGTACCTCCGTGAACCCCGCCCGCTCCTTTGGCCCCGCTGTCGTGGCGGCCATCACCGGCGATATCGAGCCCCTGAGCGTGCTGTGGGTGTTCATCGTCGGCCCCTTCGCGGGCGCCGCGCTGGCTGCCTGCGTGTGGAACTTCTTCGGCACCGACAAGCAGTAATCTCATCGCGCATTTCCCGTCCGACTGAAAAGCCGGGCGGGATTTTTTTGACGGCCGCTTGCCAGGCGGCGCCGGATATGGTATGATAACAGTATCAATCAAAAGACCGGCAAGACCGGTCGGGGAGGAAAAATTCCATGAAGAAGCTCAGTCTGCTTGTGCTGGTCCTGTGCCTGGCGCTGGCGGTGGCCTGCGTGGCCTGCGCCGAATCCACCGACATGACCATCGAATCCCGCGGTGTGCAGGTGCCTGCCACCCTCGTGACCCCCGACGGTGTGGATGAATATCCCATCGTGATGCTGATCCACGGCCACGGCGGCAGCCGCGACGAGTGCTACGGCTACCCGGATGTGGCCGCGGGCCTGGCCGAGAAGGGCATCGCGTCCCTGCGCATCGATTTCCCCGGCTGCGGTGACAGCACCGAGTCCTTCCAGCAGAACACCCTGACCAACATGAAGGCCGACGTGCTGGCCGCCCTCGACTGGGCGAAGGCCAATCTGCCTGTCACCAAGGTCGGTCTGTTCGGCTACAGCATGGGCGGCCGCATCACCCTGGAGCTGATCGCCGACGGCTTTGTGCCCGACGCCGCCGCGATGCTGGCTCCCGCCGCCGATACCCACCTGGGCTTTGCCGGCATGTTCGAGCTGTATGACGACGCCAAGGCCAACGGCTACACCGTGTACACCACCGTTTACGGCCAGGTGCAGGAGCTGAGCGCCGCCTGGTTTGACGATCTGCTGGTCTACGAGACCATCGACAGCCTGCTGGATGCCGTCAAGGCCAACATCGGCACGACGCCCACCATGGTGATCTGGGGCCAGGACGATTCCGTTGTGTCTCCCGACACCTCCGCGGCCGTGGCCGAAGCCCTGGGCTCCGAGACCATCGACGCCACCGGCAACGACCACTCCTATTCCTTCTACACCACCGAGGCGCCGGAGCTCCGCGAGCTGATCGTGAACGGCGTGGCCGACTTCTTTGCCGCGAACCTGAAGTAATCTGACAGACCCATCACAGCCGGACGCGTGTCCGGCTGTTTTTTTCACCCGGATTTCACCCGCCGTACCGCCAATTCTCCGCTGTGCCTCTTGCAAAACCCGCGGAAAAATGGGATAATGCATACTGGACATCTGTCCGTGCTTTTGCCTGCTTCCGAAAGCCGAAACGGACGGAAGCGATATGATAAAGGAAGGTATTTTATCCGATGGAGATTAACTGGTATCCCGGCCATATGGCCAAAGCGAAACGACTGCTGGCGGATCAGCTTGCCCGCGTGGATGTGGTGGTGGAGCTGTGCGACGCGCGTCTGCCGTATTCCAGCCGCAATCCCGATCTGGACAGGCTGTGCGCGGGCAAGAAACGCGTGCTGCTGCTGAACAAGGCCGACCTGGCGGACAACGGCGCCACCGGCGCGTGGATCAGCTGGTTCCGCTCCCAGGGGCTGGATGTGTCGCCCTACCAGGCCACCACCGGCAAGGCCAAGGACGCCCTCGCCGCCATCGACCGCGCCGCCCGCGAGGCGGTGGAAAAGGCCGAGCAGCGCGGCATGCACAAGACCGTACGCGCCATGGTGGTGGGCGTGCCGAATGTCGGCAAATCCACCTTCACCAACCGGCTGCACGGCGGCAACATCGCGAAGACCGGCGACCGCCCCGGCGTCACGCGCGCCAACCAGTGGGTGCGCATCACGCCGTATCTCGAGCTGATGGACACTCCCGGCCTGCTGTGGCCCCGGCTGGATGACCAGCTGGCCGCCCGCCGCCTGTGCTATATCGGCTCTGTGAAGGACGATGTGGTGGATCTGCCGATGCTGGCCATCCACCTGCTGCAGGATATGCTGGCCGTGCGGCCCGAGCCGGTCATCGAGCGCTTCCGCATCAAGAACCCCGAGGCCCGGGGCGCGGAGCTGCTGGATGAGGTCTGCCGGGGCCGCGGCTTCCTGCTGCGCGGCGCGGAGAGCGATTACGACCGCTGCTGCCAGGTGGTGCTGGATGAGTTCCGAGCCGGCAAGCTGGGCCGCATGACGCTGGAGCTGCCGCCGAAGCAGGAGAAAAAGCGCCCGGTGATCCGCGCGGGGGAGGACGACCATGGCGAGGATTGATCACGCCGCGCGCTCCGTGGAGCTGCTGGCCCATGACCGCCGGTGGATGGATCGGGGGCTGACCGTCGCCGGCATGGACGAGGTGGGCCGCGGCCCCCTCGCCGGCGATGTGGTCACCTGCTGCCTCGTGATGCCGCCGGAGCCCGTCATCCCCTGGATCGACGACAGCAAAAAGCTCAGCGAGAGCCGCCGGGAAAAGGTGTATGACGAGATCATGAAGCACGCGCTGTATGTATCGATCGGCCGCGTGTCGCCGCTGGAGATCGACGCCATCAACATCCTGTAGGCCACGAAGAAGGCCATGCGCGAGGCCGCGTCCCGCGTGCCGGCCGACGTGTTCCTCATCGACGCCGTGACCGGCCTGGGGCTGAACGGCACCGAGGTGCCCATCATCAAGGGCGACGCCACCTCCTATGCCATCGCCGCGGCCAGCATCGTGGCCAAGGTGACCCGTGACCGGGAGATGATCGCCCTGGACGAAAAATATCCCGGCTACGGCTTTGCCCGCAACAAGGGCTACGGCACCGCGGAGCATATCGAAGCCCTGCGCCGCCTGGGCCCCACACCCATCCACCGCAGAAGCTTTATCGCCAATCTGCTGGCGAAATGAGGCGAAATGAGGTAAAAAAATGACCGACCGACGCTACCGCGTGGGGCTGATGGGGGAGCAGGCCGCCGAGGCGCTGCTGACCCGCCGGGGCATGACCGTGCTGGCCCGCCGCTTCCGCTATGGGCGCGGGGAGATCGACCTCATCTGCGAGGATCACGGCACGGTCGTGTTCGTGGAGGTGAAGGCGCGGCCCCGGAGCCGTGCGGGCGAGGGCCTGCTGGCGGTGACCCCGGACAAGCAGCGCCGCATCGCCGACGCGGCCGCCGGCTGGCTGATGCAGAACGGCGGCTTCGATCAGCCCATCCGCTTTGATATCGTGGAGCTGACCGCCGACGGCCCGCTGCACGTGCCCAACGCCTTCGCCGCGGGAGACTGGTAAAATGCATTTTTCCCGAAAGGACGGTACCCGTACATGACAGGAAGAAAGCCGCTCGCGCTGCTTTTGCTCCTTCTGTTGCTTCTGACGGTCTGCTGCTCCGCCACCGCGCTGGCGGACAGCGTGAACCTGCTGACCAACCCCTCCTTTGAGGAGCTGGACGCCGACGGCTACCCCACCGGCTGGAGCACCGAGGCATACTACACCGCCGAGGGCTACACGCTTTTCGCCTCATAGGACGAGATGGCCCACACGGGGGAGCGCTGCGTCCGGATCACGAACTTCACGGCCAACGACGCGCGCTTTGCCCAGACGGTCTCCGTGGACCCGGACACCTGCTATAAGCTCTCCGGCTGGGTGTATGTGGATGACACCGACGGCGAGGGCCACGGCGGCAACATCTCCGTGGAGGGCGTGTATGTCTTCTCCGAAAACCTGACGGCGCCGACGAACGGCTGGAGCTATCTGGAGCTGTACGGCTACACCGGCGAGGATCAGACGCTGCTGACCGTATTCGCGCGCATGGGCGGCTACAGCGGCCTCAGCACCGGCACGGCGTATTTCGACGACCTCTGCCTGGAGGAGGTCGAAATGATCCCCGCGGGCGTGACCGGCGCCGTGTGGACGAACGAGCCCGTGGAGGATGATACCTCCTACCGGGACGACGACGAGGAGGACGAGGAGGAAGCCGATCCCTACTGGCCACGGCTGCTCATCATCGGCATCGCCTACGCCCTGGTGGCCGCCGCCCTGTGCAGCCTGCTGCGGGCGAACCGCGAAAAGACCGCGCTGACGGAGTCCCGCCGGATGCCGCTGTTCTTCGGGATCGGGCTGGCGCTGTCGCTGCTGACGCACTTCCTGGTGGCGCAGCTGGTGGACGGCTATCAGGTGGACGTGGGCTGCTTCCTGTCCTGGGGCAGCACCATGGCGCAGAGCGGCGCCTCCGGCTTCTACAGCGCGACCTCCTTCTGCGATTATCCGCCGGCCTATGTGTGGATCCTCGGGCTGAACAGCCGCGTGACCACCTGGCTGGCCGGGCTGTTTGCCGGCAGCGAAACGCTGCTGACGCTCTTCCGCGCCTCGGTGATCCACAAGCTGATCCCCAGCCTGTGCGACGTGGGGCTGGCCTGGCTGGTCTACCGCCTCGCCCGGGAGAAGCGGATGGACCGCACCCAGGCCGGCCTGCTGGGCCTGCTGGTGGCCTTCAACCCCGTGCTGATGCTGAACTCCGCGGCCTGGTGCCAGATGGACAGCGTGCCCGCGCTGCTGCTGGCGCTGGTGGCGCTGCTGGCTGTCCGCGGCCAGTGGACGGCGCTGATGCCCGTGTACATGCTCGCCGTGCTGACAAAGCCCCAGGCGCTGATGCTTGGCTTCCTCGGCCTGACCGCCATCGTGCGGGAATGGATCGGCAACAAAGCCGCGCGCCGGGGGATCCTGCTGGGCATCCCCGCCGCGCTGGCGGTGGCCGCCGTCATCGTGATCCCCTTCTCCGTGTCCCAGGGCGGCATCGGCTGGCTGATCGACCTGTACGGCAGCACACTGTCCAGCTACGCCTACGCCACGGTGAACACGGCCAACCTGTATTACCTGTTCCGGCTGAACTGGGTCTCCATCGAGCTGACGGCGGAGCTGGGCGTCTGCTGCGCCCTGGCGGCCTTCAGCGGACTGTGGGGCGTGTATCTGTGGCGCCGGCAGCGTGGGATGCGCCTGGCGCTGCCCGAGAGCCTGCTGCACGGGCTGTTTGCCGCGGCCTTCCTGGTGTGCGGCCTGGCCGGCTGCAGCTATGCCGTCATCGGCTATCTGGCCATGGCCTGGGCCTTCGCGGCGGTGCTGCCGATGTATCTGCGCTCCGCCGGGCCGGAGTGCCTGCCGATGCTGGGCGCGCTGCTGTTCCTGCTGCTGTATGTGCTGGGCATCAAGATGCACGAGCGGTATCTGTTCCCGGCCATCGTGTTCCTGGCCATGGCCTTTGCCCTGAACCGTGACCGGCGCGTTCTGGCCCTGCTGGCCCTGGCCTCGCTGACCATGTTCGTCAATGAGGGCGTGGTGCTGGACAACTCCGTGCGCCTGGGCTCCTCCATGGGCCATCTGAACAGCGACACCATGCCGCTGAATCTGACGCTTTCCGCCCTGAACGTGCTGTTGGTGCCGCTGGCGCTGTGGACGGCCCATGACCTCTGCGCCCTTCGCCGGAGCAGCGGCACCGATGATTCGCCCGTGTCCCCGCTGCCGCTGAAGCGCCTGACCCGCGCGCAGGCCCATCAGCGCAAAGCCGGCGATCCCTCGCTGCACTGGTGCCGGCTGGATACGCTGCTGGTGCTGTCCGTGACCGCGGTGTACGCGGCGCTGGCCTTCTGCAACCTGGGCAGCACGAAGGCGCCGCAGCAGCCGTGGAAATCCACCGCGTATGACGAGGAGGTCATCATCGACCTGGGTGAAGTGGTGGAGGATTTCAACATCGTGTATTTCGCGCAGGTCTCCTACAGCGACTTCAGCGTGGCCGTGAGCAACGACGCTGTCCACTGGTCGGACGAGTACTGGTGCGAAATGGCCCAGGGGCAGTGCTTCCGCTGGAAATACGCCACGGAATACAGCGAGTACAGCGACGGCACCCGCGGCTACCGCAGCGGCACGAAGCACAGCTTCACCGGCCGTTATGTGCGCGTTACCGCCCAGCAGATCGGCCTGATCCTCAATGAGATCATCTTCCGTGACGCCGACCTGAACACGCTGCCCGCCACCATCGCGCTGCGGCAGAACGCCAACGAGGCTTCGCCGCTGTACAGCGATCCGGAGCATCTGCTGGATGAGCAGGACACCCTCGACGGCGAGCCCTCCTGGTACAACTCCACCTACTTTGACGAGATCTATCACGCCCGCACGGCCTTTGAGCATCTGAACGGCACCACCGCCTACGAGACCACCCATCCGCCGCTGGGCAAGGTGATCATGAGCTGGTGCGTGGCTGTCTTCGGCATGACGCCCTTCGGTTGGCGCTTCGCCGGCTGCCTGTTCGGCGTGCTGATGCTGCCGGCGATGTATCTGCTGGGCAAGCAGCTGACGAAGCGCACCGACATGGCCTTCCTTGCCATGTGCCTGATGACGCTGGACTGCATGCACCTGACGCAGACGCGCATCGCCACCATCGACAGCTTCCCGGTGCTGTTCATCATCCTCAGCTGGTTCTTCATGCTGCGGTTCATCCAGCACGACCTGACCGGCGAACCCATCCGGCGGCTGCTGCCGTCTCTGGGGCTGTGCGGCCTGATGTTCGGCTGCTCGGTGGCCAGCAAGTGGATCGGCCTGTACTCCGGCGCCGGCCTGGCGCTGGTGTACTTCTGGCACCTCGGCCGCTGCGTGCTGCGGGAGACGGGGGAGGAGCGCCGGGCGGCGGCGCTGCGGGCGCTGTACTGCTGCCTGTGGTGTCTGCTGTTCTTCATCGCGGTGCCCGTCGTCGTGTACCTGCTGTCCTTCATTCCGTACATGGCGCCGAAGCGCATCAGCGGCCTGGGCGACTATATCAATGAGGTCATCCGCGCCTGCGTGAACATGTACAACTACCACTCTACCCCGGGTCTGGGCATGGACCATCCGTTCTACTCGCCCTGGTACGAGTGGCCGGTCATCGGGCGGCCGATGTATTACGCCAACTCGGAGTACATCGGCGGCGGCTGGAACTATGCCATCTTCTGCTTCGGCAACCCGGCGGTGTGGTATACCGGCCTGCTGGGCCTGGCCTTCACCCTGGGCGTATGGCTGAAGCGGCACCGCTACGCCCTGGAGGGCAGCGACAGCCTGCTCCATCTCCGTGCCGACCGGGACGAGCATGAGTATGCCTTCGTGCTGCTCGGCTTCCTGGCGCAGTTCCTGCCCTGGGTGCTGGTGCCCCGCGGCACCTACATCTACCACTATTTTGCCTCGCTGCCCTTCCTGATGCTGGGCATCACGCTGCTCTTCAGCCGGCTGACGGAGCGCCTGCCCCGGGCGGGCCGCGCCGCGCTGACGGTGTACATGGCGGTGTGCGTGGCGTTTTTCGTGGGCTTCTATCCCTACGCCTCGGGCGTGGCGGTGCCGGAGGGCTGGCTCGACTTCATGAAGCAGTTCCTCCATGTGTACTACTGACGACCGGCCGAACGGCCTGGCGACAGGCCGGAACATCGTTTGATAAGTATCAAATGTGTCTAAAACCATTGCAATTTATACCAGATTATGCTACACTAAGGCCATCAAATCAAAGGAGGTTTTTCCCATGAAAAACTACTTCGACCTCACCGGCCGCGTTGCCGTGGTGACCGGCGCTTCCACCGGCCTGGGCCTGCAGATGGCCAAGGCCTTCGCCAGCCAGGGCGCCAATCTGGTGCTGCTGGCCCGCCGCCAGAACCTGCTGGATGAGAACGCCGCCGCCATCACCGCCGAGTTCGGTGTGGAAGTGCTGCCCTATGCCTGCGACATCACCGACACCGCCAAGGTGCAGGGTGCCGTTGCCGCGACCATGGAGAAGTTCGGCCGGGTGGATATCCTGGTGAACAACGCCGGCACCGGCGCCGTGGCTCCCGCTGTGGACATCACCGACGATCAGTTCAACAACGAGCTGAAGATCGACCTGTTCGGCACCTTCGTGTGCGCCCGTGAGTTCGCCAAGGAAATGATCAAGGCGCACTATGGCCGCATCATCAACATCGCGTCCATGTACGGCCTGGTCGGCAACATGGCGGCCACCTGCTCTCCCTATCACGCGGCCAAGGGCGGCGTTGTCAACATGACCCGCGCGCTGGCTGCCGAGTGGGGCAAGGAAGGCATCACCGTGAACGCCATCTGCCCCGGCTACTTCTGGACTCCCCTGACCAAGGCGACGCTGGAGACCGACTGGTTCGCCGCTTACGCCCAGGGCGCGATCCCGCTGGGCCGCTACGGCAAGGAAGGCGAGCTGGATACCTGCGCGCTGTTCCTGGCTTCTCCCGCTTCCAGCTACGTCAATGGCCAGAACATCGCCGTGGACGGCGGCTATACCTGCATCTGATCAACGGACATTCACGCCGCGGAGGACAAGCCTCCGCGGCTTTTATCTTGTGCGGACGGACTGAAACAATCGCGGCAAATCGTCTCTCTTTTCACAAATCCGCTTGCGCGGGCCGCTTTTGATTGATAAAATCATATCATTCCAAAGAAAGGGAGGTTTTCATCATGAAAACCAATATGACCCGCAGAAGCTTCCTGCGCGGCTCCGCTGCCCTGGGCACCGGACTGCTGGCGGCCTCCGTGCTCGGCACCGCCGGCGCGGAAGCGGCGGACGCTGTTTCCTCCGACCGTGAGTGCGAGGTCCGGATCATCGGCGGCGGCGGCACCGGTGTGGCGGCGGCCTGCGAGGCCGCCGAGGCCGGCGCTGACGCGCTGGTGGTGGAGAAGCTGGGCTTCAAGGGCGGCTCCACGCTGATGAGCGGCGGTATGATCCACGCTGCCGCCACCGAGGACCAGGCGTCCCTGGCCGGCTGCACCGACGACAGCGCCGAGCTGCTCTATCAGTACTACATGGCCTGCGGCCAGGAGATGGTCGATGAGGAGCTGGTCCGTGACATGGCCTACGGCAGCACCGAGGACTTCAACTGGTGCAAGTCCTGCGGCATCGAGTATGTGACCGTGTTCGGCCTGCAGCCCGTGCCCGGCGCCGAGGAATATCAGCGTCCCCGCATCCATCTGCCCGGCGACGGCACCACCGGCACCCTGGGCATCCCCGGCCTGGGCCATCTGCACATCAACCCCATCTGGGCCCGTGCGGAGGCCGCCGGCGCGAAGATCGAATACAATACCACCGGCAAGAAGCTGATCACCGATGCCGAGGGCACCGTGATCGGCGCCACCGTGGAGGTGGACGGCCGGGAAGTGAACATCAAGGCGAAGAAGGGCGTCGTGCTGGCGACCTGCGGCTTTGACCACAACGCCGAGATGGCCAAGTCCCTGTGCAAGGAGCAGTACATCGCCATCACCGAGCCCGGCAACATCGTCGGCACCTGCGTGGGCAACACCGGCGACGGCATCCGCATGGGCATGGAGGTCGGCGCCGGCCTGGCCGGTATCGGTGGTTCCCTGACCGTGTCCCTGAACGGCAACATCGGCCGCGATCCCACCAGCAACTACGGCATCCCCACCACCGGCATCACCGTGAACCGCTTCGGTCAGCGCTTCGTGAACGAGTGGACCCAGTACGGCTATTACATGAACGCCTGCCTGAGCCAGGATCAGCACATCGCGTACTGCATCACCGACCAGGCTGCCGTGGACCGTGAGACCGGCACCGCCATGGGCTTCACCTCCGATGACCTGAGCGCCGATGTGGAAGCCGGCTCTGTCGTGAAGGCCGATACCATCGAGGAGCTGGCCGCCGCCATCGGCGTGAACGCCGCCGGCCTGCAGCAGACCCTCGACACCTGGAACGCGGATGTGGCCAACGGCGTCGATACCGCCTTCGGCAAGACCGAGGCCCTGAATCCCATCTCCGTCGGCCCGTTCTACGCGGCCCGCGTGTATGCCTACAACCTCGGCTCCATGGGCGGCCTGAAGATCAATGTGGACGCCCAGGTGTGCAAGTTCGACGGCACGCCCATCAACCGCCTGTATGCCGGCGGCCTGACCACCGGCGGCTGGGCCGGACGCTTCTATCCGGGCAGCGGCACCGCCATCCTGTCCACCGTGCACTGGGGCCGCAAGGCCGGCCGCAATGTGGCCGCGCTGGAAAGCCTCGACTGATCCCATACATCCCTCTGCCTCCCGGTCCGCGCCGGGAGGTTTTTGCGCGCTCCGGCACTTCCTGTTGACAAATGCCCCGGTCCGCGGGATAATGGGATCAGCCTATTTCAATGACAAGGAGCCCTGTGCCCATGACGCTGAAATCCCGCCGCCTGCTGTTTGTACTGCTGACGGTGCTGCTGATGCTTCCCTGCGTGGCGTTTGCCTCCGTATCTGTCAGCAAGTGCAGGATCACGCTGGAGACCGGCGACTTCATCTATAACGGCGAGGCCTATGAGCCGGCGGTGACAGTCACCTACAAAAACGAGCCCCTGACCGAGGGCGAGGATTATACGGTCGAATACAGCAACAACATCCTGCCCGGCAAGGGCGTGGTGACTGTGACCGGCGCGGGCAAGTACTCCGGATCGGCCAAAAAACGCTTTGTTATCGGCAAGGCGGAGAACACCCTGGAGGCCGCCGATCTGACTGCCACCTGGTCCGAAAAGAAGCAGACGCTGCAGATCACCGCCGTGACCGGCACCGAGGCGAAGCTGACCTACCATTCCGGCAGCGATTCCGTGAAGGTCAGCCGGACCGGCGAGGTGACCGTGGCGGCGAAATACATCGGCCAGGCGACTGTCAAGATCACCGCGGCGGAGACCGACCTGACGAACCGGCTGAGCATCACTATCACCGTGACCGTGGTGCCGGAAACGCCGGTGATCAGCGCTATGGTCGGCGGCGGCAAGGGCCGCGCCCAGGCTGCCTGGAGCGAATGCGGCGGCTGCACCGGCTACGAGCTGCAGATGGCCTCCGACAGCGACTTTACGGATGCCCGGACCCTGACGCTGGACAAAAAGGAGACCGTGACCGGCGGCATCATGGGCTTTGAGCGCGAGTCCACCGTGTACGCGCGGGTGCGCTCCTTCAAAAAGACGAAGAAGAACATCTGGTACTCCGACTGGAGCGAAACGCAGAGCACCGTGCTGCCGCTGGCGGTGGTGGCCTTCGGCTCGGACTACCAGTCCAACGACTGGCAGTTCGCGGACAAGATCTATCCGGCGCTGCTCGCGCAGCTGAGCAGCCTCGGCTATATGCCCGATCAGTTCATCTTCTGCGGCGATTACTCCGTGGAGAACGGCAACTACGGCATCGATCCGGGGCCCATCCTGCCCAAGCTGCGCGAGTTCTATCAGAAGGCCTTTCCGGACGCCGACGCGGAGAACGATATGATCTTTATCCAGGGCAACCATGAAAAGTGGAACGACGCCCTGATCAACAACGGCCTGTACGATTACGGCAGCTACCTCGTGTATGTAATGAACACGGAGACCATGAACCCGTGGCAGCAGGGCATCGACAAGAAGAAGGACATCGTGGTGGCCGCCTCGCAGCAGCTGGACGCGTGTCTCACGGAGCTGATCGAAAACGGCGAAACGCGGCCGGTCATCATCGCCACCCATGTGCCGCTGCACTTCACGGAATGGGATGTATGGGCCGGCGACAATGTGTACGCTCATTATTTCCTGGATGTGCTGAACAAGGCCGGCGACAAGCTGGATATCATCTACCTGTTCGGCCACAATCATGCCAACAAGCTGGGGGACCGCAACATCGGCGCGGCCTGCATCTGTCTGCTGCCCGGCGAAACGATCATGGTGCCGGACGATTCAAAGCTGAGGGACAACGGCACCATTGACGCCGACGCTTACTATCCAGATACGGTCAACTTCATTTACATGACCGCCGGCTATGTGGGCTATACGGACGGCCAGGTGAATCCGGACCACAACCAGACCATCGGCGTGATGCTGCTGTATTCCGACCACATCACGCTGCTGCGCTGCGCCCAGGACGGCATCCACCGCGTCGGCGCGTCCGGCATGGTGAACCTCGGCACGATGATGCCGAAGAGCTACCGTTCCTTTGTGGTACCGGCCATGTACACCTTCACCCGGAAGTATCTGCTGGCCGAGGGCGAAACGCAGCACCTGCAGGCTGAGGACGCGGAATGGTGACGGGCTTTGCCTGCAGAGCCCGGGCCGACTGTACAAAACCTGCGATAATCGCCCGTTTTTTCCCGTTGACGAAACCGCCGAAAGCGCTATAATGATAATGATACCTACTATCATCCAAATTGGAGGCTGGGTTTTCCATGAAGATCGTTATTATCGGCGCCGGTGCCCTGGGCTGCCTGTACGGAGCCGCTCTCAGTGAACACAACGATGTCCTGATGCTGGATATCGACAAGAAGCAGGTCGACGCCATCAACGGCTACGGCATCAAGCTGGTCGGCAGCGATGGCAAGATCCAGACCTACAAGAATGTGAAGGCCGCCATGTCCGGCGAGGTGAACGAGCCCGCCGAAATGGTCTTTGTGATGACCAAGTCCGCCGCCACCGAGAAGGCGCTGCAGACCAACCGGGCGCTGTTCGGTGAGGATACCATCACCGTGACCCTGCAGAACGGCGCCGGCAACGACCGCAAGATCGCCACCGTGGCGAATGCCGAAAAGATCGTGCTGGGCCTGGATACCCACTACTGCGTGTCCATCGGCGGCGGTATCGTCCGTCATCACGGCACCGGCCTGACCACCATCGGTTCCGCCGTCAACAACGAGGATGTCATCAACACCGTGGCCGGCGTGCTGGGCGAGAGCGGCTTCCAGGTGGATGTGAATCGTGAGATCCAGCGCATCATCTGGAACAAGCTGTTCATCAACGTGTCCATCAACGCCTTCACCGCCATCACCAACACCCCCGTCAGCTACATGATCCACGATCAGCACGCCTGGAATTTCACCAAGCGCCTGGTGTATGAGGCTGTGGCCGTGGCCGAGGAGGACGGCGTGTACTTCAGCCGCCGCGAGGTCATGCAGATGCTGCGCGAATACTGCGAGAACCGCGGCGAGAGCTACTCCTCCATGTACCGCGATTTCCAGGCGGGCCGCAAGACCGATATCGACGCCATCAACGGTGAGATCGTGAAGCTGGGCCACCAGTACGATATCTCCGTGCCGTACAACGCGCTGATCGTTGACCTGATCCACGCCATGGAGGGCGCCAACAAGTTCCGCCATGATGTCGGTCTGGATCTGTGATCGACCCGTTATACCGCTTCAAAGAGCCTTCGGGCTCTTTTTTGTATCCTTTTACGGAAGGGGCAAGACAAAAAATCCCCGGCCGGAGCCGGGGAAGGGGATCGGAAAGGAATTACTGCGCCAGCGCCACCGCGGCAGCCTGCGTGCCGGCGATCTGGCCGGAAACGAAGGTCCAGCTCTGCGCCTGGCCGCCCCAGGGGGTGTAGGCCTTGCCGTCGATGTTGCAGACGCCCTCGGAATCCTGGCCGACGGCGAACAGGTTGGCGATGGGCTCGCCTTCCTCGCTCAGCACGTTCATGTTGGCGTCCACATCCAGGCCGCCCACGGTGCCGTAGGCCCAGCTGGTGCAGGCGACCGCGTAGTAGGTGGTCTCCACGCCGTTCAGGGTGGCGCTCAGGGTGTCGGCGCTGCAGCCGATGGCGTCGGCCAGCTCGCTGATGCTGCCGGCGATGATCACGTCACCGTAGTCCGCGCCGACGGTCAGGATGGTGTCGATGTCCTCCACGGGGGTGCCGGCCGCGGGCAGCGTGCCGCCCTGGGACAGGAAGGTGGAGGTGGCCGCCGCCTGGGTCTCGCTCAGGCCGGTGGTGCGGATGGCGTCGATGTCCGCCTGGGTGTAAACGTTGTAATACATGAACTTCGGCGCGAACACGATCTCCACGCTGATGCCCTCGTCCTCGGTGCCGCTCTGGTTCGTGTTGCCCCAGGTCTCGCCGCTGACGGTGATCATGGGCATATCGGTGGTCAGGGCCAGGGCGCTCAGAATGGCCTTCTGATCGGCGGTCAGATCATCGGTGCGGATCAGGTTGGCGACCTGGGAGATATGCACCATGGGCAGGGTGCCCATCATGTAGGTGGCGCCGCCGGCGGAGATGCCCATGTTGATGCCGGTGCCGTCGTTGACGGTATCGCCGATGGTATTGACGGTGGCGCCCAGATACTGCTCCATCATCTCATCATTGCCGAGGAAGCCGCCGGTGGCCAGGATCACGGTCTTGCCGTAGATCTCGTACTCGGTGCCGTCATAGTAGGTGGCGCGCACGCCGATGATGCTGCCGTCCTCCGCGAAGATCAGCTCGCCGGCGCGCAGCTCGGTCATGTACTGGTTCTTCTCGTTCTTCGCGTTGGCGATCTCCAGCGCGCGGGTGAACTGATAGGTCTTGTTCGGGCCGAGGATGTTCCAGGAGGTGTTGTCGTTCTCGCCGGTGTACACGGTCCACTCCATCGTCCACTCGGGCACCACGAAGCTGCCCAGCAGGCCCAGACCGTGGAAATCAAAGCCGAAGTTGTCGATGTAGTAGTCCAGCGCGGAGCCGGAGTTGTACACGGCCTCGGCGATGACGTCGGCCTTCTCCTCGCTCTCGACATACTCGATCCAGGTCTGATAGACATCGTCGGCGTTGATGTACTCCTCGCCGTTGTTGTAGTCGTCCATCATGTGCTGGCTGTTCAGCGCCATGGGGCCGTAGGTGCACACGGAGTCGCCGCCGATCTTGCCGGCCGCTTCGATGCCGAACACGGTCGCGCCGTTGTCGGCCGCCGCGCAGTAGGACAGCACGCCGGAGCCGCCCATGCCGACCACGATGACATCGTAGCCATCGATGACCACGGTATCATTCTTCTTGGCCACGGGGGTGTACCACTGCAGGCTGTCGCCGCCGGCGGCGTTGATGGCCGCGGCCACGCAGTTCTTGATGCCGTTGGAGGAGGTGGTGGCGCCGGTGATGGCGTCCACGTCCAGGCTCTGGGCCTCCAGGATGCGGGGGATCAGCAGATCGCGGGCACTGGCGAACCATTCGCCGGTCAGGCTGTCGGATTCGCTGGTCACGGTGATATCGGTGATGGCGCCATCGGCGAAGGTGACGTCACAGGTCATCTGGCTCACCAGGCCGAAGGACGGCGCGGTGCCGGACCAGGTGCCGTCCGCCACGGGGGTCTTCTCGACCTCGGTGATGCCCTGGGCGGCGTTCAGCGCCTCGGTCAGGGCCAGCTTGACGCCGTTGCTGGTTTCGGTGGCGCCGGTGATGGCGTCGAAATCAGCACCCTGGGCCGCCAGGATCGCCGCCTGCAGGGCGTCGCCCTGGGCCGCGCCGATGCCGGCGGTCTCGCCGGACACATCCACCTGCACATCGGTGATGGCCGTTTCGTCCACGGTCACGGTGACGCTCACGCCGGGCTCATGGCCGGTGGCGGTACCGGTGTAGGTGCCGGGGGTGTAGTCCGCCAGCGCGCAGACGCAGGTCAGGCTCATGACCAGCGCCAGCACCGCGCAAAGGAACTTCTTCATGGATCTTCCTCCTTTTTCTCTCACGGGTCTTCGGCCCGTACTTGTTGATGATTCGACTTCCGAGACCTCTCTTCCTGCCGGGATCGTTATTCCTTCATCAAAAAACATGCCGGACGGGGACACGCGAAAGGGGCTGCCTCTCCAGAGACAGCCCCGATGGCGGGAAAAGCTTACATCATATGTTCTCACGGCCGCCGATGCCGCCCGCCGCGGCTCCGCGTGCCAGTTTCATGCTGTGCTTTGGGATCACGCTCTCAGCCCAGGCTTCCTGTCCTCAGGCTTCCGGCTCCAGCAGGCCGAGCGTTCCGTCCTTGCGGCGATACAGAACACAGGTCGCGCCGCTGTCCGCGTCAACGAAGGCGAAGAAGCTGTGGCCCAGCAGATCCATCTGGATCGCGGCATCCTCAACGGCCATCGGCCGCACCGGGAAGGTCTTATGCTTTGCAATGACCGGTGCATCTTCTTCTTCAACGGGCTCATCCAGCAGGGCAGGCGGTTCAGCGAACGCCTCCTCACGGACATGGCGGCTCAGCTTCGTACGATGACGATGAATCTGACGCTCCAGGCGGGTCAGGGCCTGGTCGATAGCCAGGAAAAGATTGTCTTCCGCGCTCGCCTCGCTGCGAAGGATCGTTCCGCCGCCCATCGGCACGGTCAGCTCTACGGTCTTCAGGCCGTTCTTCTCTTTGCCGAGCTTGACCTGCATTTCCGTTTCGGGCATCAGGTAGCGGTTCATCGAGGCGGTCTTCTTTTCAATGCGGTCAACGACCTTCTGGGATACGGTCATGTTCCTGGCGGTAATATTCAGCTTCATGTCTGGCACCTCCGGTTCTGTCACATTTGCCTCAGACGGTTCCGGTCATGTGCGCCATTGGCATCGCGCCCTTTCCTTGCTTCAAAGTCGGGATCCGGGAATGGAGGCTTCCGCCGCGGGCGGTCATTTTTTCTGCCCCTCACGGCGTCCGTTGCTCCTGAGATCCTCCGAAGGGATTCCTGCTCCACGCTGTTTCTTCTCTGCCCGATCTGCGGGCCGGCAGCTCAGTGTGCCATGCTCAGCCGGCGGGAAGCCTTCGCTCAGGGTCTCACCCTTTCAGATCCTTCCTTTGATCTTTGTGATTGATAATTTCGACGCCGATCCCCGGAATCCTTCTTTTTTGAAGGAAATTCTGGAAAAAATTTTACCGAATGATACATCTTAAAGAAGGGGCAGATCGGAGAAACGGGCGCGATCCGCACCCCAAATTCCGCCGAATGTTCGTATTTCCGGTTGCGCGGCGGGCGATTTTGCGGTATGATAGCATCGGAATCGCAAGGAGGCTGTACAAATGAGAACCAAGCTGAGTGAGCGCGAAATGCCCGTGTACACCCGCGGCGAGGAGCGCTTCAATATGATCACCCACATCGTGGGCGCCGCGGTCGGCATCGCCGCGCTGGTGCTTTGCGTGATCCGCTCCGCGGTGCGGGGGAACGGCTACGGTCTGGCGGGCTCCATCGTGTTCGGCGTTTCAATGATCCTGCTGTACACGATATCGTCCGTCTATCACGGACTGCGGCCGGGCATGGCGAAGCGGGTGATGCAGGTGCTGGACCACTGCACCATCTACCTGCTGATCGCCGGCACCTATACGCCGGTGCTGCTGTCCGCCATGCGGCGGATCGATCCCGTGGGCTCGTGGGTGCTGTTCGGTATCGTGTGGGGCATCACCGCCGTGGCGGTAACGCTGAACGCCATCGACCTGAAGAACTTCCGCGTCTTTTCGATGATCTGCTATATCGGCATGGGCTGGGCGGTGATCTTCCGCCTGCCGGTGATGATCGAGGCCCTGGGCTGGGCCGGCTTCGCGCTGATCCTTGCCGGTGGCCTGCTGTACACCGTCGGCGCGGTGCTGTACGGCGTCGGCAAAAAGAAGCGCTACTTCCACAGCATCTTCCATCTGTTCGTCCTGGCCGGCAGCGTCTGCCATATGCTGGCCGTGCTGCTGTACGCGCTGTGACGCGATCGCCTGATTTTCCGGGGGAGCCGTGTGCTTCTCCGGATTTTTTGTTTGCGCTGTTACAGGGTGCCGCCCTCTGCCTGCGTGATCAGCGCTTCAAGTCCCTCGGCAAAGCGGCGGTCGTCTTCGGTAGTGCGCTTCGCCGGGCCCTTCAGGTGCGCCTTGTGGGAGGCCATCCGCGCCTTTTTCGTCAGATGCCGCTGCAGCAGCAGCTCATCGATGTTTTCATCCGTGTACCGGCGGCCGCTCTGGTGGATGGCGTAGGCCCGCTTGCCCAGCGCCAGCGCGGCCACGCCGTAATCCTGGGTGATCACGATATCCCCGGCACGGCACAGATTGATCAGCGCGAGATCCACCGCGTCGGCCCCGGCGCCTATGGTGCGTACCTCGCTGTACTCCGAGCGCAGCACGTGGTTCGTGTCGCACAGCAGTATGCAGGGCAGGCCGTGCCGCCGGGCGATCTCCTCCGCGATGCGGGTCACCGGGCAGGCGTCGGCGTCGATCAGGATCGTCATGATATTCCGCTCCTTTCGGAAACGCCGCTTCGGCGCTCCTACGACAGTATCCCGCGGATCGGCTGCAAAGTCAACGGCAACGACGCAAAAAATAAAGAGGAGCCGCGTTGTGCGACTCCTCCGTGCCGTCCCTCAGCGGGCGGCGTTTTTGCGTTTTCAGGCGCGGCTTCCGAACAGCTTCTCGCTCAGGGCCTCGGCACCATTGGCCAGAACCAGAGCAGTCAGCAGAACGGCGGCGCCGATGGCGTACCATTCGATCATATTTCGGTTCCTCCTTTGCTTCCGATCCCGCACAGGGGCTTCGGGGCGGTTCCCCGGCCATGGCGGCCTTCCCGAATCGCTTCGGGGCTCGGCGCCGGCTGCGCGGAGGATCGTTTGTCGTTCCGGTGTTTCCCTCGGAACAGGACATATATTACGCCATCCGTAACAGAAATGCAATCGTTTCTTATGATATGATTTCGGACAAATTGGCCATCCGGTGCGACCGGATGACACATCTGTCCGAAAATGGGACAAAACAGCGGTGAAATCTGGTCGCGCGGAATGACCAATTTGTAACAATAAAGCCCGAAGACGCAAAAAATCAGAGGCGCACGGCCTCTGATGGGGATGATATGGTTCAGCACTCGATGAGCCGGGCGGAGACGCGGCCGTTTTCGCAGGTGAGCAGCGCGCAGCGGCCGTCCCGGGCGGCGCCGGGATTCAGCAGCAGCAGGCCGTCCTCATCCTCAAGGAAGGGCTCGTGGGTGTGCCCGAAGAGCGCGGCGCGGCAGCCGCGGTCCCTCGCGGCGAAGCGCAGGGAGGACAGCTCCTGCTTCACGCCGTAGCGGTGGCCGTGGGTCATCAGCAGATCCACACCGCCGATGCGCGGGTACACCGTGTCCGGCAGGTCGGGCTCGTAAAAATCGCAATTGCCCCGCACGCCGATGCAGGCGGCGTTGGCATCGCGGCCGCGGATGAAGTTCTCCAGCCGCTGGAAATCCGACGCGCCGTCGCCCAGGTGCAGGTAGTAATCGATGGGGCCGGTCATTTTCCACACACACTCCAGCAGCCAGCGCAGGTTGAACTCATCGCCGTGGCTGTCGGAAAGCACCAGCGCGCGCATCAGGCGTCCCTCTCCTTCAGGTAGGCCAGCATCTTTTCACAGGCGCGGGCGCGGTGGCTGACGGCGTTCTTTTCTTCCTCGTTGACCTCGGCGAAGGTCTTGTTCAGCGGCTCGTACAGGAACAGCGGATCGTAGCCGAAGCCGCCGGTGCCGCGCTCCTCGTGCAGGATCACGCCGGGGCAGGAGCCCTCCACCACCACGGTCTCGCGGCCGGGCTCCTTCAGCGCGATGGCGCACTTGAAGGCCGCGGCGCGGTTCTCGACGCCGTCCAGCTTCTTCAGCAGCTTGCGGTTGTTGGCCTTGTCATCGCCGTGCACGCCGCAGTAGCGGGCGGAATACACGCCGGGCTCGCCGTCCAGGGCGTCCACCGCCAGGCCGCTGTCATCGGCCAGGGTGGCCAGACCGCACACCGCGTGCACCGCCTCCGCCTTGATGGCCGCGTTGCCGGCGAAGGTGTCGGCATCCTCCTCGATATCGAAATCCATGCCCAGGTCCTTCATGGAGACCACGGTGTAGTAATCGCCGAAGATGTGCTGCAGCTCGCGGATCTTGTGGGCGTTGCCGCTGGCCACCACCAGGGGCGGCTTCGGGGCGATGCGGGCGGCGCGGTCGCCAAGGGCCTCGCGCTGGGCGTCCATCAGCTCGCGGACGCCCTTCTCGCCCAGGGCGGTCAGCTGCGCCAGCTCCGCGCGGGAGAAGGAGCGTCCCTCGCCGGTGCCCTGCAGCTCGATGAATTCACCGGCGTCGTTCATCACGATGTTCATATCCACCTGGGCGCGGCTGTCCTCCTGGTAGCACAGGTCCAGGCAGGCCTCGCCGTCCACCAGGCCGCAGGAGACCGCCGCCACCTGATGCACGATGGGGGAGAGGGCCAGCTTGCCTTCCTTCATCAGCCGGTCCACGGCGCAGGTCAGGGCGACCATGGCACCGGTGATGGAAGCGGTGCGGGTGCCGCCGTCGGCCTCCAGCACATCGCAGTCCAGGGTGATGGTGCGCTCGCCCAGCAGCTTCATGTCCACCGCCTGGCGCAGGCTGCGGCCGATGAGCCGCTGGATCTCCACGCCGCGGCCGTCCTTCTTGACGCCGTCGCGCTTTTTGCGGGTGCCGGTGGAGGCGGGGAGCATGGCGTACTCGGCGGTCACCCAGCCCTGGCCCTTGCCCTTGAGGAAGGGCGGCACGGTATCCTCCACGGAGGCGGTGCAGATGACCCGGGTGTTGCCGGTGGCGATGAGGCAGGAGCCCGCCGCGGTGCGGACAAAATCGGGCTGAATGGACACGGGACGCTTTTCGTCATTGGCACGGTTGTCGATACGCATGGCATTGATCTCCTTTGTATAGCTTCAGTTACCGATGTGGGCGTAGGTGACGAACCAGTCGGTGATCTCCTTCAGGCGGCGCAGCCGGTGCTTCGGCTGACCGGAGCGCGACAGCTCGTGATTCTCGCCGTGGAACAGGCACAGCCGCGCGGGCACGCCGTGCTCCAGCAGCGCGGTGAGCATCTGCAGGCCCTCCGCCAGCGGGCAGCGGTAATCCTCGTCGGAATGGATGAACAGCGTGGGCGTGGTCACCGCGGCGGCGTACTTCAGCGGACTCTGCCGCCACAGCGTTTCCACATCGGTGTCGATGCGGGCGCCGGCCTGGTCGCGGACGAATTCGATGCCGATGTCGCTGATGCCGTACATGCTGACCCAGTTGGCAATGGAGCGCTGGGAAGCCGCGCAGCAGAAGCGCCCGGTGTGGCCGATGATCCAGTTGGTCATGAAGCCGCCGTAGCTGCCGCCGGTCACGCACACCCGCGCCGGATCGATCTGCGGACAGGCCGCCAGCACCGCGTCGGTGAAATCCATCAGGTTCTGATAATCCGTGTCGCCATAATGGCCGCGGATGTCGGCAAAGGCGTTGTCGCGGCCGTCGCTGCCCTTGGGATTGCAGTAGAACACGAAGCAGCCCATGCCGGCCCAGAGCTGCATCTCATGCATGAACACGGGGCCGTAGGCGGTCTTGGGCCCGCCGTGGATATCCAGCACGGCGGGATAGGTCTTCTGCGGATCGAAGTCCTTCGGCGGCAGCACCCAGCCCTCGATCTCCAGGCCGGCGCTGCTGACGGTCAGGCGCAGCGGCCGCGCCACATAGCGGCCCTTCAGCGCGTCGTCGTTGAAGTGGGTCACCCGCTTTTTGCGGCCGGTGGCCAGGTCGACGGCGTACAGCTCCTGCAGGCGCATATCGTACAGGCCGATGACCAGCGCGGTATCATGCTTTTCGCTGACGGCGAAGCAGTCCGCGCTGCCCTCATCAGAGAGAATATCCGCCGCGGTGCCGTCCGCGTCCACGCGGATGATGGGCGCGCTGCCGCCGCGGGTGGTGACGCAGTACAGGCTGCCGCCCTTCGCCGCGCGCACCGTGCCGCCGCCGTGGCGCACATCGGTGCCCACGATGCCGTACAGGCTGCCCTCCTCCCGGCGGAGGACGCTCAACGCGCCGTCAGCGGGATCGAGCCGGTAGATCCAGCTGTTCTCGTTGAGGCCGTAGCGTTCGCCGGCGGAGCCCAGCAGCCACAGCCCGCTGCCGACAACGATCAGCTCCTCGGTGGTCAGCGCGTCGTCCGCAAGGATCAGCCGCTTTTCGCCGGTATACCGGTTGACAGCCTGCACGCGGCAGCCCCGGAAGTCCGCCAGCGTGTCGAAGGCTTTGGCGTTGTAGATGACCTCATCGCCCAGCACCGCCAGCGCTTCCACGCTTTCCGTGGGCTCCGTGACGCGCTGCCACTCCACAACGTTTTCCACGGACACGAGATACAGGGCGGTGCGGCGCTTGTCCGTCACGCCGCCGCCATTGGCCCACCAGGGATTTTCGTCGAAGACCTCATAATCCTTGTCGCCCTCGCGGTCCTTCGCCACCTGGGCGCGGGCCTCGTCGGTCATGTCGGCGTAATCGGGAATGCGGGCGTCGATATCGGCGGTGACGGCGAAATGGGCCGTGTCCAGCACCTTCAGCTGACCGGCCGCGAAGGGCAGCGTCATGAAGGGCAGCGCCTCGCCGCCATGGGCGACATCCAGGCAGTACCACGCGGAGAATTCCTCACCCTTTTTGCGGCGTTCCTTCTCCTCCTCCGTGCGGTCGGCGGCAAAGAGCAGCCGGTCGTCATCCAGCCACACGAAGCGGGCTTCCTTCCCGAGGGCGGTCAGCTGCCGCACGGCGCCGTTTTCGTACAGATACAGGCAGCTGTCATAGCCGGTCTGCTTCGCGTTGGCCCGGGAAACGACGAACGCGGCCAGCGTACCGGCGGGGTTCCACGCGACGCCGGAGAGAGAACGATAGATCAGCAGATCCTCCTGCCGAATGGCTTTCATGGCAAGGCCCTCCTTCAGTCCAACGGGCACAGCCCGGAGCGTTTGCTGCCTGTATTATACCGCAAACGGGGCGGAATGGCAAATGGAAGTGGGCGGACGAAAAACCGCCCGTCACGGAGGTGACGGACGGGAAGGAAATTGAAACCGGCATCAGAGAATCCGGCGGGAGATCACTCCGCAACGAAGGTGCAACCGTTCTTGACCGCGTATTCCCAGGCCACCGAATCCTGGACACCGTAAATCGTGGTGGCTTCGGGGATGGCGTGGATGCCAATCGTTTCAACGGAGGCGGGAATATGGATGGCTTTCAGATTGCTGCAATCCGCGAAGGCGTTTATGGAGATCTCCTTTACGCCGTCCGGCAGGGTGAGCTCGGTCAGCTTGGCGGAGCTGAAGACCTTCGGGCCGATTTTGGTGACGCCGGCTTCAATGGTGACCGACTCGAGCTGATCACAGCCGTAGAAGCAGAAGGAGGGGATCTCACTGACGGTACCGGGAATGGTTACGCTGCGCAGATTCTGCACATTGTTGAAGGCGTACTTGCCAAGTGAGGTCAGCGTGTCGGGGAGAGTAATCGACTCCAGAGCGCAATCGGCAAAGGCATACTCTCCCACCGAGGTCAGCGTGTCGGGAAGAATGATCTCCTTCAGAAGGCTGTTTGCAAAGGCATCATCCGCGATGACTTCAACACCGTCAGGCACGTTGTAGGAGGCTGCCTCCAGTGCGGCGGGATAGGCGAGCAGCTGCTTGAAATCCTTCGTAAAGAGCACACCGCCGGTGGTCGCGAGGCAGTCGCTTTCACCATCGAGCAGGTAGGCCTGCAGCGCGGTGCAGTTGGAGAAAGCGGCATCCACCTCCTGCACGGAAGTGGGCAGTGTAACGGTGACAACGGCGGCGGCGTTTTCATCGCTCAGGATCCGGGGAGCAAGTGCCGTGACGGGAAGCTCCTCACTGACAATGTGGCCTTCGGCTCTGGCGTAGACGGTCGCGGGGATGACCAGGTTGCGGACCTGGCCTTCATCCCAGCTCTGGAGCCTGACACCGTCAAGGTACCCCACACCGGACCATTCCGGGGAAGCGGCCAGGGCGACGGTGCATACCATCACAAGTGCAAGGAGCAGCGCGCAGAATCGTTTCATGGGTATCCATCCTTTCTTTGCTGCTGAGTCAAACAGCATCTGTAAAGTTATTCGTTTTTTTTTTGACAATCCTGCTTCCGCCTGAAAATAAAGTCATCCCATCAAAAAACAGCGGCGCAAAACCGCTGTCAGGCCCTGGGGAAGATCAGCGCTGCCAGGCCGCCTGCAGCTCGCCGACCCAGCCCAGCACATCCATGTGCCAGGCGGGATCCATGCAGCGGCCGGTCATCACTTCGGCGGGGGAGCCGTAAGCCACGCAGCGGCTGTCCGCCATCAGCAGCGCCTGGGTGCCGAAGCGCCGTGCCTGGGACAGATCGTGCACCACGGAGATCACCGCGCGGCCGGGCTGCTGCCGCCAGGCGTCCACCAGGCGGAACAGCTGCTGCTGAAAATCCAGATCGAGATGATTGGCCGGCTCATCCAGCAGCAGCAGCGACGGCTCCTGGCACAGCGCCTGCGCCAGCGCGACCCGCTGCTGCTCGCCGCCGGAGAGCGTGTTGACCCGGCGGGCGCGCAGCGGCGTCAGCCCGGTGGCCTCCAGCGCCGCGTCGATGTGCGTCTGCGCGTCCGGCTCCGGCCGTCCGAAGGCGCCGCGGCGGCTGTAGCGGCCCAGGGCCACCATTTCATCCACGGTGTAGCCGTCGGCAAAGCGCGTCAGCTGGCTCAGCATGCCGATCCGCCGCGCGCGCTGGGCCGGACGCATGGCCCGCAGCGGCTCGCCGTCCAGCGTCAGCTCCCCGGCAGAGGGCAGCGCGCAGGAGAGGGCGTTCAGCAGCGTGGTCTTGCCCGCGCCGTTGGGGCCGATGAGCATCAGCCAGTCGCCGTCCGATACCGTCAGGGAGACCCGGTCCACCAGCGTGCGCCCGGGCACCGTGACCGTCAGCTCCCGTGCCTCCAGCTTCATGCGCGTCCCACCCTTCTGCTGCGTACAAAGATCACGAGGAAGACCACCGCGCCGATCAGCGAGGTCACCGTGCCCACAGGCAGCACCAGCGGACTGAGAAGCGTGCGGGCGGCGAGATCGCACCACAGCAGGAAGACCGCCCCGCCGAGGGCGGAGAGCGGCAGCAGCCTGCGGTGCGCCGGGCCGGCGGTCAGCCGCAGCATATGCGGCACCACCAGGCCCACAAAGCCGATACAGCCGCCGATGGCCACGCACACACCGATGAGCACCGACGCGGCGATCATCACCGTCAGCCGCACGCGCCGCACAGCCACGCCCAGGTGCGAAGCCTGCTCCTCGCCCATGGTGAGGGCGTCCAGCGCGCCGCCGCAGCCCCAAAGCAGCGGAAAGCAGACCGTGAAGACCACTGTCAGCACCGCCGCGTTGGCATAGCTGGCCGAGGCGAGGGAGCCCATCGTCCAGAAGGTGATGGTGCGCAGCCTGTCGCCCGCGAAGGTGATCAGCAGATTCAGCAGCGCGGACACGAACATCGAAAACACCACGCCGATCAGCACAATGGTGCCGGTGGCCAGGGAGCGGTCCATCCGCCAGGAGAGCAGCAGCACCGCCGTCATGGAGAGGAACGCGAACAGGCAGGCCATGAGCATCGTGCCGGAAAACGGCAGCTCCGGGAAGGAAAGACCGAGCAGCAGCGCCAGCACCGCGCCCAGGGACGCGCCCGAGCTGACGCCGAGGGTGGAGCCGTCCGCCAGTGGATTCCGCAGCAGCCCCTGCATGGCCGCGCCGCACACGGACAGCGCCGCGCCGGAGAGGGCCGCGCACAGCACCCGCGGCAGCCGCACGGACAGCAGGATGGCCGCGGCGGCGGTGTCGGGCTGCTCCAGCCCCAGCAGGGCGCGGCGGAGAACATCCACCGTCACACCGGCGCTGACGGGCACGGTGCCGACGCACAGGCACACCAGCACCGATACCGGCAGCGCGATCAGGCACAGCGGCAGCGGCAGACGCTTTTTCAGCTTCACACCCGCACCTCCTCATGAAGAATCGGAATGATACGAAAACGCCCGCCCTCCCGGAAGAGGACGGGCCGAAGAAATCAGGCGGCGGGTACCTCGGCGGCATACTGCTGCAGGAAGGCCAGCAGCTCCTGCGCCACCGCCAGCAGACGCGGTCCGGGGATCTGAATGTCCTCCGTGGGCTTGAAGATCAGGCCGTTCCGCACGCAGGACAGGCTGTCCCAGCCCTCGCGGGCGGTGACGCTGTCCACATCGGTGTAGCCGTCGGTCAGGATCATCAGGTCGGGATCGCGCTCCAGAATGGTCTCCACGGACACGGTGCCCCAGCCGGAGACATCCGCGAAGGCGTTGGTCAGCCCGCACAGGCCGATCAGCTCATCCATCATGGTGCCGCTGCCGGCGATCCACGGATCGCCCCATTCGGGGCCGGAGACCTCCAGGTACACGGTCATGCCGCTGAAATCGGCGGCCGCGGCCTGCACCGCCGCGAAGCCTTCGGTCATCTCCGTCACCAGGGCGGCGGCGGCTTCATCGCAGCCGGTCACGGCACCGATGAGGGTGATGGCGTCATACACGCCCTGCAGGCCGCTCTCCTGGGTCATGACCACGGGGATGCCGGCAGCCTCAAGGGCATTCACTTGCTCCTCGGTCTGGGCCATGGCGTCCATGATGACCAGATCGGGCTGCAGGGCGATGATCTCCTCCACATTGGTCTCGGCGCCGCTCTGCACATCGGTCACGGCCAGCGCCTCCTCGGGATAGGTGCAGTAGGTGCCGCGGCCGACGACGAGGTCACCGGCGCCGATGGCGTACAGGATCTCGATGTTGGAGGCGGTCAGACCGACCACGCGGGTGGCGGGACCGGACAGGGTCACGGTGCGGCCCATCATGTCGGTCACGGTGATCTCACTGCTCTCCGCCAGGGCGGGGAGGCCGCACAGCGCCACAGTCAGCGCCAGCAGCAGGGAAACGAGCTTCTTCATGGGTTTACCCTCCTTGAAAAATGTGTTGGCAGCCGCGCAGGTGGAGGGTAGCCTGTTTCCCTATAAAAACAGCATCCGCCCCTCCAGTGTGAAAGGGCGGACAGATACGGCCCGGCGGAAATTCCGCGCAGACCGAAACAGCCTCCGCAGGGAGGCCGGACCGCTTTTCCCATCCCCAGAGGAAAATGATTCGATACCCGGACCCGGACAGGTCTCCCGACTTGGCTTCCTCCGCGGGGACGCCTTCCCGCCTGTGCAGGCAGTGGCTGCGCGAAACGCGCCTGTCCCCTTGTCAGCTTCACGGTTACTGGGATAGTGCGGAGCTCTCATCCGCTTCCCATGGCAATATGCCGCGTGTCTCCACGCATCCGGACCGGCTGTACAGCTTGTCGGACCGATTATACCATGCGCCGCGGGGAATGTCAAACCCGCGGAACGACAAAAACACGGCCGCCATATCAACGGCCGTGCCTGGCTCTCCCGCGAAGGCTTACCAGAACCGCTTCGCGCCCTTGCGCAGCACCATCACGTACCACACCAGCACCGCGATGGGCAGCACCATAAGGGCGATGGTCAGGGGCGCGAAGTTCAGCTCCAGCACGCTGTCCACGAAGATGACCACGTCGATCAGCACCAGCAGGATACCGAGGATCAGCACCTTCGGCATGATGTACTTCATGTAGCCGGCGGGGTCCTTGCACTTGCGGCGCTCGCAGTTGGGCTGGTACATCAGCTTGTTGTCCGGGAGCTTCGTGTTTTTATGCTCGGTGAACCAGATGTACAGGCAGTAGATCGCGCAGCCTGACATGATGATAAACAGCCATACATCGAGGGTGGCAGAATCCATCGTTGTTTACCTCCGCGTAAAAATGGGAAAAAGGGCTCCTCCGCGAAGGAGCCCTGTGGGAACGTGTCAACCCTTCTTGCGGGTCTTCATCATGTCCATGGCCACGGCGAAGATGATCAGCACGCCGGTGGTCACGTCCAGAATGTAGGGGTCGATCTGGAAGGCGGTGCCGGCGTTGGTGATCAGCACCATCAGGATGGTGCCCAGCACGGTGCCGGTCACGGCGCCGCGGCCGCCGGCCAGGGAAGCGCCGCCGATGACGGCAGCGGCGATGGCCTGCATATCGTAGCCTTCACCGGTGCCCGGCTGCGCCATCTGCACACGGCCGGCCAGCATGATGGCTGCAATGCCATACAGCAGGCCCGCGAAGGAGTACACCAGGTAGAACATCTTGCGGACCTTGATGCCGCTCAGGCGGGCCACATCAATGCCGGAGCCGATGACATACAGGCTGCGGCCGAACACGGTGTACTTCAGCAGCACGAAGACCAGCACGGCAATCACGATCCAGAAGATGGCCAGTACAGGCACGAAGCCGAACAGCTTGGCGGTGCCGATGTTGGTGATGCGGGTATCGGTGAAGGTCACGTTCAGGCCGCCGCACAGCAGCTTCACGATGCCGCGGATGACGGTCTGGGTGCCCAGCGTGGCGATCATGGCGGGTACGTTCAGGTCAAAGATGATGAAGCCGTTCAGAGCGCCGCACAGCACGCTGACGGCCAGGCAGGCGAGGATGGTCAGGAACAGGGGCGTTTCGGTGCGGGTCTGCAGCAGCGCCATGGTCATGCAGCCCAGGCCGGCGATGGCGCCGCCGGAAATATCAATGCCGCCGGTGATGATGATGACCGTCTGCGCCACGGCCATGACGCCGGTAATGGCGCCCTGCTTGGTCAGGTTGGTGAGGTTATAGGTGCTGGTAAAGCTCTTGGTGCCGATGGCGGCAACAACGAACAGGGCAACGATGATCACGCCCAGCGTGAATTCCGTACGCTTGAAGACAGAGCTGATGCCTGTCGGCTGAGGCTTTTTGGTGGATGCCATAATGCAGTCACTCCTTCTGTTATTCGATCGAGGCCTTGCGGAGGACCTCTTCCTCGGTCAGGGTCTTGAGCTCCTCGGGACCGTACTCGGCGGTGATGCCGCCCTGGGCCATCACGAACAGACGGTCGGACAGGCCCATGACCTCGGGAAGGTAAGAGGAGATCACGATGATGCCGCGGCCCTGGGCGGTCAGCTTTTCGATCAGCTTGTAGATCTCCTGCTTGGCGCCGACGTCGATGCCGACGGTGGGCTCATCAAAGATCATGATATCCGGCGCGGCGCTCAGCAGCTTGGCAATGACGACCTTCTGCTGGTTGCCGCCGGACAGATTGCCGACCAGCTGTTCGATGGAGGGCGTTTTGACATTCACACTCTTGGAAAATTCAGCGGAACGTTTGGCTTCGGCCTTCAGATTGATGAAGCCGGCCTTGCTCACGGTGTTCATGGAGGACATCGTGATGTTGTGCTTGATGGACAGCCCCAGCGCGCAGCCGTCGGCCTTGCGGTCCTCCGTCAGGAAGCCGATGCCGTTCTTCAGCGCGTCGGTGGGATTCTTGATATTCACCGGCTGGCCCTTGATATACACATTGCCGGTCAGCCGCTGCTCCACGCCGGTCAGGGCGCGCATGATCTCGCTGCGGCCGGCGCCTACCAGGCCCACAAAGCCGACGATCTCGCCCTTGCGCACCGTGAAATTGATGTCGTGGAAATGCTTGCTGTCGGTGAAATTCTCCACCCGCAGCAGCTCCTCGCCGGGGGCGAAATGCTCGATGTTGTAGATATCGCTCATTTCACGGCCGACCATCATGCGGATCAGGCTGTCCTTGGTCACCTCGGCGATGGGCTTGGTGTCTACATAGGTGCCGTCCTTCATGATGGTCACGGAATCGCAGATATCCATGATCTCCTCCATGCGGTGGGAGATATAGATGATGCTGACGCCGCGGCTCTTCAGCTCGCGCACAAAGCGGTACAGTATTTCAACCTTGTCATTCTCCAGAAGCGCGGTCGGCTCATCGAGAATGACAAGTCTGATGTCTTCGTTGATGGAGATCTTGCTGATGGTGACCATGGCCTGCATGGCGATGGGCAGCTCGCGGATCTTGGCCCGCGGATCAACATGCATCTCAAATTTGTCAATGACCTTCTGGCTTTCCTCGTTCATGCGCTTCCAGTCCACGATGCCGTTTTTGGTGGGCTGGCAGCCGAGGAAATAGTTTTCCGCGATACTCAGATCGGGGGCGATGGTCACGCTCTGATAGTTGGCGAACACACCGTGGTGCTGCGCCTCCATCGCGTCCTTGTTGACGATCCACTGACCGTCGTAGTTCATGGAGATGGTACCCTCATCCTGGTGCTCCACACCCATGATGCATTTGATCAGGGTGGACTTGCCGGCGCCGTTTTCTCCGCACAGCGCCCGGACCTCACCCTTGGCAATCTCAAAGCTGACATCATTGAGAGCTGTTACACCAGGGTAGAACTTGCTGACGTGTTCGATTTTCAAGATGGTGTCCTGCAAGCTTCACACCCTCATTTCTTTGCAATCTGCGGCTCGGACCGCTGTGTATAAAAGAGGTCCCGGCGGCACGGGGCCACCGGGACCTCCATGGTTCAGGTATCAACCTTCGTGAAGATCATCCGATCATTTGTCAGGCTGATTATTCCGCCAGATGGGGATTCATGATGAAGTTGATCTCCTCGGAGTCGATGTTGTCCAGGGTCACGATGACGGGCGGGCAGTTGATCTGCTGCTGGGTCTCGGGGTTGGAGCCGGTCACGACGGTGCGGACAGCGTTCTCCATGCACTTGTAGCCCTGATCATAGGCGTTCTGCACAACGATGGCGTCCAGATAGCCGTCGCGCAGGGCGTTCACTTCGATGTCGTCGGAGTCAACGCCGATGGAAACGAAGGTGGAGGGCAGACCGGCGGCACGCACGGTGTTGGAAACGCCGTCGCAGGTGATGTTGTTGCCGGAGTACATACCGATCAGCTCGTCGCCGAAGGAGGCGATGATGTTCTCGGCATTGGTCTGGGCCTTTTCAACGTTGTTGCCGTTGTAGTAGGTCTCGGTCAGGGTCAGGCCGGGGTAGTTGGCGGCCATGTAGTCGCGGAAGGCCTGGATGCGGTGGTTCAGAGCTTCGTTCTCAACGTTGGTGTTGATACCGATGGTGCCCTTGTCGGTGGCAACGCCCTTGGCTTCCAGAGCGGCGATGAAGGCCTGAGCGGCCAGCTCGCCGATGGTGTCGTTGGAGCAATAGTAGAACTCGTTGTAGCAGTCGGCATAAGCGCCGTCATCGCCGGCACCCAGGCCGCAGTTGACGAAGTTCAGCACGATGCCCATCTCGGTGGCTTCACGGGCCTTCGGCACGGTGGAGTCGATGGACAGGGTGGCGGTCACGATGGCGTTGGGCTGCTGCGCGATGGCATTCTCGAAAGCGGTGATGTACTTCTCGGTCTCCTGCTCCTCAGCGGGGCCGACGACGGAGTAATCGATGGTGATGCCCAGCTCGGCTTCCAGATCGGCCTTGGCCTGCAGGATGCCGACCTCGACCTGGCTCCAGAAGGAGGAGGCGGTGGAGGGGGTCAGGTAGATGACGCTGATGGATTCGGCGCAGGCGCAGGTGGCCATCATGGCAACCAGGACCAGGGCCAGAGCAACGGTAACGAGCTTCTTCATGGGGGAACCTCCTTAAATTTATTGATCATCGCACACGGCGATGTCAGTACGGAATTGGGGACCGGCGATCACATAACGCCCTTCTGCAGGATGACGCAGCCGTAGGGCTTGGTCTCGCTGGTGCAGATGGTGATGTAGCAGCGGCCGGCCTTCTCGTAGAACTTCGTGCGCTCGATGGTGCCGACGCAGGACACATCGTAGCCCGCCTCAACGACCTTTTCCTTCACGGCGTCCCACACGGGATTGCTCTCCACCACGATGCCGGAATCGGCATCGGGCACCATGTACTGGATCGGGTACTTCTCATACTCCACATCCAGGGGCACGAGCTTCAGAATGGCTTCCAGCATCTGGGGAACATTGGTGCCCTTGGCCTGGATGCTCACGGCATTGGGGGCCTTGGTGACCGGGGGATAGAAGTGGTCGGCGATGACGATCAGATCGCCGTGGCCGGTGTCGGCCAGCGCCTTCAGCAGATCAGAACCGATGATTTCCGGAATACCCTTCAGCATGGGAAAAACCTCCTTATATAATCATTCAAAAATGATTCGGTGTGGAGCGGCCGCCGGTCAGCCGTTTTCGGCGATGAACGCGTCGATCTCGGCACGGGTGGGCATGGCGGGCGTGGTGCCCAGCTTCTGCACGGACAGGGCGGCCAGGGCGTTGGCGAAGCGGGCGGCCTCGGCCAGCGTCTTGCCCTCGGCCAGGGCGGTCAGCAGGCCGCCGTTGAAGGCGTCGCCGGCGCCGGTGGTGTCGATGGCCTTCACATGATAGGCGGGCACGATCTCGGAATGGCCGCCGTAGTTGACATACACGCCGCGGCTGCCCAGGGTGATCAGCACGTTCTCGACGCCCTTCGCCTTGATGGCGGCGGCGGCCCTGTCGGCGCTCTCGAGGCTGTCGACCCTGATGCCGGTCATTTCCTCGGCCTCGACCTCATTGGGGGTCACCAGCCAGGTGCCCTGCAGGAACTCGTCGGTCATGATGTCCTGATAGGGGGCGGTGTTCAGGATGACCTTCACGCCGTTCTCCTTGGCCAGCTTCGCCACGCGCTCGTTGGCATCCTGGTTGACCTCCAGCTGCAGCAGCACGTAATCGGAGGCGGCGATGCGGTCGGCCACGCCCTCGATATCGGCGGCGGTGATGGTGGCGCAGGCGCCGGGCACAATGACGATCTCGTTCTGGCTGCTGTTCTCATCCACCATGATCAGCGCGACGCCGGTGGGAACTTCCTCGTTGTAGAACAGATAATTGCGGGGCAGGCCCACGGCGTCCATGGCGTCGGTGGCCACGGCGGCCAGGGAATCACGGCCCAGCTTGGTGATCATGGCCACATCACCGCCGGCCTTGTGCGCGGCAATGCCCTGGTTGAAGCCCTTGCCGCCGGCACCCTGCCTGAACAGGGAGCCCTTTACGGTCTCGGCGGGGGCGGGGAGGTGCGGCGTGCGGGCCATCAGATCGACCACGAAGCTGCCGAATACGGTAACCTTCTTGCTCATGGGAATCGACTCCTCTCAAACCGTTTGGATCAATAGCCGGAGGCCTTCTGGCCCTTCAGGATCTTGATGATGCGGCTGGTGCCCAGGCGGGACGCGCCCAGCTCGATGAACTTCTCCGCGTCCTCCAGGGAGGAGATGCCGCCGGCGGCCTTCATCTTCACGTTGGGGCCGATGTTCTTCGCGAACAGCTCGATGTCTGCGAAGGTGGCGCCGCCCTTGGAGAAGCCGGTGGAGGTCTTGATGAAGTCCGCGCCGGATTCGGTCACGATCCTGCACATCGTGATCTTCTCCTCGTCGGTCAGCAGGCAGGTCTCGATGATGACCTTCAGGATCAGGCTGCCGCAGGCTTCCTTCAGCGCCCTGATCTCGTTCAGCACATAATCGG
>R14__coassemble_376_pt1 | contig 33610 bp, 34 predicted proteins | sample R14__metabat2_high_PE_015 | metagenome-assembled genome bin R14
AGGAGTACAGCGACACAGCGCTCTTCATCGCCGACTACATGAGCCGCATCGTAGCGCGCCCGGCAGACCTGAAAGACCCGGAGGTGCTGAGCGTTATCGAATGCCTCATTGGCTCCAAGATGGCCATCCTCGATGGCTCCGGGTACATCGCCACGGTCGGCCAGTTCTACAACGACCATGGGATGCTGTTCAGCAATCTGTATCACCGGAGCATCTGAAACGCTCGAGAATCAAGGAGGGAAAACCATGGAACACACACCCATCACCGGCGTCCTGCTGGACGCCAGCCGGAACACCATCTGCAAGGCTGTGCTTGACGGAACGTTGGACGGATATTACAATGCTCTTGAATGCCGTTGCTTCGACATCGTATGCCGGAACATCAGCGGTAGGTACTTTGACATCTACTGCGACGATGAGGGCCTGTTCGTAGAGGAGCCGAAGGTCACGGCTTTCTCCCCGGACGGGGAACCCATGCTGGTCGGGAATCTGTTCATCTGTCTTCACGACGATGAAGGGAACACCGTCAGCCTGGCGGATGATGATATCGACCGCATCCTGCGCGCGACCCGCGGTGTGATCACACAGCACGGCATCCGCCGGGTGCTGGTCATGGACTATTGAGGAAGGAGGGACAGCTATGAAATACATCGCCTACGGCTCCAACATGGAGCAGGAGCCTATGGCCGAGCGGTGTCCGCACGCGGTACTGCTCGGCATGGGCACGCTTTCAAATATGTCTCTGGAGTTTTATGTGCACGCGACGGTCGTGCCGGCTGCGGGCAGCAGTGTGCCGGTGGCAGTCTGGGAGATCGACGCGGGAGATGAGGCAGGCCTCGACTGGTACGAGGGCTATCCAGACTACTACCGGAAAGAGGAGCATACCGTGCGGATGGATGACGGCTCCGAAATCAGCGGCATGGTGTACATCATGAACGAGTCCATGTACACCCTGCGGCTCCCGACCAGGGACTACTACAACGGCATCCGGGGCGCCTATATGCGGCTCGGACTGGCAGAACAGATCAGCACGGTTCTTGAATCGGCGCTGGATCGGTGCATGGCAAGGCTCAACCGGTAACGCATTTGTATACCGAAGGCTTCGACAAAGGTGGTCGCTTTCAAATCCGAAGACGGTCACCTTTTCGTAAAATTAGTCGAAACTCTCTTGAATCATATCGCAAACCGTGCTATACTGATCCTGAACCTGTCAAGGAGGTAATCTTATGTCTGTCATCGCTCCCGTATCCGATCTCCGGAATTATGGTACCGTACTTGAAAAAGTATCCATCGGCGAGCCTGTACTGCTGACGAAAAACGGTCACGGTGCATACAGCATTCGCGATATCAGGGATGAAGAACACTTTCAGAAGGCTGAAGCAATGATTCAGCTGATGTGTGAAATCAATGCCGGGATTCGTTCCGCTGATGAAGAAGGCTGGATCTCCGAAGAAGATTTTCAAGAACACTTCCTGCATAGAAGGGCCTCTGAGAGATGAGCTACATCGTTCGATATTCCCCTGCCGCGATGCGGGATATGGAAGAACTGTGGGACGGTGTATTTGAAGTATCCCGAAGCTTTGAAATCGCCGACCGTTATGTTCAGGAATTCACAGATGAGATCGCTGCGAAAAAAGATTTTCCGCAGGGTGGCATTCCGCTTTTCTATCGCGGCTTGTTCACCGGCTTTTATTCTGTGAATTTCAAGGCATACAAGGCGTTCTACAGAATCAATGCTCACTATATTGAGGTTGCTCGCATTATCATGATGAAACGCGACTATATGCGGATCCTCTTCGACGATGCGGATTAAGCGGATTTTCCGCTTTTTTTGTTGCCCCGCAGAAAGCCGCCTGTTTTGCCGCGTGTCGGCTTTTGAATCGAGGCCGGGCGTGAACCCGACCGCGGGGGCAGAGGCGCGACACGAGCCAACACGCGGGAAAACGCGGGCAAAGGAAAAGCGCCGGGCATTTCTGCCTGACGCTTTGAAATCGACTCGGGGTTATTTGCCAATGATATCCGCGCTGAACTCAGTTTCACCGTCCGCTCCAATGCGGAAGCGGATCATCACCGGCGCGTCATGGGAATCGTACCTGACCGTGAACGGCTGCAGCCACAGCTCGGTCAGCCCGGGGCAGGTCTCGAAAACCTCCGCTCTGAAATCCTCGGCGTTGTCCGGGTCGTCCAGGCACTGCCTGTAGATCCTGGCCAGCGTGGGGACCTGCTCCCTGACCACGGTATCGCGCACATCCTCTGACGTCATGCTTCCAAATCCGCTGGGGACCCGCAGGGGCTTGCACACAGCCCACAGGCTGACCGGCAGCTTCTGATTCATGAAGTCCAGCAGGGCTTCCGCAGTGCCGCACTCATCGCAGATGTAGATGTTCTCCACATGCCTGCTCAGGGCATTGGTGTGTAAAGCCGGTTTCATGGTATCCTGTCCACAGCGAGGGCACAGCATCCGCTCGCCTGCATCTTGCCTCGCTCTCAAATCCGCAAGGCGCTGTCTGATCCGCTCAGTCATGTGCTTCAGCCTCCTCATGCTTGATCTTTCGCTGTTCTGCCTGCCTTGCCCTGTGTGCCAGCATCCTGTCATCATCCTTAAAGGCCGCATAGCCCTTGAGGTGTCCCATCAGTACATGGCGCAGACCTTTGAAATCCACACCGCCGAAGCCCAGCCGGTTAAGCCAGGCGTTGGCCATGTACTTCTCGTTGACCGGCTCCTGCTTTACCGCGATGGTGCGTTTCGATGCTTTGGCCAGCTTCATAACGGCGGCCATCAGGTTGCTGTAGTGATCCCACAGCATGGAGCCATCCTCGTAGGGAAGCTCCGCCGAAACGGTACCGTCTGTCACGCTGAGCCCGCGGATCATGCCGATGCGCTCTTCCTCATGGAGCAGGGCTTCCATCGCCTGTACATCAGGGAAGGTTGCGTCGTTGAGCAGGTCGATCACTTCGGAATCAATGTACAGCCTGTCCATCTGCAGCATCCGGTTGATCAGGTACTGCCTGGTGTACAGAATGCGGATCAGGTTTTTCAGGCCGTTCTGGTCCCAGCCGTTGGACTCGATGCAGATGACTGTTACACCGTGGCCATCCGCTTTGGAATCGTCAAGGGTATCTGGATCTTCAGATTCAGTTGCGGTGTTGATTGCGGGAGCATCCTCATTGGAGCCGCCTGCGGTGTTGATTGCGGGAGCATCCTCATTGGAGCCGCCTGCGGTGTCGATTGCGGGAGCAACCTCGGATGTGTCTTCGGCAGCTTCCTCTGGGGCAGCTGCCAGGAAATCCGGCAGCTCGTCCAGCCAACCGCGTATCACCAGCATTGGAGCGATGGCATCCAGCGCAGCCGCATCGTCTGAAACACAGCGGCCATCGCGATCTACCACAATACTGCCAATCTCATATGCGTAGGTGGGGACATACTGGTAGATCGCGGGCTCGCCTGTGAGCTCTGAAATAGCCTTGACCATTTCTTTGCGGTTGGAAGGGTGGGTATTCAGGATCATGGTCCTAACCTCCTTTTACTTTGGGGTAGTGCCATATACGCTCTGAATTCCCACAAAGTCAAGCAGAAATTCATTTGGAGCACATTAAATCAATGCGTCCGGTCGTACTGCCGCAGTTGACGGATCAGCCGCTGGATGTGCCGGGTAAGGTCGCGCCGGTGCACAGGGCCGGCTGTCTCGATGGCGGCCTTTGTCTCCTGAATCTTCCGGAGAAGCACATCACGCTCAGTCATCGTCGGCCTCCGCGAACAGGTCGAAATCGGCATCGTCATCCTCGCACACCAGTTCGTTGCCCTGCGCCTTGTGATACGCATAGCAGCAGTCCTTGCTGCAGAACACGCTGGCGCTGACCACCGGACCCTCACATTCAGCGAAGACCTGATCCAGATCTGCCTGGATCTCTTTACCGCAGTGTACGCAGCGGGTGAACACGTTGCTGTCCGTAATGTCCACCGAGATCGTGGCGTCCTTACCGATGGGAACCTTGAGATAGAACATGGCTGTGTGCCTCCTCACTTGATCCAGGGCTTGCGGCCCTTGTAGTATTTCTCTGAAATCTGATCCTGCTGTTCCTGAGGCAGACCGCGGATCCGGGCATAGGCCTGCTCAACGCTCTGCCTGTGCTGCTTCTCCGTTGTGTAGAACGGGCAGTCGTAGGTCAGGCACAGCCCGTCCTCTGTGGCGTCGCATAGACTGCCGTCGCGTTCGGCAAAACACTCTCTGTCCATGTGCACCTCCGAAATCAGGGTAAACAAAGAGCGCCGGCACAAACTGCCAGCGCTCCGCTGTATCTATTTCGACGCTACCAGTATAGCACAGTCAAGCTCTGAAAGCAATATGAAGCAAGCGGAACAGAGCGGAAGTGAGCGGCAGCAAGCGGAAATCGACAAGAAAAATCGAAATTTCTTTTCAGAGCCCGGCGTCCAGAACGATCTGTAGGTGCCACAGGCCGTTGTGGATCACCTCGCGTACCCAGCGATCAGAGACATTATGCTCCTCTGCCATCTGCGCCGGGGTAGCGTGGTTCAGATACCGCTCTGTCAGATACAGCGCCTCGGTAACATCCAGCCGCTACAGCTTGAGCATGACCTCCCGCTGCAGGATGAGCAGCTGGTTCACTGCGTCCTACAGCTCGCGCTCGGTGTCTACGATGGCGGCCAGCTTACCGCCTATCGAATCGCTGTTGCGGCTGTGCGTGACCTGCTCGCTGTCCATGGGTGCGGATCCGATGATCAGCGTATCCCGCAGCGAATGCAGCTGCTTTCGCTTCAGCTCGATCCGGGCTTTCAAATCACCGACCTGTTCCAGATATTCCCTTGCCTGCATCAGGCCACCTCCTCGCGCAGCATCTGCAGAAGGAACTACGGATCCGCGTTGCCGGAAAGCACAGCGAACCAGTCAGAGTGGAAAAAGAGCTCGAGGCGCTTCTTCTCACCATCCGCGGACACGTTATCGGGGTCCTTCCTCAGATGCTTCAGTGCTGCGCGGTACTCCTTCACCGCGTGGGCGATGATTGCGTTGGCCAGGGCCTGCTCCGGGTCGTAAGGCTCCTGGGGATTGTCGTCCATAGGCTTGATTCTCTTTTTGCTCATCCGATACTCACTCCCTTCGATTCATCCTCAAGGTAGTTCATCATGCCGATCATGAGCTCTGTGATCAGCCGATGGCTGTGCCATTTCTGCCCGACCAGTTCACCGACATCACGGGCGGTCTTCATCCACCAGGCCCGCGTGGCCTGGCTGCCATCGCAGGGAGGCGGGGGACTGTGCCGATTGAGGAACCGGTACGCGTCACGGACCATCTCGCTTTCGGCTTCAGTCATCAATAGGCGTCACCTCAATCCGGATGCCGGGCCGCGTGCGGGTCCAGCGTTTCGTAACGGTCTCCCGGCACACCTGCGCGTCATCACTCCAGAACCCGACACGGGTCATGCAATCCTTCAGCAGCTTTTCCAAGTTATCTGTGTCTGGACGCGTCACGCGCAGCTGCCCTTCGGTGTGCGTCTTGCTGGGGAAATACCAGTCGACTGTCAGAGCCAGCGGTCCCTCCAGCGGTGTGTTGGGTCGGTGGAGGCGCAGCGCATGCTCGTAGGTCAGGCGTGCCTCCTTCAGCCGGGGCGTATCATAGAACATCGGGCGACCGTGTACCACGCGCACCTTGTGCTCCTGGGCGGTAACGGTCGGCGGTATCATATCGAGGAAAAATTTCATGACGGAAATCTCCTTTCTCAATTTGGAACGTTTTGTACACACCCTCGTATGGGGGAGGAGTGTAACGAACTCCTCCCCGTAGAGGGGTGTGGAACACAACCCTATATATATAGACGTTCCGTTCCGTTTGGACCCTGTACCGTGTAATCAGATGCGGGTCACCACACCGCGGTGATTTTGGTACTCGCTGGACATCTCTTTTAGCCAATCGCGAACCGTTCTGTCTGTCATGTCCAGATAGGATGCGATGGCAGAAACCGTGACCGGGGTATCGGGGTCGAAAGAGCAAGCAGCAAATGCCATGCTGATACGTTCTGCACGCTCCTCGCGGTTATAGTTCTTCCCACCTCGGATCTTCGCGGCGATGCTTCCCTTGGCATGAGCGTTGTCCAACTCCTCGGTCCGGGCCAGCGTGTGGATCGGATAATCGAACCAGAAATCTACCGGAACGATGTTCGGGAACTCGCGCAGGCTGCTCTCCAGTCGCCAGGCGGTGCGTCCGAAGGCCTCGGCTTCGTACTTGATATCACCGTCCAGCTGCAGCTCAATCATGTCCAGCTGCGCGTCCGGGTCGCGGGCAAACACACCGGAGCCGGATGCCCTATCCTTGGCGTCCTTTTGACCCTGATCGCCCTTCGAGTGATGGTGACAGTAGATGGCGGCACAACCCGTCTCCGCACAAATTTTGTCGAACTGGTTACAGAATATCGCCATATCGGAGGCCTTGTTCTCATCGCCGGTGATGACCTTGTAGATCGGGTCGATAATGATGGCGTCGAAATGCTGATCACGCACACGGCGCACCAGCTTCGGCACCAGCTTATCCAGCGGCACAGCCTTGCCGCGCAGGTTCCACAGCACGATGTTGCTCGCATTGGGATTTGTAATGTGCATGGCCTCATAGATCCTCGCAAAGCGGTCGATACAGCTGGCACGGTCGATTTCGAGGTTCACATACAGCACACGACCCTTCCGGCAGAGAAAGCCGAGCCAATGGCGGCCCTCAGCAATCGCGATGGCCAGCTCCATCAGCAGGAACGACTTACCTGCTTTGGAGGAGCCTGAGATCAGCATCTTATGCCCGCAGCGCAGAATACCGGTGATCAGTTCCTCCGGCAACTACGGCCGATTGGCCAGCAGGCTCGACATCACCTCCAGCGGAGGCAGATCATCCTCGAATCCCTCTACGAAATCCATCCAGTTCTGCCACGATTTACGGCCGGTGTTCACAGCCAAAAGCTTCTGGCGATTTCCGTTCCTCTATACGCCGGGCATACGGGAAAGGCGGCTCGGGTTCTTGTTGGCTTGGTCCACGATGAGGCCGTGGTCGGTCAGAAAGGAGTACAGGAACAGCACACGCTTGCGGTACTCGGATTCATCCGGCGCGTCGATGTGTACGATGGCATGCACAGACTTGCCACCGCTCATGACCAGGCAGGCAATGGGCAGTTCCAGCCTTTGGTAGGCTTCGATTTGCTCCTGAATGGGTAGCACATCCGATTCCACCAGCGCATAGCGGAAGTCCGTGACATTGCGGTCGGAGGCACCGTTGCCATCCAGCGGGTTGAAACGGATCCACGCGCCGACCTGCGGCTTCCAATCGCCGACGGTAGCGCCAAGGTCATCCGGGTATTTGGCCAGAGACTCCAGCAACTCTCCTGCTGTGCGGCTGTACACACCGCGCAGGGGCTGCCATTCACCGTCTTCGCTCTGACGTACATCTCCGGTCACATAGCCCACATGCTCCTCAGGCTTGAACAGCGCCGAAATATACCGTGCCAGCTCGGCTGTGGGCTTCATCTCTGGTACAGCAGCAAGCGTTGCGGGAGTACTGTCTCTGCCGTCATAGGAGATGGCATCATCCCAGTTCATGACGCCATCACCCTCAAAGGGCTTCCAGCCGCGCTCCTTCGCCATCCGCACGATGGTTGCGCCGGTAATCGGTGTGCCACTGCCGTGAAAGGTATCCCACTTTCGGGCACACTCGCCGGAGTGATAGCGTTCATCGTTCCGGCTCCACTCATCCCAGACGGAACAGGCATAGCCCTCTTGCTTGAGGGCCATCCCCACATTCATCCACTCCATATAGCTCAGGTCGCGCACATCCAACGAAACGAGCGCGGAAAGCAACATATTCTCCATGATATTCCTCCTCAGGCAGGAAGATAGGTCGACGGATCGAAATTGTAAGGGAGCTTCCAATTCCGGGCTGCAAGCCTGGAGATGACCTTACTGGCAGCATCGAAGGACCAGGTGCCCACAAAGCGGAATCCGTAGCGTTCGAGAAGACGGATTTGCTTGGGGGTGCTCAGGCCTTCCTGCTGGCGTTTCACCAGCCGGTCGATCAGCATACTGGCCTTGCCCATGTTCTCCACGCTTCCCGCAAAAATGCCGCGTTTCTCCAGGAAATCCAGTTGCTTCTGGCTCGGCGGAGACATTTCCCACGCAAAGGTGGGCGTGTAATCGGCCAAGTCCTCCGCGGCAATGGACATGGCGAACTGCAGCGGGTCTACCAATTTGCGGCTTCGGTAGCGCATCTCCTGCAGCTGACGGGCCAGAGACCGTTCACGCTCCAGAATCGTATCGCGTTCAGCCTGCTCCTCGGCATCCATCAGATCTACAGCCTCGCCGGCGTTCTCCACCATCCTGTTCACGCGCGCGGCCTCGTTCTCGTCCTTGCAGATCAGGCAGGAGGGGCGGCACAGATCCATTTTCTCCGTCTGCCACAGGAAATCCAGCACCAGCAGATACTCCTTTCCGGGGTACAGCCGCAAGCCCCGCCCGACAATTTGTTGATACAAACTGCGGACCTTCGTGGGGCGCAGGTTGATGATGCAGTCCACCGAAGGACAGTCCCAGCCCTCTGTCAGCAGCATGCTGTTCGTCAGAACATCGTACCGGCCGGCATCGAACTCAGCGAGGATTTGCGCTCTGTCGGGGCTCTCGCCATTGACCTCGGCTGCCCGGAAGCCGAGGTTGCGCAGCATCTGGCAGAATTTCTTGGAAGTGCTGACCAGCGGCAGGAACACCACGGTCTTACGGTCCCGGCAATACTCCTGCATCTCGTCGGCGATCTGCTCCAGATACGGTTCCAGCGCACAGCCAATATCGTCTGCTCTGTAATCGCCCTCGGACACACCGACACCGCTGATATCCAGCCCCAACGGGATCATTTGTGCCTTGATTGGGCACAGGTACTTGTCCTTGACGGCCTACCGCATTGTGTACTCGTAGGCAAGACTGTCGAAATAGGTGCCCATTTGCTTCTTCAGCAGCTTGTCCGGTGTAGCGGTAACGCCCAGCACATTGGCCCGGGGGAAATGCTCCAGCACACGCTGGTAGCTGTCAGCAAGGCAGTGATGTGCCTCATCCACCAGAATGGTCGAGAAGTAATCCCCGGGGAACTGAGAAAGCCGGCGCTCCCTGCACAAGGACTGCACGGAGCCGACCGTGACCGGAAACATACTGCCCAGGCTGGTGCTTTCCGCTTTCTCAATGGCACTCTCCAGACCGGTGGCAGTGCGGAGCTTATCCGCGGCCTGCGTCAGCAGTTCACCACGGTGAGCCATGATCAGCACCCTGCCGCCTTCCTGCACAGCTTTGTCGGCCACATCGGCCATCACGATGGTCTTGCCGCAGTTGTGGGTGATGGTGAAATCGTCCAGCAGGTACCGGTTGTCGCCGTCCACGGTGAATCCGATGTAGCTGCCTTCCTCGATTTCATGCACGGAGAAGCTCGTTCGGAGCACATCCTTGTTCTGCCTGCGCTTACCGGCAATGCGGCGCTTCACACGGCAGGGAATCCGGCTGCAGTCGCCGGAAATGGAGACGCGGAAATAGGAACCGATGGATTTTCCGCAGTACTTCCAGCACCAGTTGATGTAGGCGGCCAAGCCCACGGACCGACACATGAACACCAGATCTTCAGCCAGCTGCCTCGATTTGGTGATGTAGTCGTATCCACCGTGTCGCAAGTAGCCGTCAGCATCGATCAGCCCGGCGATGATCTGCAGCCGATCACAGATCGGAGCGTATTTATAGACATCAGGCACAAACTTATCCCCGGCGGTGTGACCCATCAGTCCGAGGAGACGCAGCTGATCATGCAGGGCACCATCCGAAACGTCTTTGCAGAAGAACCACGTCGTGGCTTTCCCGGCGGGAGCCTGGCGGAGACGATAGCCGTAATGCTGTGCCTGCTGCCGGATCACATTCGCGACCTCCGGATCGGCGGTCGTGATGTTCACGCCCTGCGACAGGCCACCATCTCCGAGCAGGATGCCGAGGAAATAGGGATCAATGGGGCAATAGCTGTATCCGCGTCCGAAAAACTCAGAAACGCCGGAGCAGCGTACAAGCTTATACAGATGCTTCCGGTTCCTGCTCCATCCCAGCCAGTCTGCTACAGTGACATCGATGTACTGGGAATGCTGCGGAATTTTTGCACCGGATGTCCGCGCCAGTGTCAGCAGATGGTCGCCGGTCACGATGAAGGGGTCACCCTTGCGCGGCATCACGCTGTACAGCCTGCCGGTTCCGGTGTTTCGGTACAGAACAGTACGCGGTGTGCCATCAGGGCCCATCAGGTGGTCGCCGACCTGGATGTCTTCAACCGCACGGCTTTCTCCGTTGTGCATAAGAAGCCGTTGACCTACTGCATGACACCCCGTGGGCAGAACAAGCAGCGTGCGCTGCTTGCCCTGTTCCCACTCATGGCGGATGGCAGTTACGGCTTCATTCTGATAAGGCCGGAGCTGCATCATGGCTTAAAAACCTCCGTTCTTCCAGCCCATCTGCTGCTGGGCGTACTGGGGCTGGCTGGGCATCTGCTGCACAGCGCCGCTGCTCACAGCCTGCTCGGCATCACGCACCCAGCCCGGCGACATGGACTGCGAGTCGAAATCATAGTAGCGATCCACGCTATTCGTGGTGTGTTCGGTACCGTTGCTGATATAGGTGCGGGGCTTGAAATGTGCGCGGCCCCGGGCACCCATGACCTTCGTCCAGTCCATCACCACGCGCTCGCCGGACTTCTTCTGACCGATGGCGCGGAAGAAGGATGCCAGCTTCCACTCGAGGGTGCGGTAGAGGATCAGGTCCTCACGGCAGGTGGCGGTCTGGCCGCTCGGCAGGTCCACAGTGAGGGTCAGGCTGGCCTTGTTGCAGGGCGGGATCTTCGTGCTGCCGGGATAGCGGCCGCGCTCAAAGCCGGTCACGGTGAAGGTGTAATCACCCTCGTCCAGAAGGGTAAACTGCTGACCGTCGGACTCGATTGCGGAGTCCCAGTCCATCAGGTTAGAATCAAAGTTGCTCATCGTGTGTTACCTCCTTAAAACGGTACGTACTCAGGGTTGCTGCGGATCATGTCAACGACCTTGTCCCAGTGCGGGAACAGCCACTGACGGAAGAAGTCGGGGTGATACTGTGCGGGTGGGGTGTCTTCTGGGTAGTGGCCCTTCTGGGCTACGACCTGCCTGACCTGTTCCTCAGTAACAGCATCACGCTCCATGCGGGCAGCCAGCTCGGCCAGGTAATCTATTGGCAGCTCCTGCGGCGGAGCAGCCTGCGCCGGGGCCTGAGCCGAGAACAAATGCGCGATGCGGCTATAGTCTAGCTCCATCTCGTCTGGCAGGCCAAAGCGGTTCTTAGCGTCCCAGCAGGGGTGATGCGTGGCGTACATGACGCGTTTGCCGCCGCTGGCCTTTTTGGACCCGTTCTCCATGCCGGACACAAATGTTTTGTAGCTGATGAACAGCAGCAAATCGGGCCACTCAGCCAGCAGGGGCGCACACTGGCGCGACAGCTTCAGCTCCCAGTGATCGAAGGCACCCATCTCCTCGGGCAGCTCCTGCTTACGCACACGGGCATGGGCCACGATAACCACATTGCGGCCGGTGGCCAGCACCTTATCGCAGGCCCGGAGCATCCGGGAAAACTCCTCAGCCAGATAGGTGTACCCCTTGCCGAAGCCGAAAGACTCGAGGCCGGGCTGCTTATACTTGTCACAGATGTACTTGATGGCCATCTGCTCGGCCCAGTCAGCGGTATCAATGACCAGCGTGGCACAGCAGGAAATGTCCCGCGCCACCTCCTCGATGGTGCTGATCAGGCCTTCCCAGCCGGAGAACTGGTCGATGCGGTTGACATCGAGGTAGGTCGTACCGCCCTCGGTGTCCAGGAACAGCGGGTTCGGCGCGTTCGCGGCCAGCGTGCTCTTGCCGGTACCCTCAAGGCCATAGAACACGGCCTTGACCGGCTTTGTCAGGCGGCCGCTTTTGATCGGAAGCATGAAATCCCTCCTCAATCATCGTCGGTCAGGTCAGTGAAGTCGGTGGCAGCGCTGGAGGGAATGCCGTCGAAGATCGGATCATCGAAATCGAGCTGGACCTCGTTTTCCGGGCACAGCAGACCATTGCGGCGGATTTGATCCATGAAGTAGGCGTGTACCACAGGGCTGTTGATACCGACAGTCGAATCAAGCGAATTGCTCTTGGACATGTTCGCGCTACCCAGCCACACCTTGCCAGAGGATGCCAGGATCATCTTCGCGTGCACCTGCGGGTCCAGATAGATGTGCAGGTCCGGGTACGCCTGCTTCAGCTCCATGGCCTCGTTCTCGTACTGGCTGTTGGCAATGATGGTGACATTCTGCGGGTTGATGTCCAAGCCGGTGGGGCGGTAGCAGGGATACTTGGGGAGCGCAAAGGTCACGACCAGCACCTTCTCGTTGGCACGGATCACGCTGGCCAGGCTCTTCGCCGTGGAAAAGCCGAAGTTGAAGCACTTGACCTCCGCACGGAGGTTGATGCCAAAATCATCCACAGGAAAGCTCATGCGTTTTTCCTCCTATCATTTCAGGGAGCACGACTGGCCGGTGACCAGTTCAATGCCAGGGATCTGACTGCCGCTTGTCAGCAGACGCCGAACTGCCGTTTTGTCGACTTCAGGGTCGCGGGTACGGATGCAGTCGCTATGCTGGTGTTCACGGAGCCAGCTGATGGCTTTGGCGGTATCGGCCACCTCCACCCGAGTCGTGGCGCGGTAGCGGAGCGTGGCCACACCGAGGTCGGTCTTCTGTCCGCCGCATTCGCGGTCCAGCACCTGCATCAGGCGCTCGTCCTTGCGTTCCAGCGTGGAACGACGTTTGGCAAGGCGTTCCTCCTCAGCCTTCAGTGCGGCGGCCTCAGCGCGGATCTCCAGAACCAGCTTGGCCAGGTACTCCAGAATGCGGGAGCGCTCCATATCCAGCGCGTCCAGCTGCCGAACGATGTCCTCGGAACTGGCAAGGATCTCACCGGTCTCCTCGTCGACCTCCAGCTGCTGTACCAACAGGGCAATCTGCTCGTTGATCTCATACAGGTGCATCGTCTGTCACCTCCGTGGGGAGCTCGTGGATCTCCACCTCATCGACGGTCTTGCCGGGTGTCAACACCAGCACTTCGCTGAAATCGCCGAACAGCCATTTCAGCAGGCGCTGGGGCAGCCGTGCCGTGCCGCTCTTCAGCACAGGCTGTTTGTGACCGCTGTCATCGCATACATTGATGCGGACGCGGTGCTTCAGGGGCTTGTAGGCCATGTTGTGGGCCTCCTTTCTGCCGGAGACGTATTGCCTCCTCACTACACGGAGATTTCAGTCCTGTTTTGTGGGGGTGCTTTTGCAAAACTTTTTCAGTTTTTTTCTGCTGGCCTTGATAGATTCCCAGACGGATGTATGATCCGCACCTTCTTGACGAGCAATCTCACGGATAGAGAGGCCTGACGCATATTTGAGGAAGCGCTTCCTCTGCACATCTGTCAGCAGGGACAGGGCCTTTTCACACCATGCACTGCTTTCGGCTTCGGTCTCAGCGTCAATCAAGATGGATTCAGGGGTGTCCTGGACAGCATACTCTAGGACTTCATAGTCGAGAGCGTCGAGACTGTAGTGGTGGCTACGCCATTTCCGGGCCAGGTTATCCTCCTTGCTGTAGCTCTCGGTCAAAGTGATGGCCACATCCTCGCTGGTCTCGATTTCGATGGTGTCCATGGGATTGTCAGATACGCGCAGGGAAACCTTCATTTTTCGCACTCTCCTTGCATTTTTGTTGGTCGGAGAGCCGAAAATGGGTGCACTAAATACAGCTGCAGCCAAAACGAATCTCTCCGTTTCTGGTCTTGCAGCGGCTTCGCAGTACCGTTGCTGATGCACCGCCCGCACCTTCCTGCGAAACACCGTCATGAGCGGTTCCAGGTTGGGCGATGCGAGTTACTAGAGGGGCATAAGTTTATTCGCTTCACTATCCTTGGGACTGAAATGTGGCGAATAACACATCAGGTGACAAAAAAACGCCGAAGCAGAATGGCGAGCAGACTCCTTTTCAGAATCTGTCTTCATTCTGCTCCGGCGCAACTCACTATACGGTTATGCTCGTTAGCAGATTGGTCTTCTTGCTCCGGCCCACTACACAAAGGTGTGCACCTGGTGCAGAGAAAATCATTTATTCAAGTTCCAATTTACGCACTCGCTTTCCAGAGGCACACTCAATCAGTTTCTTAATGGTCAGATAATCCTCTCGCTTACCGTCTTTAACATGAATCAGGACTTCGCCCTTATCTGTGTAAACTCGATCGCCAAGATGGATGCCATTAGGAGTCCGGATGGTATTCTCTGTATCATGCGGGTAATACTTCTTGACCATTGTGTCCCTTTCTGCCGATTGGCTCAAGATGATTTCAATTTGAAATGGAAGATTGGAACGCGAGCGTAATCGCGATTTGCATTGGCCTTCTTGTCATGAGTGAATTGCATGATCGACATCTCTCCTTCCTTTGGTAAATTACAGGATCCTGGCCCTCGGATGGCAGGGAAGCCACCTACGCAAAAGTGTCGCTTTCTCCAGGGGTTAGTATTACGGCCCTTGTGCTTGAAAATATAATAGCTCAAATCAACTTCACTTTCAAGACCAAAAAATAAATCTTGAAGCAATCGAACAAAATTATGAGCATCTGATAGAAAACATAAATTCAGGGCTTGAAAGTTAAAAATAAATGTGCTATAATTAGACCGCGGAAATTACGACACTAAGGAGGGTAAATCATGGCAAGGCGAGATTTTAAGACCTCTACAGAGTCAAGCATCATTGACATTGTTACGAAAAAGAATGTCTGCTACGACAGCCGTGAACTGCTCGGCGAACGGATCAGGTACTACCGCAAGCGTGCCGGCTACCTACAGCCGGCACTGGCCGTTGAGCTCGGTGTTACCAAGAATACGATCTCCAACTGGGAGGCAGGACGAGCGCGGCCGGATCCTGACAACATCGTGCAGTTGTGCCATATTCTGGACATCACTCCATCCCAGCTGCTGGGCTTCGCTGGCGATCTTTCCGACCGGGAAAGAAGCGTCATCAAAACATACCGCAGCCTGAATGGGATGAACAAGTCGATCATCGACACAATGCTGGAGCAGCTGCTGGATGCGCAGGCGAAAGCACAACGCAAGCGTCCCAACCTCATTAAGCTGCGTAAGGAGTTCAAATCCCTGGCTGCCGGTATCGGTGATCCATCTGAGTACTATGAGGACGGCGAAACCATCTATGTCCACGCGGATGCCATCGACAAGCACGTGGACTATGTCTTCACTGTCAACGGTGACAGTATGGAGCCGGATTTCCACAGTGGCGATTATGTCATGGTGCAGATCGTATCAGCAGATGACATGAAGCCGGGCACTATTGGCGCCTTCCAGTGGGACAACGAGCTTTTTATTAAGGAATATGGTGGAGACGGCCTGTACTCCCGCAATAAACAGTACTCTCCGATGCTGTTCTGCGAATCGTCGAATGTGTACCTCATCGGTAAAGTGATTGGAATTTTGGATCAGGAAGCTATCGCAACACCTTAGGAAATTGACCTTTTTGAATCGTTTGCCTCGGATATGGACTGATGGGATTGCAAGCCATGAGTCTGAAGAGCCAGCCGTTGCACCTGCTGAAATACCTCTACGGGTTTACGGTTGAAGATGCGCCGAATATCCATACCACTTAAGTGGTGTAAGTGACGGATTAATAAGGCTGACTGCATCAAAAAATCAGAGGGAGAGCGTTCTGCTCCCCCTCTTTTGGTGCTTTGATTGTCTGTCCGTTACTGTCCATCGCCGCCATCAGTTATCCCCGTTGGGGTCACGACAACGTCGTCCGGCACGGATAGGGTCAGCCCGAGCTCGCCGATGACGGCATCCGCAAACTCGCCGGAGGTGCCGGAGATTGTCAGCCTGGCGGTGGCGGTGGCTGCATCGTCATACTCATCGACCAAACCGTTGTCCATCGTCCAGGTCAGCACGGAATCGGTGTCATCCTGCGCGGCTTCGGCGCGGGTGCTGCTGACTTCGGTCAGGCTGCCGCTGAAGTCGTTGCTGTCCGTATCGGGCACGTAGGTCAGCGTGGCGTCCACCGTCACGTTGGAATGGTTGGTCACGGTCACCAGATCGCCGTTCTCCGCCCTCGGAGCCCAGGTGCCCGTGAGGTCGCCGGTGTGGGTGTAGGTATGGGTGGCGGCGTCCCACACATAGCCTGTTGTGTCGGTATAGACGAAGTCCAGATCACCCCAGTCGATGGTCACGCTGTACACCGGCGCGGTGGTGCCCGCGTCCAGGAATTCAGCGCCGACCTCCGCGGTCCCGGCGGCACCGGTCTCGGAGGTGTCGTTCTTGGTGGGGGTGGCGGTGACACTGCCGATGGTCACGGGGCTGCCGGTGACCAGGTCGGCGATGAAGCTTTCCAGGTCGCCGCACATGGTGAGGGTGACCGTCTGTGTGGCGGCGCTCTCATCGCCGCTGTCGTAAGCGTCAAAGGTCAGCTGCGCCGGGCTGAAGCTGCCGGCAAAGGCCGTCCAGGCCGCGTCAGCCGTGTTGGTGTAGGTCAGATCCACGGTCACGGGAATGTTGCTGTGGGAGGTCACCGTCAGCGTCACTTCGGCGCTCTCCCAGTCGCCGGGCTTGTCGTCGGACACGGCCTTATAGTGGTGATCCTCGGGATGCCAGCGGTAGAAGGGCGTCTCCTGATATACGAGGCCGGTACCCATCGTCACGCTGATGTCATACACATCCTGCGCCCACACGGCGGTGAAGGTCACCTCGTGGGCGGACTGCAGCAGACTGTACAGGCTGTTGCCGGTCACGGTATCGCCGGGCTGATAAACGGTGCCGTTCGCGTCCTGCCAGCCGGTGAAGTGGTACCCCGCGCGGGTGTAGCCGCAGTCCGGCACGGTGACCGTATCGGTATAGGCATTGATCGGGCCGATCGTGGTCGTGCTGCCGGTGGTGCCGGACGCGCCGGAGGCAAAGCTGATGCTGAAGGGCGCTTCGATGCTGACGGTGCTGACGCTGCCGGCGTAGATGCCCGATGTGCTGCCGCTGCCGATCAGCATGGTATAGTGGCCGGAGGAACGCCAGGCGGCAACGCTGCCGGCGGCAATGCTTGTCAGGTCGCGGGTGCCGTCCGTATCGGTGGGGGCGAGGCACAGCGGCACGGTGACCCGGATCTCGTCCTCCTCGGTGATGACGCCGTTGCACACCAGCATGACCATCCGCACCGCGCTCCAGTCAGTCGGAGCAGTGGTCCACACGGCAGTCGTGGAGTTCATGGCTTCCTGCACGGTCATGTTTTCGGTGGTGTAGTAAACGGTGAAGCCGGAGCTGCTGGTCTCCGCCCGCCGGAGGTACTCAATGCTGACGGCTCCACTCAGGTTCAGGCTGAAGCCCGCGTTCCGGACGCCGTACACGGTATCGATGGCGGCATCCGTCTTCACGATCGGGATCAGGTAGGAGAAGGCCTCCGACGTGCCGCCGCTGGTGCAGGTGATGTCCGCATACATATTGAAGTCATCGTTCTTGTTGGACTCGGTGACTGCATAGCTGCCCGAGCCGCTGCCGGCGAAGGAGGTGGAAATATCCATGGCGGCCGCGGCCGCGGTCACGGTCAGGCTGCCCGCGGAGGACGGCACGGCGCCGCACTCAGTCTTGTCGCTGTCGCCGTCCAGATCATAGGTATCGGCCGCACAAGTGGTATTGGTCGTACCCTGGTCGTTCAGGCCCAGCACATACACGCGGTTCAGCATGCTGACAGCGGTGCTCTGCATGCTGAAATCCGTTGTCAGGCCGATCTCGAGGTTTTCAAAGCCGCTGTTGATGGCGTCCAGCGAAGCGGTATAATAGCCGAAGCCGTTGCTGCCGAGACTGTCCCGGATGACCCAGAGATAGTCCGTATCGTTGCCGTCAATGGTCCGCATTTCCACAGAGATCGTACCGCCGAGCCTTGAAGTGACATTCTCCGCGCTGATCGTGATGCCCCGGGGCAGGACCAGCCCGATGTACGCGCCCTTCATGAAGGCATAGCCCGTGTGTATACTGTATCCGGTCCGCCAGGAGCTGCCAACATCGTTGGCGGTCAAAGCGATCTTCACAGACACGGTCGTGGTTCCACCGGCAGTCACGGGCTGGATGTCCCCGATGGTTATGGCATAGTTGACATCGCTCCAGGGCTTGACATAAGCGTCCTTGGACACGCTGACCGTTTCAAAGGCCGTATTTCCCGTGTGCGGGGCAACTTGCATGGTTGCCGTGTACGGGCCCGTATCCGAATCACCGGTCGCATAGCCGAAATAGGCGCCCGGCGTGGTGGAATAGATGATGTCGTAACGGCCGGCTGTATTCATATAGGTCGCGTGGGCGGGAATATTGGGAAGCGTATAGGTGATTTTGCGGATCGAAGTGTCCGCGGCGATCACGCAGTACATATTCGATCCGGGATATACGGTTTGCGTCGTTGTGCCGGAGGCCGTTTCCACTGTGACCTCAACAGAGGAAATGCCCAGGGCTTCCGCCGTGCCGGTCGGAATGTTGACACGCCGCACAGAGTAACCGTCAGCCGGGAATTCGATGGTCACATCGGCCGCGCCGGAATCCGATGTACCGTCGTTCCGCAGAACAAACATGTCGATCGTGCCTGTAATGCCATTGCTTTCCGTCATGCCGCTGTACAGATACTCCTGCCCGGAGGCAGTGCCCAGCCACAACTCAACATCGTCACGCACATAGTTTTCACTGAGGAGCGCCGTCTGATAACCGGTGGCTTTGCCGAAGCCCGTCGCCGCGCCGGACATCGTGTGGCCGGTGATCGTGGCATAACCGCCGCTCGTTTGATAGACCGTGTCATCGCTGATCGCGCTGTCAAAGGGCCAGTAAAGCTCCGGTGTGCGGACAAACCAGGACCAGGCGCTGATATCGATATTCGAGGTCGTTACGGTCACGGAGCTCTCACTCGCCGCTGTCACGGTCCAGGCGACGCCGTAGCAGGCTATCGTGCTGCCCACGGTATACGCGGCTGTATCATATTTCAGGTATTTGGTTTCACCGCCATAGGTCACCTGTGGGATGGCGAAGGTGACCGTCAGATCCCGGAAGATCAGGTGCGAGATACTTGTTCCGTTGAAGCAGATATTGACAAACCAGTCTGAGGTTGAGATTTGCTGTGAAGCGCTTTTGATCGCCGACTATTTGTGCGTATTGACCGTTGCGAATTGCGCTGTACTGATACCGGTATTTCCGCTGAAGCCTGTGGCGCTGTCGATCTGCGTGCTTGCGTAGGCCCCATCCAGCCGCAGCGCGGAAATCACCGCAGAATCAGAATCCCGGCTGAGGGTGACCTGGATCGGCGTGTCGGCGATAAGCCCGCCATAGGCATAGGACCAGAGGCCCAGATCGTAGCCGATGGGAACCGTCAGGGTTGCGGTCTCGGTCGTATGGGCAATCGTTGCGGACAGCGTGCCGCTGTACTGATTGATACTATAGGTATAAGCATTGTCGCCGCTGTCGGTAAAAGCCTCTATGGAGCGAACCGCCCGGTACAGCCCGGAAACATTCGCGTTCTTTTCAAAAGAGGTCTCGTAGCCGGAGATATCGGTCGTGGTGAAATACAGCTGCTGCGGCAGCGCGATCGTCAGCGTATAGGTATCGCTCTCCGTGGCGTCAGAGGGGCGGGTGTAGCTGATGACCAGTTCCGGATAATCCGTATGGTACCAGTCGGTATAGGTCGCCGTGCCTGCGTCGTTCACATTCCGCAGGCTGACCCCGTCGAAGGTGGCGGTGATGCCGCCGGCATCCTCCGTGTCGCCCGAGCTGTTGTAGGTCAGCAAAAAGCCGCCGGACAGATTGGTGGTGATGGTTTCACCCAGGGCACACTGGGTCATCAGCAGCACCAGTACCAGCACCCACGCGATGCTTCTGCGCATATCCTTCATCAAGGCCGCCTCCCCGAAAAATAAAGAAAGATCCTGCGTGGATCTTTCCGCAGGATCATTCCATCGCCTGCACGCTGCCGGCCTCGGTGACGCTGTAGATGTCTGTTGTCGCGTCAACAGACTGGAAGGTCACCATGACGCTGCCGGCGGGATCCACGCGTGTTCCGTCCGCGATGTCATAGAGATAAATGTCGTAAAGCGCGCCGTCCGTCGCGCCGGCCTGGGCCAGCAGCTGCTCGTCAGGCTGGGAAACATCCACATGCAGGCCCAGCTGCTCCGCCTGATAACCCTCAGGCAGGGAGGCCGCGGGTACGGTGACCGTCACGCCGCTCGCCTCGTCCTGGAAGACGGTGTCCTCGGCGGGCTCTTCATCGGTCAGTTCCTCGTCGGTCAGTTCTTCGTCGGTGAGCTCTTCGTCGGTGAGTTCCTCTTCGGTGTGTTCCTCGTCTGTCAGTTCCTCGTCGGTGAGTTCTTCGTCGGTGAGTTCTTCGTCGGAAAGCTCTTCATCAGTCAGTTCTTCGTCAACCGGTTCTTCTTCGGTCAGATCCTCTTCTTCGGTCAGTTCTTCGCCGACAGTCAGATCTTCAGTGGGCTGATCTTCTGTGGGTTCTTCCTCAGCGGGCTGCTCCTCAGAAGATTCTTCCTCGTCGGTCAGCGCTTCGGTGGGCATTTCATCATCAGTCTGCTCTTCGATGGGCTGCTCTTCAACGGGTTCTTCCTCGTCAGGCTGCTCTTCGTCCGGCGCTTCCAGGGTGGAGGGATCCATGGGCTGCGGCGCCGCCATGGGCTGATCCTCAGCGGGAAGCTCCATCGGCTTGGGCGCTTCGACAGTCTGCTCCGCGTCGGGCTGCTCAATGGCGGGCTGATCCTCGGTGGATTCTTCCACGGTGGGCTGCTCCTCAGCGGGTTCTTCCTCGTCAGAATGTTCCTCGGCGGATTCTTCCTCGTCAGACAGCTCCTCGGTGGATTCTTCCTCGTCAGATTCTTCCTCGGCGGGCTCTTCCTCGGCGGGCTCTTCCTCGTCAGGCAGTTCCTCGGCGGATTCTTCCGCAACGGACTGCTCCACCACGGTTTCTTCCACAGTGGGCTGCTCCGCAACGGGCTGCTCTACGGCGGGCTTTTCCGCAACAGGCTGCTCCACAGCGGGCGTTTCAACCTCCATGGACACCGGAGCTTCCGGCTCTTCCCCGGACAGCATCGTATCGGCACAGGCAGTGACCATCAACAGACACAATGCCATTACCAGGGCTGCGCATTTACGGATCTGCTTCATGATCGTTCCCCTCTTTCCTTCAGGTCGCAGCCATATGATAACATGCAGGCCGCAACAGGGGCGCAACAGATACCGCAACAAATGCGCAACAGTCAAAAATTAATTTGCGGGGGCTTCTTCGGGGGACGGCGCGGCCGGTGCATCGGTCGGCTCCGCGTCCGTCTCCGGCATCGTGATCTTGACCGGTATCACGGTGAAGACATTGGCCCTTGCGCCGGTCTCCGGGTCGTAGTAGCGCAGATAGAACTCCGCGTCGATCAGGCCGTCCTCGTCCCGCTCGGCCTCCGCCAGCAGCGCACAGGCTTCCGCGGAAACCGGCAGCTCCCGGATGGCATAGCCCACGGGCACCAGCCCGGACTGCACCAGCACGGTCTCATCCGGCATACGGATGGCCAGCGTCAGCGCCACACCGGAAACGGAGGGATTGTCGAACCTCAGGGAGAAAGTCCCCACGGCACCGTCTTCCGTCTCTTCCTCATACAGGCCGACCGTGACCCGGTCCTGATAGGAAAGGCTGACGGTGTTGGCCTCCACGCCCTCCTGAGCCTCGGCGGTCTGGTAGGCGTTGGGATCCAACTCAGGAGCTTCTGTCGTAGCGTCCGCCGTGTCCTCCGCTGCCGCGCAGCCCAGCGCCAGCAGCAGCGCCGCCGTCATCGCAAGCATTTTCTTCAGCATGAATGGTTCCTCCTGTACGGCCGGACTGCCGTCAAGTCCTCATTTTCGATTCCAGATGCGCCGTGGTCACATCGGACCAGGAGTACTGGCTCATGTATTCCCCGTTGTAGCTGTTCACGGCCTCCGGTACGCCCTTGTTAAAGTCGTAGTAGTCGCAATCCAGCTTCGCAGGGAAGATCGCCAGCACGCCTTTTTCATGGAACAGCACATCGTCCGCCCCGGCGGCATGCAGCGTTTTCTTCAGATCGGATACCAGATTGCGGATCAGGCTCTGCAGGGAGGGGGAATCATCCCGGTCCTCATAGAGCACGGCGGCCAGCTCGGCCAGGCTGCAGGTCGCGCCGCAGCGATGCACCAGATAGGCCAGTAGCTCCTTGCTTTTCTTCCTGGCAAAATCCAGCGGCCTGTCGTTCATATCAAAGGCCTCGAAGTTGCCGAAGCACTTCACCCGCAGCAGGACATCTTTGTTTTCCTCCCTGGGTGATACCAGGGAGAGATGCGCCAGCTCCTCCATCACGGCCTCATGGGTGATGGGTTTGGTCAGGTAGCCGTCCGCGTGCACACGGAACGCCTCCATGGCATAGTCCGTGGAGCCGCTCACGAAGATGATGCGGCACTGCGGCTGCAGCTCCCGGATCTTCCGGGCCAGCTCGATGCCGTCCATGCCCTCCATGATGATATCGCAGAAGGCGACCTTCACATCGTTGTACTTCAGATAAGACAGCGCCGCGCCCGGCGTCTGGAACGGAACGACCTCCGTGAACACCGGGACCTGCTGCAGCTGGAACTGCAAAAAATCCAGCGAGAGCGCGTCGTCATCCACCGCGATCACACGCACATGCGGTCCCTCCTTCCCACATCGCATAATATGTTAAATTTTAACATATGTACGCACCGAAAGTCAATGCTTTGGAGAACACTGCGGGCGGGAATGTACAAAAAAAGAACCCCGGCAGCGTGCCGGGGTTTCATCGGTTTCCGTCCGATCAGCGGGCGGTGTAGGCGGTGGTGGTGATCTGGGCGTTTTCGGCCTGGGCGATGGTCACGGTGATGGTGCCGACCTTGGTATCGGTACCGATAAGGGTCATGCTATCTTCATCGATGGGGCTGCCGCTCATGTTCAGCTCGCCCTGGAAGACTGCGTCCTTGGAAGCGTCTTCGTACACGGCGCGAAGCATATCGGTGGTGATGGAAGCGGATGCGGTGCCGGCGGTGGAGGCGGTGGCCTTGGTGGTATCGGTGCCCTCAGTCAGCGCGGTGCCGTTGACAGCGGTGATGGTACTTGCCTGGCCATTGGTCAGGGTCAGGGCACCGGCGATGCCGTTGTCGGAGAAGGTACTGTCGATGGCGCAGCTCACCGTCACATCCAGGTCGGTGTTGGAGCCGTTCGTCACGGTCACCTTGTTGCCGTTCTCGGCCACGGGCGTCCAGAGGTACTTCATGCCGGTCTCAGCGGCGGCGTAGGTGTTGGTCGCGGGATCCCAGGCGTAGCTGTCCGGATCTTCGGTTACGTTGAATTCCATGTCACCCCAGGTCAGGGTCACATAGTAGACGGCGGGGGCGTCCTTCTCCGCGGTGTAGGAAGCGGTGACGTCGGAGCCGCTGGAGCCGGTGGCGGTCGTGATGGGGTTGGCGGTATCAGCCAGGGCAACGGTGCAAAGGGTCATCATCATAGCCAGGGTCAGAGCAGCGATCTTCATCATGGTCTTCATGGTTCATATCCTCCTGTTTCTCGTTCCTTTTGTCTTTTGTGTTGTTCGTGTTTCGCTGTGCGGTTTCATCAGCCGGTTCCACAGATAATTTCCGTCAGGTCCGGCGTTCCGATACAGGGTATGTAGTCCGGTGGGCCGCTGCCCGGCCCGGGGTCACTCCCGTGGAGGAGCATCGCGGCCCGGGAGCCACGCTTCATGCTCCGTCTCAGCAGCCGGATCACATCGTAGCCGGTCAGCCGGCTCAGGTCATCGGATGTGATCAGCACATCCGGCGGTCTGCTTCTGCCGTACTGTACGGCGCTCAAGGGATCGCTGAAGGCGATGAGCTGCGCGCTGGGATCCGCGTTGAGGACCGTGCGCTGCAGCTTCAGCAGCTCTTCACGGTCACTGTCGATCAGCATGACCTGCATCCGATCACCTCCTGCGTTCCTTGGGCTTTCCTTTGGGGCTTTCCCTTTTGACAGCCCGAGTATAGCATACGCTCCGCAACAGCCCGGCAACACGAGCGCAACAAATGCGCAACACCGAAAACTTTTTTCAGAAAAATTTTTTTCGGGTTCACGATAGTGTTCTATGTGCATTTCCTGTGCCTGCTGCATTACAAGAACGGTTCACTATCTGGCCGCTTTTTTCTTTTTTCTTCCATTTTTACCCCCACAAAAGTCGGTGCAAATCTCCGTATAGTGAGAGGACTATTCCCGAAAGGAGGCCGGCTATGCGGAGCGACAGCAGCTGATCCGGATGTGGGCAATGTCACGCAGACGTGTGCCGCCAGACGATTTTTATCTTGGATTATCCGATTTTACCGCTTGACTTATTCGGCCTTTGGAGTGAGTAATGTCACTGCCCGCAGGGCCACCCGACAACGAAGGAGGAAAACCAATGAACAGTGAACGCATGAACGATATGCTGGACCGCTACGGTGAGGTTTGTGACCAGACGACTGCCGCCAAGATCCTGAGTGTGTCGTGTCGCACCATTTCCCGCATGATGGAGGAGGGCCGCCTGCGCCGGGTCGACCGCCGTGTGGATGTCCGCTCCATCGCGGAGTACATCGAGAACCCCAAGCAGGCCGACTTTGAGGCCCGCTGCGCCAAGCGCCACAACAAGCCCACGCAGGTCAGCCGGGAGGACTTCCTGGCGGCGGCCCGGAAGGGCCACTGGAACACGAAAGGGGCCCGATGAAGCATGGCCAAGAAAAAGTACTACCGGAGCAAGGTCCGCATCGGTTACGATGCTGACGGCAAGCCCATCGACAAGTACCTCAGCGCCAAAAGCCCACGACAGCTGGAGATTCAGAGGGACGCCACCATCGAGCACTTCATCAAAGGCAGGGAGGTACCCAAGGAGTACCTGTTCTATGAGTACGCCGCGGAATGGTATGCCGCCCGGAAGGAACCCTTCATTTCCGAATCGCAGCGCTCCTCCTACAAGATCTGCTTTATGAAGCATCTGATGCCGGAGTTCGGCCTGCAGCACATCGAGGCCATCACCGCCATGCAGATACAGCAGTTCATCAACAAGTATGCCGGCAGCAGCAAGTCGCAGATCACGATGCTTGTAGGCACGCTGAAGAAGATCTTTGCCTCAGCCTACGCGGACGGCATCATCCCGCGCGATCCCACGGTGGCGCTGGTGCGGCCCAAGCCGGGAAGCACCACCGAGAAGCGTGCGCTCACGGACAAGGAGACCGCTGCGGTCAAGGCCACCATCCAGACGCACCCGAACGGCTTGCTGCTGGCGGTGCTGTACTACCTTGGCCTCCGACGCGGCGAGGCGCTGGGGCTGAAATGGTCGGACTTCGAAGAGGGCTTCGAGAAGGTCCACATCCAGCGGGACATTGATTTCACGGGCACCTCGCACGAGGGCGGGCTGAAGACCAAAGCAGCCGACCGCTTTGTGCCCATCCCCGCTGAGTTGCAGCCGCTTCTGAGAAAGCACGCGAAAAAAGGAGACGCCTTCCTGTTCCCAAACCGCAAGGGAGAGCCGATTTCCCTGAACTCCTTCAGGCGCATCTGGTGCGACCTGATGCTGAACGCCGGCTGCGTAGAGTGGCGCGATAAGAAACCGGACGAGGAGCTGCACCGACCCAACGACATCATGAAGCATGTGAAGCCGACGCTGACCCCACACTACTTCCGGCACAACTATGTGACGATGCTTTACGAAAGCGGCATCGATCCGCTGGTGGCCATGCGCATCGTCGGCCACGCGGACTACCAGACCACCGCCAACATCTACACCCATCTGAAGGACGAAACCCTGCGGAAGGCCTTCGTGAACCTGGAGAAGGTTTTCGGGGAGGGGGAGAGCCCGGAGGAGTAAAAGAAGTTGTATAACAACAAGCCCCGGTCCTAATTGGCAGGATCGGGGATTTGAGGTTATTTTAAATCTTCTGGTTTTGCTTCTGTAGTAAACGCTTGAGTATCCACAGGGCGTTCTGAACGTCAAATCCGAACGATTTGGGGGCAGGTTGGGAAATTATTCATCCGCACCCCGAAACGTCGAAATTTGAGCTCGAGACCCCAAGCAATTGCGAGAGCCTGGAGAAAAATAAAAAAGCTGCCGTAATGCATGGAGGAACATGCACGGCAGCCGAAGACAAAAAGGACAATATAATTTTATAATATTCCTGGCGTTTTGTCAATACCATTATGAACAGAAATATAGAAATACAGCAGAAATACAGGATACCAACAGAAAAACCGCCCCGGAGAGGGAACGGGCGAAGGAAACGGGCTTAATCGCTGGTATTATCAGTAGGGATCATCTTTCTCAAAAAGCAGTCCAATCGCTATCGACGTGTCCAAAGGACAATTTGTTGAAAGTTGAAAACTAAAGTCTAGCAATACCGAGAGCCCGGAGAAAAATAAAAGGGCTGCCGCTTTGACACGGCAGCCCCTCGAAAGAAAGCACTGATACAGTACAGCCTTTCAGATGTTTCGACAATAGGTTTGATCGGGCATTACTTCACGGAAGCGATGCTCACGGTCTTGCTCAGCCGGCTGTCGCCGATCGTCGTGACGGAATCATTATCATCGACGAGGTAAGGCGTCACTTCGACATTGTATTTGCCGACCAGCTGATTTCCGTCGTCCAGCTCGGTGGAGACAATGTAGGTGGCGGTGTTGGCCTTCTTGCCGGCGGCCAGAGTCAACTCGGATGCGGGAACAGCCTCGCGCTTCACGAGCTGGCCGTTGGTGCCGTAGATGTTGATATACACGCCATCCGCGGCGCCGTCATAGTTCCAGGTCACCTTCAGCTGTTTGGCCTTCTTGACCTGCGCGGCAGCCACGCCGGAAACAGCGTTCCAGGTGTCCTTCACGGTTATGGTCTGGGCCTTGCTGACGTACGCATCTTCTATGGTGTCGTTGACGTAAGGCATCACAACAACGCTCAACGGCTTGGAGGTATCCACCACGCTGACATCCACATCTGTAAAGTCATTCTGCTTCACGGTGTGGCTGAACAGATCCGTTGTGCCACTCGTCACCTTGATCGCGTACTCAGCCGCGGTGCCCTTGGTCATTGTCACACGAATGGACGTGGGACCGCTCTGCACAACGGTGAACGCGGGCACAGTCAGAGCATAGTTGACATAGTTGACGGACAGGTACTTCTTGAGGGGAATGCTGACATCCGTGCCCTGGTAGACTTCGCCATCCCTTAAATAGGTGATGATGTGCAGCGTATCCGAGGCAATGCTCTTGACCTGGGTGAGGTCCAGCGTCATGGTCGTCCAACCGGCGGAAAGCTTATTGGAGGTCCAGTAGGTTTCGCCGTCCACATCCACCAGCGAAAGCGTACACCAACGGCTGAGGTCAGCCGTGCCAAGAGCCTTCTTCAGGATCAGTATAGCTTCCTTTTCATTGGTCTGCTTGAAGCTCTTGATCTGCGCGGGGGTCGACAGGAAGCTGTCGTTCACGGTGAACTTCAGGCTCTTGGAGACGGGCTTGGACGTCTCCGCGCCGTCGGACACGGTGGCGGTCAGAATGTAATTGCCGGGGCGATAGGTCCTGATATCGCTCCCATCAGCCTGGTCGTACACATAGAAAGAGTATGTACCCGTGCTGCCCTGGGTGCCGTAGTCATGCAGGTCCGCGCTGCTGACAGTTTTTGTCTGGGAGTACCCGTTGGGACCTGTCAGCACTATATCCAGCGAAGCAGGCTTGCCGTAGTAGGTGACGGTGCACTCAATGCGCACGCCGTTATTGGAGACGAGCTTCACAACGGGGGTCTTGCTCCACAGCGCCTTGGTGGTCACCTTGGCGGTGCTGGTCTTGCCCTTCAGCTCGCCTTTCACGGGGGTGACTTCAACAATGTAGGAGCCGTAGTCCGTGGTGAAGGTGGTGGTGGGCGCATACTCGCCGCCGGTCGGAATGGTCTTGCCATCGCCAACCTGCGCGCCGGTGCTGTCCTTCAGCACCACATAGTAGTTGTCAATGCCGGTCAGGGTCTTCCAATCCACGCGGATCTCGTTCTCCAGAGTCTGGGTAACGGTGACCTTGATGGACTTGGACATCCACGCCGGGGCCATGGTTAGCTTCGCGACCTTGGACTCGTTGCCTTTAACGATCACGGAATTGGTGTTCCAGGCCACCGCCTTGAACTGCACAGCCTTGGAGAAGGCTTCGGTGGCAGTTACGGTGTACTGGGCAACGGCATTCCCAAAATCGGTCCTCTCGAGCTTGATACCGTGGGGAGCGTCGTAGCCCGTCTCCTCGGCGCCTTTATAACCTTCAATGCAATGCCATTCCTTGTCGGCCTCATCGTAGACGTAGATGTTGAAGCCATCGGGGTTGCCCTTGCCGGTCACGGTCATGGTAGTGGCAAGGTCGGTTGCGTTGTTGGCCTTGAACGTCACGGTGGGAGCGGTCTTCCACAGCTCGGTCAGGGTGATGGTCGCCTTGCCTTCCTTGCCCTCGACGGTGTCGACAGTATCGCCGGCGTAGGTGCCGGTGGCGGTCACCATGAAGCTGTGCCTGGCATAAGACAAATCGCCAAACTGGTACTCGTAAACCAGGTTGCCCTTCTTATCCTTCGTCAGCTCGGCGAAGGAGATGTCGGCAGCCTTTTCGTCATCCACATACAGCACATAGTTTTTAAGGCCGACCTTGTTGCCGGCTTCACCCAGGTTGGTGAAGGTCAACTGAAGAGTGGTATCGTCCAGCTGCGCGGCCTTCAGAGTGATCTTCTTGGTCACCCAGGCGGGGGTTGCGCTGATGCTGACCGTCACAGCCTTGGAGGGTGTAGCGTAGGGGAGGTCCTCCGTCTTGCTGGGATCAACGGCTGCAAAAGCGATCGTGTGCTTGCCGTAGGCCAGGGGAGCGGCGCCGTAGGTCAGGGTCACGGTCCAAACGTTCTTGTTATCGGTATCCTGCACGGCGGTCACGGGGCCGGTCTCCGGCAGAGTGTTCAGCGTCAGCACATTCTTGCCATCCGAGTACAGGGCGCCGTCGATGTAGATCACCGCGTCGGTAGCCTTGGCATTCAGCGTCACCTTGAAGGACACGGTGTTGCAGTCAACAGGCTGCTGCTCCACAGTGGGCGCGGCTGCCCAGGCCTCATCCAGGAAATTGGCGCGGTTGTACTTCACAGAGGCAGCGCTGCCACGCACTGCAACCTTGTAGTTATCGTCCAGCAGTACGGGAGTCACCGTGATGGTTTCCTTGGCTTTGGCGTAGGAGTACGGTACGTAAACGAGCCACACATCCTCCTCGGCAATGCCGCTGATTTCGCTGCTGCCGACGGGGGTCAACTTCGCGTCAGTGGACATGTACAGCACGGTATTGTTGTTGTCCACGTACACCTCGTAGCCGATATTCGCCGCGGCCCGGAAGGCCGGAAGTTCATCATTGGTGAACTCCAGCACCAGCGTGTCTTCCTGGGTCATGTCCTGGTACACCTTCAGCGAAGGCTTTTTCGTCCAGGACCAGTCCGCCATCGTGCGCCGGGCTTCCGCGTATTGGCTGCATTTTCCTCCCTTGGCATCCATGGAATAGACTCTCACAATGACTTCCGTGGATGTCGGCAGCTTATTCAGCGTCACGGAAGCGTCACCGCTCTTCGCCTTGGCGGAAACATTGCCTTCATATTCCTGGCCATCCAGAGTATACTGGTACTCCACGTAGTAGGCCGGGGCCTTGCCGCTGATGTCCACCGTGAGGGCGTTGGCGGCGGTCTGGGTCAAAGCGATGGACGACGGTGCTTTCGTCCAGTCCCCTATGGTCAGATAATTATCCCAGCTGTATATTAGATCAGAATTGAGGTCCATGAAAACAAATACTTCGTGAGTACCGATATCGATATCTTCAAAAGTTACCGTATCGGGTTCGGTCAGTATTTTTTCGTGATCGGCGATTTGGGAATCATAGGGTCGCAGCTGCACATACACTTCAATGCCCTTGCCAGGTGCAAAATCGGCATTCACTTTGATGGCGTTGCCAACGATCTCTGCTGTGACTGAAATCGCACACACTTCGGGCGTGCTGGAGCCTGTAATGCTGGCCTTCGGCGTGCTGTCGTTTATGATGCCGGTAACATTGTCATACAGTATGGCGGTCAGATCCTGATAGCCGCTTACATACAGGCTTTGAGGGAAGTCAATGACCTTGGCATAGAACACGTATTCGACATTCGTATCACGTTCGAAGTCTTTCAGCGGCAGTTCAAAAACCGTGCCGATGTTGTTCGTGATCCGGTAAGTGATATTCTCCAAATCACTTTCCGTATTCGCAATCTCGCCCTCCATGTTGAGGATACTCACATAGATCTGCAGGTCGTGGCTGACACCATCGGTATCTACGTAGTAGGCAACTTTGCGATTGGCATCCCAATCGGTACGGAGATAACCATCTACATAGTTTGCGACCTGCTTAAACGCCCCGCCATCCTGATAGCCGACAGTAATGCCAATGACGCTTTGATCGAGAATCGACAGCTTGTAGGCGTCGTCCGTCTCGACCTCATCGGCCTCAGTGGCTTCCTCTTCGGCGGTCTCTTCCTCAACGGGCTCAGCCTCTTCGGCAGGCTCGGTCTCGTCAACCGCGTCTTCGGTCTCCACAGCCACTTCGGGAGTGGTCTCTTCGGTCACTTCGGGAGCGGTTTCTTTGGCCGGTTCCTCGGTCTCAGTTTCGGTCTCTTCGACCACTTCCTCGGTCTCGGGAACGGTTTCCTCGACCACTTCCTCGACCTCTTCAGTCTCGGGCTTGGTCTCCTCGACCTGTTCGGCCACCTCGGGCTCGGCCTCTGCGACCGGTTCCTCGGCCTTTTCCTCAATGACCTCGGCCGCGGGTTCTTCAACCTCAACGGCTATGACGGTCTCTTCGGTCGCAGTAGCTTCGGGCTGCTCAACTTCAACGCTTTCGGCGATAGCCAGGTTACCGGCCAGCATCGTCAGGCAGAGCAGCAGCGCAAGCAGGCGCTTTTTCATGCAAATGACCTCCTTATTCTCCATACCGCCCTGAAGGACAGATGATCTTGTGTTGTATTATACCATAACGGTATACAGCTTGCAAGTTACATCTTTGTAAAAACTGAAAAAAATAAAACTGAGCTGCAAGGCGTCTTTAACCGCGGAGGAATCCACGGCCATTGGCCTTGCCTTTTTTGCGGCTCGTTCCCCGAATCAATTGGGCTTTTTCAAGAACCATGATTTACAGGAAGCTCTGAATGTCAAATCCGAACGATTTTGCTTCGGGTGGGGAATTATTCATCCGAGAGTCAATTCGCTGAAATTTGAGCTTGAGGCCACAATCAATTTCAAGAGCTTGGAGAAAAATAATGGACACAGGGCGGCGCTCCCGCGCCCGTTAGTACTTTGGCTGAAAAGTGAGCTTGCTCTGAACAAATGGCATGAGATCGTAGTCTGTACCTTTGCATTGGTCGTCAGTCATAACCGCACAGGAATGGCCGATATTGACATACATGAAACCCAGCCGCCCCTGACTGATTCTGACATCGAGAGCGGTCATCTCTAGCCGAAAATCGCCTTTTATCCGTTGTGGGCCGGGTGTGTCCGACTTTCGGGCACTGGGTGCTCAGCGGGAATTGTCCGGTTCCGGCACAATTACTGACATGAAAAAACCGGCCATGCTTTGACATGGTCGGCCAAGTGCAAGTCGAAGTGGCGGGATTCGAACCCGCGGCCTTTTGGTCCCGAACCAAACGCGCTACCAAGCTGCGCTACACCTCGGCATGGAGCCAATGAGGGGACTCGAACCCCTGACCTGCTGATTACGAATCAGCTGCTCTACCAACTGAGCTACATTGGCATACCGTACCTTATTAGTATAAATGATAAACGCGGTTTTGTCCAGTAGGAAAATAGCATTTTTTGCGGCCAATTCAGACAAGGGTTACTGCCCAAGCACCCGGGAATTGTCAAGGGGCCGCAGCCCCTGACTTTGATCCGCAATGCCGGCTCACGCCGCGTCATGCCACAGGTCGCCGAGCAGCCGCTCTTCAAGGGCGTTGAGGCGCGGCTTGAGCTTCAGCGCGCGGAAGAGGCAGTGCCTGGGCAGGTCCAGCAGCATGCCGAGCAGCAGCAGCGCGGCGCCCACCAGCGGGATCGCCGCGGCCAGGCCGAGGGTCGGCAGCTGCAGCAGGGAGACCAGACAATTGTCTGTGTAAAGCAGGTGCCGGCAGGTCACGTTCATCTGGATCAGATAGAAGCCGAAGGCCAGGGGTGAAAAGAAGCCGATGGCCTTCCGGGCGCGGTCGCCGTAGCTCCGGCGCAGCAGGCCGAGCATCAGGAATACCGACGCGGCGACCTCGAACGGGGAGGCGTTGGCGATGACGCTGGCGCCGCTCCAGCGGTAGCGGTTGACCAGCCAGGTCACCAGCACGGAAACGGCGTACAGGGCCAGGCAGTGCGCGCTTTTCAGCCGTGGCAGCGGATCGCAGCGGCGGAGCCACGCGCCGGCGATGTACAGCATGATCAGCCACAGCATATTGCAGCCGTCCCCCACGCCGAACAGATCGAGGCCGAAGAAGCTGCGCGGCACCGTCTGCAGCACCAGCATGGACAGCGTGACTGCCGTCAGCTGCCTCTGCGAGAGGCGGCTGATGCCGGCGTTCAGCAGCGGGATCAGCAGATACAGGCCGAAATAGCCGGTCACATACCAGTAGCCATGGCCGTTCAGCACGGGGTGCAGGGCGCTGAGCAGATCGCCCGGCGTCACGGTATGCAGGAACCACAGCTCGAGGATCACCGTCACGGCGAGCCAGGTGAACACCACCTGCAGCCACAGCACGATCAGGCTGCTGTAGCGGTAACGTGTGCCGCTGTGGACATAGCCGGTGATCATGCCGAAGCAGTTGACGCCGCCGTAGCACGCCGCGAACCACATGGAGGCCACCGCGTAGCGCGAGGAATCCCGCGTCAGGGACAGATAAATGCCGCCGAAGCTGATCACATGCAGGATCGCCACCATCAGCATGCTGATGATGCGCAGCAGGTCGATGCCGCTGTTGCGGCGGATGGGATCGGGCATGGTCAGGCTCCTTTCGGGCGGTCGCGGACGCCGTCTTTCATGATAGCCCCCGCGCGCGGTTTTGTCAATGACAGCGTCAGCGCGTTCAAAAAGCCGGGCCTCCGTTTTCGGAAGGCCCGGCGGATGGCGCGGCTGCCGTCAGTCTTATTCGCTGATGGCGTTGCCGGTGTACAGCTGGTAATACTTGCCCTTCATGGCGATCAGCTCGTCATGGGTGCCGCGCTCGATGATGCGGCCCTGCTCCAGCACCATGATGCAATCGGCGTTGCGCACGGTGGAGAGGCGGTGGGCGATCACGAAGGTGGTGCGGCCCTTCATCAGGGCGTCCATGCCGCGCTGCACCAGGGTCTCGGTGCGGGTATCGATGGAGGAGGTGGCCTCATCCAGGATCAGCGCGGGCGGATCGGCCACGGCGGCGCGGGCGATGGCCAGCAGCTGACGCTGGCCCTGGGACAGGTTG
>R14__coassemble_382_pt1 | contig 33326 bp, 25 predicted proteins | sample R14__metabat2_high_PE_015 | metagenome-assembled genome bin R14
CGCACCGGGGCCCATGTCGACGTCCGTTGCGCCCCCCGGCGTCCTTTTCTCCCACTTTTCCCACGCGGGAAAAGTGGGCGCTGGGTACGGTCCTCTAAGATAACGCGCAGGCGCAGGATTCAAGTCAACAAGGCGCTACGCCATATAAAAAAGCTGCGGACAGATCTTCAAACAGCAACATCAGCTGCCGGGGCCTGAGCAGTACCGACCGCACCGGACAAACCGCCGCAGTCGGGCAAGGACCGGGTCATTGCCTGCGCGGCGATTTTGTGCTATGATGGTACCATCAAACGACAGGAGGCCCCGGTATGAAGGAGATCGATATCACGGCGCTCGGGGGCGTCACCATCGGACAGGCGGAGGACGCGGCGGCCGGCACCGGCTGCACGCTGATCCTGTGTGAAAACGGCATGCCGGCGGGGCTGGATGTGCGCGGCGGCGCGCCCGCGTCGAGGGAATCCGAGGTGCTGAAGCCGCTGGCAATGATGGAGCGCATCCAGGGCATCCTGCTGTCCGGCGGCAGCGCCTTCGGCCTGGACGCGGCGGGCGGCGTGATGCAGGCCCTGGAGGAGCGCGGCATCGGCTACGAGGTCGGCCCGACCCATGTGCCGGTGGTGTGCGAGTCCTGCCTGTTCGACCTGACGGTGGGAAACTGTCATGTCCGCCCGGACAAGGCCATGGGCTACCGCGCGGCGCAGGCGGCGCTGGCGGGCGGCAATTACCGCGACGGCAACTACGGCGCGGGCTGCGGCGCCACCGTCGGCAAATGGCGCGGCATGGACGGCTGCATGAAGTCCGGCATCGGCAGCTATGCCGTGCAGACGGGCGACCTGCAGGTGGGCGCCATCGTGGCGGTGAACGCCCTGGGCGACGTTTACGACCCGGAGACCGGCCGCAGGCTGGCGGGCCTGCGCACGGAGGACGGCGCCGGCTTTGCGGACACCCTCTCCCTGATGCTGGAAAACACGGAGTGCGTGGAAAACAAGTTCACCGGCAACACGACCATCGGCGTGATCCTGACCAACGCGCTGTTCGGCAAGGCGCAGCTGTGCAAGCTGGCCGGCATGGCGCACGACGGCTACGCCCGGGCCATCCGTCCGGTGCATACCTCCGCCGACGGCGACAGCATCTACGCGGCCTCCGTGGGCACCCTGCGGGCGGATCAGGACATCGTGGGCGCGCTGGCGGCGGAGGTCATGAGCCGGGCCATCGTGCGCGCGGTGACGGGCTGTGAGAGCGCCTACGGCTATCCGGCGGCGAAGGATTTCTGCCCGGCGGGAGGTCAGGCCTGATGATGTTCAATACGCCGGACGCGCGCCGGGATCAGTATATGCTGACCGGCTCCTTTGCCCGGGAGGGCTACGACTGGTGGTGGCATTCGCTGACCGCGACCCGCGACAGCGACGGCGCCGGGGTGCCCTTCTTTATCGAGTTTTTTCTGTGCAATCCGGCCCTGGGCGGCGCGGAGCCGGTGCCGGGCCAGCTGCCCGAAAACCGGCGGCTGCACAGGAAGCCTTCCTATTTAATGGTGAAGGCCGGCTGCTGGGGCGAGAACAAATGCCAGCTGCACCGCTTCTTCGGCTGGGACGACGTCACCGTGAAGCGCGGCGCGCCGTACAGCGTGACGGCGGCGGATTGCCTGGCCTCCGAGACCGCGCTGCGGGGCAGCGTGTCCGTATCCCCGGAGGACTGCGCCGCCCACCCGGAATGGATGTGCGACAGCGGCAGCATGACCTGGGACCTGACAATGGACAAGCGCGTGGCCTTCAACGTGGGCTACGGCGCCGGCGCGGTGCCCCGGGCGCTGAAGGCCTTTCAGATGTACTGGCACGCCCAGGGCATGAAGACGCTGTACAGCGGCAGCATCACCCTGAACGGCGAGCGCTACACCGTGCGGCCGGAGACCTCCTTCGGCTACGCGGACAAGAACTGGGGCAGCGGCTTCACCAGCCCCTGGGTGTGGCTCTCCTCCTGGGACCTGACCAGCCGCCTGACCGGGAAGAGGCTGGAGAACTCCGTGTTCGACCTGGGCGGCGGCTGCCCGAAGGTGTATATGGTGCCGCTGAAGCGCAAGCTGCTCGGCGCTTTCTGGTATGAGGGCCGGCCGCTGGAGTACAACTTCTCGAAGCCCTGGAGCCACCGCGGCACGACCTTCTCCTCGGAGGAAACGGAAACGGAGGTGCTGTGGCACATCCGCCAGGAGGACCGCGGCACCGTGATGGAAACGGAGATCCGCTGCCGCAAGGCGGATATGCTCCTGGTGAACTACGAGGAGCCCGACGGCCGCCGCCGCCACCGCAGGCTGTGGAACGGCGGCAACGGCACCGGCGTCATCCGGCTGTACGAAAAAACGCCGGACGGCCCGCGGCTGCTGGATGAGCTGGACGCCGCCCATGTGGGCTGCGAGTACGGCGAATTCGTTCCGGAGGAGGACTGAGGACCACAGACCGGCGGACGGAGCGCTCCGCCGGCTTTTTCACGCCCGCCGCGGCCGGAGCGCGCCGCTTGTCCTTTCGGGCGCAATGCGGACCATTTTTGCAATCATCCGACGCGATCATGCAACCGGCCCGGAAACGGCTGCGAATGCCTGGTGCGGAAATTGCATTTTTAATTTTCAAAAATTGCAAAAAAGGCCGGTTTTGCCCTTGCTTTTCCCGGAAAATTTGGATATAATGTGTCCTGCACGCCGCAAAGCTCACCGCGCAAAGGCGCACGGTCAAAGCGGATGTTTGCAATTTTCAAACGATTATCATGCAGGAGGCATTCGACCATGGCCCTCAGTATCTCCCACCGCTGCCAGAGCATCGCACCTTCCCTCACGCTGCAGATCGACGCCCGTGCCAAGGAAATGAAGGCCAACGGGCTGGATGTGATCGGCTTCGGCGCCGGTGAGCCGGATTTCCCCACCCCCGCCTATATCTGCGAAGCCGGCAAGGAAGCCATCGACCTGGGCATGACCCGCTACACCCCCGCCGCCGGCACCAAGGAGCTGCGCAAGGCCATCTGTGAAAAGCTGGCGCGGGAAAACGACATGACCTACAACTACAGCAACATCGTCGTGTCCAACGGCGCGAAGCAGAGCCTGTTCAATGTGTTCCAGGCGATCCTCGATCCGGGCGACGAGGTGCTGATCCCCACGCCCTGCTGGGTCTCCTACCCGGAGATGGTGCGCATGGCCGGCGGTGTGCCGGTGTTCATCCCCGCGGATGAAAGCACCGATTTCATCCCCACCAACAAGGCCATCGCCGCCAAGGTGACCCGCCGCACCAAGGCCATCGTCATCACCAGCCCCTCCAACCCCAACGGCAGCGTGTGGTCGAAGGACCAGCTGCGGTTCGTGGCGGATCTGGCCATCTCCCACCCCTTCTATGTGGTGAGCGACGAGATCTACGAGAAGCTGATCTATGACGGCCGCAAGCACTTCTCCATCGCCCAGTTCGGCGAGGAGATCAAGGAGCGCACCTTCATCATCAACGGCATGAGCAAGGCCTACGCCATGACCGGCTGGCGCATCGGCTATGTGGCCGGCCCCGCCGATGTGGCCGCGGCCATGTCCTCCTACCAGAGCCACGCCACCTCCAACCCCAACGCCATCGCCCAGTATGCCGCGATGAAGGCGCTGCAGGGCGACCAGAGCTGCATCGAGGAGATGCGCAAGGAGTTCGAGAAGCGCCGCGACGCCATGGTCGAAAGGATCAACAGCATCCCCGGCCTGTCCTGCCGCAAGCCCGGCGGCGCCTTCTACATCATGATGAACATCAAGCAGCTCATCGGCCGCAGCTACAACGGCCGCACCATCGAGGGCTCGATGGATTTCGCCGAGCTGCTGCTGGCCGAAAAGCAGGTGGCCGTGGTGCCCGGCGTGGCCTTCGAGGCCGAGGGCTTCTGCCGCCTCTCCTACGCCATCGCCCTGGAGAACTGCATGAAGGGCCTGGACCGCATCGCCGAATTCGTGGCCAGCCTGGAATAAGATCATAAAAAAGAACAGCGCGCAACGGAGCGCGCCGCAAGCCGATGGGGGCATCCGTTTTGGGTGTCCCCGCGTTTGTTTTGAAAGGAAACGAGAATCAAGGGTTACGGTTCAGGCTCCTGGGTGAGGCGCGTACTCCGCAGCACCGACCTCATCCGGCCTTCGGCCACCTTCCCCTGAAGGGGAAGGCTGATTTTGCCGGGCTTGCCAAAGCCTTCCCCTTTAGGGGAAGGTGTCTGCCGCGAAGGCTGTCCTTGGATGACGCCGACTCCATCGCGGCAGACGGATGAGGTTGGCTCCGCGGCAAAATCAACCCAGGCTTGAGCCGTAACGATAAAGAAAAGGAGGCTGACCATGCCGAATCCCGAATTGATGACCTTCGATCCCAAGGTCAACCTGCTGATGCAGGAGAAGTACAAGTACGATCTGCAGGATGTGGAGGAGCCGAACCTCTTCCGCGAGATCTACGATTACAAGCACATCCCGAAGATCGCCTTCAATATGCGCCATGTGCCCGAGGGGATGCCGGAGGAGATCTGGATGACCGACACCACCTTCCGCGACGGTCAGCAGTCGGTCAGCCCCTTCACCCCCGCGCAGATCGAAAAGCTGTTCAAGCTGGAGGCCCGGCTGGGCGGCCCCAAGGGACTGGTGCGCCAGAGCGAGTTCTTCCTGTACACCGAGAAGGACCGCGAGGCCCTGGAGCGCTGCCAGGCGCTGGGCCTGAAGTACCCCGAGATCACCACCTGGATCCGCGCCAACAAGAAGGACTTCGAGCTGGTGAAGGCCGCCGGCGTGCAGGAGACCGGCATCCTGGTGTCCTGCTCCGATTACCACATCTTCAACAAGATGCACCTGACCCGCCGCGAGGCGATGGACAAGTATCTGGGCATCGTGAAGGACGCTCTGTCCTTCGGCATCCGCCCGCGCTGCCACTTTGAGGACATCACCCGCGCCGATTACTACGGCTTCGTGCTGCCCTTCGCCGAGGCGCTGATGGAGCTGGCCAAGGAGAGCGGCATCCCGGTGAAGATCCGCGCCTGCGACACCATGGGCTACGGCGTGACCTATTACGGCGCCGCCCTGCCTCGCTCCGTGCCCGGCATCATCTACGGCCTGCGCCACTACGCCCAGGTGCCTGCCGAGATGCTGGAGTGGCACGGCCACAACGATTTCTACAAGGTCGTGTCCAACGCCGGCGCCGCCTGGATGTACGGCTGCTCCTCCATCAACTGCAGCCTGCTGGGCATCGGCGAGCGCACCGGCAACTGCCCGCTGGAGGCCATGGCCATCGAGTACCAGGCCCTGCGCGGCACCGATGACGGCATGGACCTGACCGCCATCACCGAGATCGCCGACATCATGGAGCGCGAGATCGGCCTGGAGATCAGCCCCCGCCAGCCCTTCGTCGGCCGTCACTTCAACGTGACCCGCGCCGGCATCCATGCCGACGGCCTGCTGAAGGACGAGGAGATCTACAACATCTTCGATACCGCCGCCATCCTGAACCGTCCCGCCATGGTGGCCGTGGACGCCCACTCCGGCCTGGCCGGCATCGCCCACTGGATCAACAGCTATTTCCGCCTGAAGGGCGAGAACACCATCGCCAAGGACGACAGGCTGGTGGCGGATGTCCGCGCCGCCGTGGACGAGCTGTACGCCAACGGCCGCAACACCGTGATGGGCGACGAGGAGCTGGAGATCATGGTGCGCAACTGCGATGTGGAGCGCTACGAGCGCCTGCTGTTCCACAAGAGCCACTGAGATGTTGCAGCTCAAACCTGCGGTTTGAGCAGCAGGCAAAGCCGGCATTGCGGAATACAGTCAAGGAGCTGCGGCCCCTTGACAATTCCGGGAGAAGAGCCCTGATTCCCGCCCTCCCCCCAAAAAAGGCATCCCGCCGCGGCGTTCATACCGCGGCGGGATGCCTTTGTCTTTGCGCCGGGTCACTCGGCGGCGCTGTGCCACACGCGGGTCTCCCGGGTGGATTCCTTCATGAAGGTGACCAGATACTGGGCGAAGGTGCTGCTACGCTCGTACTGCTGCCACAGGGCCAGGGCCGGATCGTCGAACAGCTCGGGATGATCAAGCATGGTGCCGGCAAAGTAGCACTCGTTGGCCTTGATGGCGAAGGCCACCATGTCGTCGTTCTGCTGGTCGAACACGCCCATGGCCATCAGCTGGGCGCGCAGGCCCTTGCGGGTGGCGGTCTCGAAGAAGGCGGACACGGTCTCCGCGTAGCCTTCCGGCAGATGCTCCTCACAGGCGGCGTAGGACTGATAGTCGATGGCGCCGTCATCCGCCACCGTCACGATGGCGTAGCGCACCGGCAGGATGCACCACGCGCCGGAGGTGATATCCGTCAGGCCGCACTTCGCCTCCAGGATCTGCTGGATGTGCATATGGCCGGAAAGGTTCAGCCGCGTGCCGCCGGCCACCAGGATGTCGGCCACCCTGTCGCCGCCATGCACCATGAACTTGTGGCTGGTGACGTCGGTATGGCTCAGCAGCGGCTGATGGCTGACGGAGATGACCTCCGCGCCGGACTCCGCGGCCGCGTCCATCACGCCGCTGATCCAGGTGAGATGCTCCTCCGTGGCCTTGCCGTGCTCCTCGGTATGATCCTCGTAGACGCTGTAGTCGCCGACGGCCAGCCACAGGTCGTCCCGCACCTTCACCACGCCGCAGAAGCCGGGGCCGCGCAGCTCGTCCGCCAGCATGTCCTGCCAGATCGCCCCGAACTCCGCGGAGGTCACGGTTTCGGTGGGCGTTTCGCCGGTATCGGAATAGGCCGCGGCGCCGGAGCCGTTGATATCGTGGTTGCCGGGGATCACCACCACGCGGATGCCGTCCGCCTCCAGGGTGCGCAGCGCGGCGGAAAGCTCCTCATGGCTGGCCTTTTCGCCGCAGAAGGTCAGGTCGCCGGTGATGAGCAGCACATCCGGCTGCTGATGCCGGGCCTCGGCCAGCAGCGCGTCCAGCAGCTCGGAGGAGTACTGGGTCGCCTTGGAGGCCCCGACGGATACCACCGACAGGAAGTAGGGACTGTCCGGCTCGTAGAGCGTGGACGCCAGATAATGCGTATCGGAAACCACCATGATCCGGCTCTCCGCCGCGGCGGAAAAGCACAGGGCAAACAAAAGCAGACAGACGACCGCTGCCGTCAGGCATTGCTTCATGTATAACGCCTTCTTTCCTGCGCTTATTATAGCATGACGGGCGGGATTCCGCAACAACGTGTCGTGAAGTTGTTGACAATGAAAGGGCGGAATGCTATAATCCAACAAGGAACGTTCACTTTTTGTTCATATTCGCGCCCGCTCAGCCGGAGGGATGGCCGTGCGGAAACGGGCGCGGAGCAAAGGCGGCGTCCCGAAGTGTTTCCATGTGTTCGAGAACGAAAGGAGATGCTCTCATGTTCAACAAGCGCAGCATCCTGGCCGCTGTTCTGGCGCTGACGATGGTTTTCACCTGCGTTTCCGCGCTGGCTGACGTGCCCCAGGGCGCCATGTCCGATCTGCCCGATACCTATACCCATGCCACCGGCGGCACCTCCAAGGAGAACCTGAGCGGCGACGCGCTGGACGCCGCCATGCAGTTCCTGGTGGATGTGTCCCACTACTGGTATATCAACCGTGCCACGCCTTATTATGGCAACACCACCCTGTATCCCGAAACCGGCTTTGATACCGAGTGGCGTTCTCCCGTGAACGGCCGTGTCTACCGCGGTCCCTACTATGACGCGCTGACCCGTTCCGTGAACTGGCTGACCACCAACCCCAACGGCTCCGTCAACAGCTCTGTCGGCTCCTACTGGGCCTGCATCGCGCCCAACACCGATCTGGTGATCGAGAACAACGAGTGCCAGGGCTACGAGAAGAAGGACAACTATCAGATGATCTGCGTCATGTCCCCCGGCCAGACCGTGGATAACTTCATCCGCAACGGCCGCGGCTCCATGTACATCGACGCCTCCCTGGCCAGCGAGTACGGTCTGGACGCCGCCTGGGAGTACCGCAACATCCTGATGGTCGAGGTCGAGCTGGACCATTATGTGCCGCGTTACTGCTCTCCCGAGGAGTATTACAACGGTGAGATCCCCACCACCTCCACCTGGCTGCTGGCCGGCCGCTGGGCCGCGCTGGAGGGCTGGAACGGTGACGAGGGCGACGAAGTGTTCCTGTCCATCCCCCAGTACTGGGGCTGCGCCACCGGTGACGCCGCTGCCTACAACCTGTACACCGACGAGGAGCGCGCCGCCTACATCGCCAAGTGCGAGGCCGATCCCGACGTGGTGGAAGCCTGCACCGGCGTCTGCTACTACATGCACTTCAACGTGCTGCAGGTCATCAACAACCTGCAGGAGCTGGGCTTCGACTTCGAGCAGGCTTCCGGCAAGGTCAATGCCATCGACATGGACCACGACGGCATGCTGGACAAGGACGAGAACGGCGAGCTGATCGTGCAGAACATGGCCTCCGCCATGCTGCCCTCCTGGGCCTATGAGCTGAACCAGGATCTGGACTGGTGGATCTCCGGTACCGGCGATCTGATCAACTCCGAGGGCAAGAAGCTGGTCGGCGCCCGCGCTGACGGCACCTACATCCTCGAGGACGATCCCGACGCGCCCGCCGAGACCAGCCTGGCCGATCAGCTGGGCATCACCCTGGCTGACAACGAGCTGCTGGGCGAAGGCTGGGGCAACGGCGGCCAGCTGGTCGTGAAGGTGACCATGGACGGCGACGACATCGTGTCCGTCGAGGTCGTGCTGCAGAGCGAGACCGTCGGTGTGGCCGACGGCGCCCTGGAGCAGGTGCCCGCCGCCATCGCCGAGGCCGATTCCACCGATGTGGACACCGTGACCGGCGCCACCAACACCTCCAACGCCATCATCGACGCTGTGGAGAATGCCCTGGAGAGCCTCGTGAAGTAATCCGCGCCGCTCACGATCCCATCCGCAAAACCATCCTGACCGCGGGGCCAAAGCAAAAAGGCCCCGCGGCCTTTTTGCTTTGGCCCCGCGGCCTTTTTGCTTTTAAACGGACGCCTCGCTCATCGCCCAGGGGCTGCCCTGCTGCCGGATGCACGCCTGCACGGCCAGGGCGTATTCCCGCACGGCGGCGCGGCAGCCGGGCTTGATGACCAGCCCCGTGCGGATGCCGCCGCCCCAGTCCAGCGGCCGGGCGTACTGCCGCTTGTCCGCCGGATAGCGCAGCGCCGGCATCAGCAGCACGATGGGGTTGCCGAACACGAAGCGCTGAAAATCCGCCGGCTCCAGAATGCGGGTGCGGGCGTTGCGGCGGTCCAGCTCGTCCCGCAGGCGGTCCTCGTACAGTACGTACCCCTTGGGGTAGTGGATGGCCACCAGGCAGGTGTCGAGGTCGTCCATCGTGACGCGCTCGCGCCGCAGCAGCGGTGAATCGTACAGGAAGACGCACAGCTACGGGCAGGTGACCAGCGGCAGGAAGGTCAGTCCGTGCTCCGCGATCTGCGCGTTTTCCATCGACAGGCAGATGTCGATGTCGCCGTGGCTGACGGCCTGGTACAGCGCCGCGCGGTTGTCGCAGCGGGAGGCCGTGGGGTGGAAGCGCTCCAGATCCACCGCCTGCAGGTGAAAAATGTCCACCCAGTACTGGGAGATCTGGTCGTCGATGCAGCCCACCTTCAGCTGCTGGATCGCGCTGTTGCGGGCGGCCAGCCGCGTCTCGAACACCGCGTCGGAATAGGTGGCCAGCAGCTGCCGGGCCCGCGGATAGAACGCCTTGCCCGCGCCGGTCAGCACCACCCGGCGCACGCTGTGGTCGAACAGCTCCGCGCCGAGATTGCTCTCCAGCGTGCGGATCTGCTGGCTCAGGGCGGATTGCGTGGTGAACAGCACCTCCGCCGCCCGGGTGTAGCTTTCCTTCTCCACCACGGTCACGAAGGCCTGAAGACGCTGCATCATGGAAAATTCTTCCTTTCTTATAAGGATATCCTGATATGAACACGGGAAATATCCCTTTGAAATCCCGGCTGTATATCAGTATAATCATATTAACCTGTTTGACAATTGTCAAGCGGAACCGCGAGAAAGAGGAGGAATTTCCGATGAAGAACATTTCCCGCCGCAATTTCCTGAAGGGTGCCGCCGCCGCCGGCGTCATGAGCGCCGTGGCCGCCACCGGCATCGCCGCCGTGGCCGAGGAAGCCACCCACACCTATGCCGATACCATCAAGTGGGACGCCGAGTACGACGTGGTCGTGATGGGCATGGGCGCCTCCGGCATGGTCGCCGCGAAGACCGCCGCCGATAACGGCGCCCGCGTGCTGATCGCCGAGAAGATGAGCGAAGGCCTGGCCGGCGGCAACACCCGTGTCTGCGGCCAGCTGTTCGCCTACGGCAACGGCGACAAGGACGCCACCGTGACCTATTACAAGGCCCTGGCCGCCGGCCGCGAGATCCCCGACGCCGTGGTGGACGCCATCTCCGAGGGCGTGGCCAACATGGCCGACATCCTGGCCGATGAGTTCGGCTTCAACAAGGACGAGTATGTGGACTGGACCGGCGTGGATGTCGGCGGCACCGTGCTGGGCGCCATGAGCCCCGAGTATCCCGAGATGCCCGGCAGCGAGAAGATCGGCCTGTGGACCACCCATGCCGGCGTGTCCGACAGCTACCTCTTCAACGGCCTGAAGGACAACGTGCTGGCCCGCGCCGACAAGATCGACGTGTGGTATGAGTCCCCCGCGGTGAAGATCCTGCAGGATCCCGAAAGCAAGATCGTTGTGGGCGTGCAGGTGGAGCGCGGCGGCCAGACCCTGAATGTGCGCGCCCTGAACGGCGTGTGCGTCACCACCGGCGGCTTCGAGACCAACCCCGATATGATCCAGCAGTACCTGGGCATCATCAACTACGCGGCCCGCGGCGGCCAGTACAACACCGGCGACGGCATCAAAATGGCCCAGGCGGTGGGCGCGGATCTGTGGCACATGAGCTGCTATGAGGGCCTGTTCGGTCTGGGCAGCATCACCTGGCCCGTGGAGATCGGCACCAACTGCGCGCAGCCCGCGACCCTGACCCACAACTGCCAGAACACCGGCGCCGTGATCCTGGTCGGCACCGACGGCAACCGCTTCGTCAACGAGAGCGAGATGGTCCGTCACGGCCACCTGTATGAGAACGGCATCTGGGAGAATGCCACCTTCCCGGAGAAGGTCTTCCTGATCTACGACAAGACCCAGTACGACCTGGTGAAGGAATCCGGCCTGATGGGCGATTTCATCTCCGGCCTGGTGGAGTATGATTCCATCGAGGCGATGGCCGAGGGCACCGGCTGCAAGCCCGACACCCTGAAGGCCACCATCGAGGCGTTCAACTCCTTCGCCACCAACGGCGTGGACTACAAGTGCGGCCGCGAAGCCGAATATATGCGTCCCTTCGACGGCGAGAAGTACTACGCCATGTACGTCATCCAGGGCCTGCTGAACACCCAGGGCGGCCCGCGCCGCAATGAGAACGCCGAGATCATCGATCTGAACGGCGAGCCCATCCCCCACCTGTACGGCGCCGGCGAGTGCGGCGGCGTGACCGTGTGCATGTATCAGGGCGGCACCAACATCGCCGAGTGCATCACCTTCGGCCGCATTGCCGGCAGGAACGCCGCTGCCGCCAAGGATCCGCTGCCCGCGTACACCGCCGGTGAGGTCGTGGAGTCCACCCCCGCCCAGCCCGGTGAGATCACCGACGTGGCGAAGGAAGTGACCTACGAGACCGGTGACAACCAGTACATCGGCGTCGGCCAGGGCATCGGCGGCGACGTGGTGACCCGCGTGACCTATGTCGACGGCAAGATCACCGATGTGGAAGTGCTGGCCAACAGCGAGACCGCCGGCATCGGCTCCGTGGTCATCGACGACATGCCCGCGAAGTTCGTCGGCCTGAGCACCGCCGAGGAGGTCGCCGCCGTGGAGACCACCTCCGGCGCCACCATCACCTCCAACGCGCTGAAGGACGCCGTGACCGCCGCCCTGCAGCTGGTGAAGTAATCATCCGATCCCATCGTTTCCAACCCGACCGCGGGGCCGAAGCAAAAAGGCCCCGCGGCCTTTTTGCGCGCAAAAAAGGCAGCCGGAGCGGATCCGGCTGCCGCGGGGCGTCAGTCCCCCGCCAGCCTGTGACCGAGGTTGATCAGCAGGTCGGGCAGGAGGCCGATATCGCGCTTCAGGTTCTGGGGCAGGGTGGGTACGCGGTCGTAGAGCAGCTGCAGCCAGTCCATTTCATGGCCGTTGAAATCGAGGATCTCGCAGGTGTACACGCCGGAGGCCTTTCCGCCGCCATGGAGCCGCCTTCTGCCGGTGATGACGCCGCGCACGGTGAAGGACGCCTGTTCGTCCAGCATGGCAACATCCACGCGGGTGCCGATGCGCAGGCCGGCCGGGTCATCCGGGAAGAAGGAGAGGCTGTGCTCCGTCATCAGCGTGGTGATGGCTTCGCCGGCCGCGCCGCGTTCCGGCTGCACGGTCATCAGGATGCCGTCCCGCACCACCACGCTTTCGCCATCGGTGTCGCGGCCCAGCACCACAAACAGGCTCATCAGCAGATAATAGCCGTTGCGGATCAGCCAGAACAGCAGGATGACCAGGGAGAAATCGTGATTGGCCGCCATCTGAACGCACACGCGGATGACGCCCCACAGATGCAGCGCCAGCAGCACCGCGAAGGGCGCGATCTGCCGCGGGCTGCGCTCGGCCCGCACCGCGCCGCCCTTCTTGTCCGTCACCCTGAAGGAGGACAGGGTGATGCCCAGCGATTCCTTCAGGATGGGGATGAACAGGAACGGCATCACCACGGTCTCCTGCACGCCGCTGCGCCTGGCGGACACGCGGCTGCCGCTGAGGAGCCGCAGGCAGAGGTTCTGCAGCAGGAACATCGGCAGCCAGAAGGTCAGCATATCCTGCCCGCTGCACAGGAACACCGGCAGCGCGAAGGCGGCGTACAGCAGCGGGGAGCAGAGGTAGATCAGGTTCTTGATGGGAGAATACCAGTACACGACGGAGCTCCAGTAGTTTATCCGCTGGGCGAAGGACAGCCCCTTCCGGCGCAGCAGCCGCAGCTTGCGGGCGGTCACGATGACGCCGCGGCCCCAGCGGGTGCGCTGCTGGATATGCTCCCGGAAGGTGCAGGGCGCCATGCCGCTGGCCAGGGGCTCGGAGAGGCCGAGAGCGACATAGCCGGCGGATTCGATCAGCATGCCTGTGGCGAAATCCTCCGTGATGCACTCGGTGTAGAAGCCGCCGATGGCCTCCAGCGCCGCGCGGGAGAGGATCGTGTTGGAGCCGCCGTAGATGACGCTGTTGGTGGCCGTGCGGAAGGACTCGATGGTGCGGTAGAAGAAGTCCTGCTCGTTGGGGATGCGGTTCTCGGCGTACAGGTTGTGCTGGAACACATCCGGCGTGTAGAAGGCCTGGGGCGTCTGGATGAAGCCGAGGGGGATCCTTTCGCCCTCGGGCCGGGCGGCGTTGCGCTTCTCCGCGTCCACGAAGTAGGGGATGGTCTTCATCAGGAACTCGTGGCGGGGGATCATGTCCGCGTCCAGCGTCACCACATAGGGGGAGTGCGTGCGCTCGAGGGCGTGGTTCAGGTTGCCGGCCTTGGCGCCCTTGTTGTCCGGCCGGTCGAAGTAGTTCACGCCCAGCCGCTCCGCCAGGGCGCGGATCGCGGGCCGGCGGTGATCGTCGCAGAGGTAGATATGCACCTTTTTCGGGTCGGGATATTGCAGGTGCAGGCAGCCGTTGACGGTCTTGGTCAGCAGCTCCTCCGGTTCGTTGTAGGTGGCGATGAAGATATCCACGTCGGGGTACTCGTCGTCGGCGATCTGCGGCAGCGGGTAATCGCGCAGCGACATCAGGCCGGAGTAATGGATGATGGACTCCACAAAGCCCAGCAGCTCCACCGCCAGCAGCAGGAAGTTCAGCGCCACGGACAGCCAGCCGAAGCGCCACGGCACGGAGAACAGCACGCGCCAGGTCAGGTACACCAGCGAGCAGAAGGCGCTGACGATCAGCAGCAGACCGCCGGCGAGGGAGCGCGGACGGCGCTTTTCACCCAGCAGATCGTTGTATGTGGGATGCTTTTTCCGCTGCGCGCGGCTGACGAGACCGTTGACCAACAGCGTCACCGCCAGGATGGTGACGGCGATACCGGCCAGGAAGGCCCACTGCGCCCACAGCTCCGAGCGGATCAGGCGGACGAATTCGTCCATGCCGGTGCCGTAGGCGGGGATGGCGGCGGGGTCGGTGCCCCGCATCAGGTCGCGGATCCATTGGCCGCAGGCCGTCAGCACGCAATTGCCCACCGTGCCGCCGAAAATCAGCGGCTGACGCAGCAGCGCGGAGCTTTCCGCCTTGTCGGAGAGGCTCCACACGCAGTAGGGGATGCCTTCGGACTTCAGGTAGGTGAACCATGCCGCGGCCTCGGTATAGCCCAGTCGGCCGTCGCCGGTGTCCTCGCTCAGGCCGCATTCGGTCACGAACATGGGGACGCCGCTGTCCACCGCCGCCTTCAGCGCATCCAGCGAACCGGCGTCCGGGGTCGCGGCGTAGAAGTGGAAGGTGTAGAACAGGTTCTCATAGGGCAGCAGCTGATCCGCCGCCGGGGGCTCGCGGTCGTAGTCCGGCGTGCCCACCACGATGACGGATTGCGGCGACAGCGCGCGGATGACGGGGATCACCTGCTCCGCGTACTGCCGGATATCCTCCCAGGCAGTACCGCTGTTGGGCTCGTTGCAGATCTCATAGAGGATGTTGGGGCAGTCGGCGTATTCGGACGCGATGGTTTGGAAGAAGCCGATGGCGTCGTCCATGTAGGTCAGCGGATTGGCGTCCTCCAGCACATGCCAGTCCACGATGACATACAGGTCCGCCGCGATGGCCGCGTCGATGCCCTTCCGCACCAGCGCCAGCGAGGTCTGACGGGTCGCCTCGTCCTTCACGTACTCCTCGGAATACATGGCCAGGCGGATGGCGTTGCTGCCGAACACCTCCGCCGCCTGACGGAACACCTGCTCATCCACGAACTGCGGATACCAGGTGAGGCCGTGGGTGCTGAGGCCCTGCAGCTGCACGGCGCTGCCCTGCTCGTCCGTCAGCCGGCCGTTTTCCTCGTGCAGCCGGCCGTTGACGGAGGGCTTCGCGACCACCGCCTCCGCCGACGCGGAAAGGATCAGGGAAAAGCACAAAAGCAGCGTCAGCAGCGCCGCCGCCGGAAGAAAAAGGTGTCTGTTCGCGTTACGCATCGGATCGCTCCTCCGGGAAAAGGATCATGATTTAATTCATGAAGAAACTCATTTGAAGAAACTCATTTCGCCGCCGCGGTCCTGTCCAGCACGCTGTCGCGCTCGGCAATGGTCACGCTGACCTGGTTGCGGGTCACGAGGCTGTCGCGCTGCTCCAGCACATCCCGCAGGCGGCGCACGGCCATGCGGCCCATCTCGGCGGCGGGCACGCTCATGCTGGTGAGGCTCGGCGCGGAGATGGTGCAGTACGGCAGATCGTCGAAGCCGATGACCGACACATCCTGCGGCACGCGGATGCCCTTCTCCTGCAGCGCCTTGATGGCCCCCAGGGCGATGATGTCGTCATCCGCGAAGAAGGCGGTGGGCAGCTCCGGGCCGGACTGCAGCCAGGCGAGCATATCGTTGTAGGCCCGGTCCATGGCGGTGCCGAGGGTCACGATCCAGGCGTCGGGGCAGGTCAGCTCGTGGGTGTGCAGCGCGTCGCGGAAGCCGCGGCCCCGGTCGTGGAAGGCCCGGATGCGCCACTCGCCGCGCAGGTAGCCGATGCGCTGATGCCCCCGCCCGATGAGGTAGGACGCCACCATGCGCCCGGCGTCGAAGTTGTTGATCTCCACGCCGTTGTACCGCTGGTTGGGGCACCAGTAATCCAGCGTGACCAGCGGCACGGTGAAGCCGTCGAAGTAGCGGTACTCATCGCCGGTGATCTCGCTGCCCAGCAGGATGATGGCGCTGAGCATATCGTTCTGCAGCTTCTGCAGCTGCTCGGTGAAGCCGGGGGCGTCCACCTCCAGCGGCGTATAGTTCATTTCGTAGCCGTTGGCCGCGCACTCCTCCGATACGCCCTGCAGCAGGGTGGAGAAGAAGGGCGTGGCGTCGAAGATCTTGCCGGTGGTGCGCAGGGCCACCAGCTTCACCCGGCGGATCTTCCGGATGGAAATGTAGCCGGTGTCCTTCGCGCACTGGTAGATCTGCGCCGCCGCCTCCGGGCTGACGCCGCGGTTGCCGGACAGGGCGTTGGAGACCGTCGCGATGGAATAGCCGGTGATCTCGCTGATCTGCTTCAGACTGGGCTTGGTGCTCATCCATACCTCCGGGGGATATCGTCAGACAGGCCGCGGCACCCCGACGGGGCCGGGTCTGCGCGGGAAAAGGCGCAAGGGAAACGGGAAATCCCTTAAAACAATTCTATAACAAACTAAAACTTTTTTCAAGTATTTATTAAAATTTTTAAGTTGCGGAATCATAAAGGTTTTTGAAAACTGCCGGAAACCGTTGAAAAATAAAGATGTACAATCCGGCACGGAACCGACCGCTCCGGCGAATGGGGCCGGAAAAAATCGCCGGAATCAAGGCAAATTCATAAAATTTAGCTAAAACTTTTAAATTCACACAGGTTGCCTGTTGTTGACAAAAATGGCCGATTCGGTTATACTTTGGCCATATTCAAGCGACATGGTCAGCCAATGGCGGCTTCGGCTAAAATCGGCAGGCGATGACGCTGATCCGGCGCCCAAACGGGACCGGAAAGAAAAAAGGAGGTCTTTTCCCATGAAAAAGGTTCTGTCCGTCGTTCTGGCTCTGGCTATGGTGATGTGCCTGGCCGTCAGCGCCTGCGCTGAGGGTGTCATCTACATCATTACGCCTTCCACCTCCAACCCCTTCTTCAACACCGAGCAGGTCGTTGGCGCTGCCAAGGCTACCGAGCTGGGCTACGAAGTGAAGTGCTTCTCTCATGACGACGATGCCGCCACCCAGCTGCAGCTGTTCGAGGCTGCCATCAACGACGGCGCCGCTGCCATCATCTGCGACAACGCCGGCGCTGACGCCTCCATCGAGGCCGTTCGCAAGGCCGCCGATGCCGGCATCCCCACCTTCCTGATCGACCGTGAGATCAACGAGTCCGGCCTGGCCATCGCCCAGATCGTTGCCGACAACGCTCAGGGCGCTGCCGCCATCGCCGAGAAGTGGGTCGAGGCCATGGATTACGAAGGCGAGTACGCCGAGCTGCTGGGCCTGGAGTCCGACACCAACTGCCAGGTCCGCTCCGACAACTATCACTCTGTGATCGACCAGTACACCGACCTGGTGATGGTTGCTCAGCAGTCCGCCAACTGGGACCAGACCGAGGGCTTTGAGAAGACCGAAGCCATCCTGCAGGCCAACCCCAACATCAAGGGCATCATCTGCGGCAACGACACCATGGCTTGCGGCGCTGCCGAGGCCTGCATCAAGGCCGGCCGTACCGACATCCTGATCATCGGTCTGGATGGTTCTGACGAAGCCGCCAACTACATCAAGTCCGGCAACATGGTCGGCACCGCCCTGCAGCAGATCGCTCTGATCACTGAGATGGCTGTTGAGCAGGCTGACGCCTACCTGAAGGACGGCACCAAGCCCGAGACCGAGAAGCAGCTGGTTCCCTGCGTGGCCATCACTGCTGACAACGTCGAGTATCTGAACGCCTTCGTGTACACCGGCGAGTAATCAACAAAGCAACTGACAGGGGAACTGCCGAACGAGTGTTTGAAGGATGATCCCGTAACACTTCGGGGGGCAGTTCCCCTCTTTTTGACCGACGACACCGGTTTTCCGCCGGAGCCTGGGAGCGGTACGCCGCGTCCGAGGGGAGGCTCCGGCGGGAGACCGGCCAGCTGAAGGAGTGAACAGCATGAAGAAGAGTGCGATTATCGCGATCGTGATCGCCGTGGTGGTGGTCGTTTTCCTGTGCCTGAGCGCCAAGGTCATCGACGTTGGCACCGAGGGCCAGTACACCGGCGTGGTGGCGTTCGACGCCAGCGCCAGCTCCGCGGATGACTGGAGCCAGGTCGTTGCCGAGATCACCGGCAAGGCCGAGGATATCAATACTGTGGATCTCTCCGCCCTGGGCGACGGCAAGGCCGTGACCCTCAAGGGCACCGTGGGCGAATATACCTCCAAGGCCAGCGGCAAGAAGAATTCCTTCACCGTGGTGCCCGAGGGCTACACCGGCGAAGCCGTGTTCACCGTGCAGATCGGCAGCATCTACTCCGGCACCGCCATCCGCGATACCCAGACCGTGAAGGCCTTCGGCGACTTCACCAACCAGACCGAGTGGAGCGAGTACGCCAAGGCCCTGAACAGCGAGATGCACGCCGCCGTGGTGGAGCCGCTGGCCATTGACGAAAGCATCCAGGGCAAGACCGTGACCATCGTGGGCTGCGCCACCGGCTCCGCCAAGGAGGTCACCATCACCCCCATCGCCATCACCATTGAGTAATACAGGAGGTTGCACCCATGTATGACGATCCCAATGTCGTGCTTCACTGCGAGAAGATCGATAAGATCTATCCCGGCACGAAGGCGCTGGATCAGGTTTCGTTCGACCTGCTGAAGGCCAAGGTCAACGTGCTGATCGGCGAGAACGGCGCCGGCAAATCCACGCTGATGAAGATGATTGCCGGCATCGAGCAGCCCTCCGCCGGTAAAATGTATATGGACGGCGAGGAGGTCTACTTCAAGGACACCAACGCCGCCCGCGCCAAGGGCATCGGTATCATCCACCAGGAGCTGTCCCTCTTCCCCAACCTGACGGTGTATCAGAACATCTTCATGTGCCACGAGAAGAAGAAGGGCCTCTTCCTGGACGACAGGCAGCACCGCGCCGGCGCCGAGGTCATCCTCAAGCGCCTGGAGCATGAGATCTCCCCCGACACCCTGGTGGGCGACCTGCGCGTCGGCCAGCAGCAGATGGTCGAGATCGCCCGCAACCTGGTGGAGGACGACCTGCGCGTGCTGATCATGGACGAGCCCACCTCCTCCCTGTCCGCGGCGGAGGTGAAGGTGCTGTTCAAGATCATGCGCGAGCTGCTGGCCCAGGGCATCTCCATCGTGTACATCTCCCACCGCCTGGAGGAGATCATGGAGATCGGCGACCATGTGACCATCCTGCGCGACGGCAAGTATGTCGCCGACGCCGATATCAAGGATATCGAGCTGAGCTGGATCGTGGAGAACATGGTCGGCAAGAACACCCAGTACCACCGCTTCCAGCGCTCCATCGACCTGAACGCCGCCGAGAACGTGCTGGAGATCAAGGACCTGTGCCTGCCCAAGACCGGCGGCGGCTGGCTGCTGGATCATGTGAACATGCACCTGAAGAAGGGCGAGGTGCTGGGCATCTACGGCCTGCTGGGCGCCGGACGCTCCGAGGTGTTCGAGTGCATCATGGGCATGCGGCCCGAGCACAGCGGCTCCTTCACCTTTGAGGGCAAGCCGATGACCATCGGCAGCATCTCCGACCAGCTGAACGCGGGCTTCGCCATCGTGCCGGAGGACCGTCAGCGCCAGGGCCTGGTGCAGTGCCTGGATATCTGCAAGAACGCCTCCCTGGCCTCGCTGAAGGAATTCTCCAATGGCATGCTGATGAACTACAAGGCCGAGGAGAAGGCGGTCGACGCGCAGATCAAGGATCTGCACATCAAGGTGGCCGACAAGCATCTGCCCATCCTGTCCCTGTCCGGCGGCAACCAGCAGAAGGTGGTCATCGCCAAGGGCCTGATGACGCATCCCACCGTGCTGCTGCTGGATGAGCCCAGCCGCGGCATCGATATCGGCGCCAAGACCGAGGTTTTCGAGATCATCCACGAGTTCTCCGAGCGCGGCCTGTCCATCATCGTCATCTCCTCCGAGCTGAAGGAGATCATGGCCATTGCCGACCGTATCTATGTGCTGTCCAACGGCAAGTGCACCGCCGAGCTTGAAGGCGATGAGATCACCGAGGACAACCTCGTCCGTGCCTCCTATGCCGGCCTGGGTACCGGCAAGAGCGCGCAGTAACGATCAGAATGGAGCGACACAACAATGAAAAAGAATAACAATCAGCTGCTGATGACCCTGCTCAAGGGCCGTACCTTCATCGTACTGATCATCCTGGTCATCTTCTTCAGCTTCGCCTCCTCCAACTTCCTGTCCGCCACCACGGTGACGATGATCGCCAAGCACGTGGCCCTGTACGGCATCCTGGCCCTGGGCATGACCTTCGTCATCATCACCGGCGGTATCGACCTGTCCGTCGGCTCCGTCGTCGGCCTGTGCGGCATGCTGGCCGGCGGCCTGATCCAGGAAGGCCTGACCATCGGCGGCAAGACCATTTACTTCTCCGTGCCCGCCATCATCGTGCTGATGCTGATCGTCGGCGCCCTGATCGGTATGGTCAACGGCCTGATCGTGACCAAGCTGGGCGTGGCGCCCTTCATCGCCACCCTGGGCACCATGTACATCTGCCGCGGCTTCGCCAACCTGCGTTCCGGCGGCGCCACCTTCGCCAAGATCGACGGCTATGCCGAGCTGGGCAACACCGGCCTGAAGACCTTCGGCTCCAACTGGGGCCCCATCCCCGCCGGCGTTTACATCTTCGCCATCCTGGCCCTCATCGCCTGGGTGCTGCTGACCAAGACCTCCTTCGGCTGGCACGTGCTGGCTGTGGGCGGCAACGAAAAGTCCGCCAAGCTGTCCGGTATCAAGGCTGACAAGGTCAAGATCATCGTGTACATGATCTCCGGCTTCTGCGCCGCCTGGATCGGCATCATCAACACCGCCCAGCTGGCCTCCGCGCATCCCGCTTCCGGTGACGGTTGGGAAATGAACGCCATCGCTGCCACCGTTCTGGGCGGCACCTCCATGGCGGGCGGCTCCGGCACTATCCTGGGCACCGTGGTCGGCGCCTTCGTCATCGGCGTCATCAACGACGGCATGACGATGTGCGGCGTGTCCGAGTTCTGGCAGAAGGTCATCCGCGGCCTGGTCATCATCCTGGCCGTCGTTATTGACCAGACCCAGCGCAACCTCCAGGCCAAGATGGCCCTGCAGGCCCGCAACGAGATGAAGTAATCTTCCTTCTCAGACCTGCGGTCTGAGAAGGAGAACGGATTTTGCTGGTCGCTGCGCTCCCGGACGCAAAATCCGCAAGGAATCTCTTTTTGCTCCCGCATCGCAGGCGATGCTCCGCAAAAAGAGTCCTCGTGCCGGCAAAGCCGGCATTGCGGATTGAAGTCAAGGGGCTCCGCCCCTTGACGATTCCCGGAGCCGGCGCAGCGGCAGGTCATCCATCCGTACCTGAACAACGGGATTCCTGCCCTGAACATCCATGGGGCCGCGGGACGGCCGCGGCCCCGTTTCCGTAGAATCGCTGACAGGATTTTCCTGCCGGCGAAAAAGAATCGCTGACAGGGGCTTCCTGCCGGCGGGAGAGAAAGAGGAGATCCCCATGAGCGCAAAGATCAAGATCGGTTACGCCCCGACGCGCCGCGCCATTTTCAGCGCCTCCGCCGCCATCCAGTTCCGCGGCCTGATCGCCGACCGTCTGAAGGAGCTGAACATCGATTTCGTGGACATCGACGATGTGAACGACGAGGGCCTGCTCTATGATGACGCCGGCCTGGAGAAGATCATCGCCAAGTTCAAGGCGGAGAAGGTGGACGGCCTGTTCATCCCCCACGCCAACTTCGGCACCGAGTATGAGTGCGCCCGCCTGGCCAAGGCCCTGGGCGTGCCCGTGCTGCTGTGGGGCCCCCGCGACGAGCGCCCCGATGAGAACGGTATGCGCCTGCGCGACAGCCAGTGCGGCCTGTTCGCCACCGGCAAGGTGCTGCGCCGCTTCAAGGTGCCCTTCACCTACATGAACAACTGCAACCTCACCGACCCGGAGTTTGAGCGCGGCATCCGCGACTTCCTGGCGGTGTGCAACGTGGTGCGTACCTTCCGCTCCACCCGCATCCTGCAAATCGGCCCGCGTCCCTTCGACTTCTGGTCCACCATGTGCAACGAGGGCGAGCTGCTGGAGAAGTTCAACATCCAGCTTTCTCCCATCCCGCTGCCCGAGCTGTACGCCGAGATGAAGAAGTGGCGTGAGGAGAAGACCGAGGTCGCCAATGTCATCGCCTACTGCAAGGAGACCATGACCTGCGATATCTCCGATGAGTACCTCGAGTCCGTGGCGGCGCTGAAGTGCGCCATGAAGTCCCTGGCGAAGAAGTACGGCTGCAACGCCATCGCCATCCAGTGCTGGAACGCCCTGCAGGATGAGATCAACATCATGCCCTGCGCGGCCAACTCCCTGCTGAACGAGGAAGGCATCCCGGTGGTCTGCGAGACCGATATCCACGGCGCCATCTCCCAGCTGATGGCCGAGGCCGCCGCGATGAACGAGCGCCGCGTCATGTTTGCCGACTGGACCGTGCGCCATCCCGACAACGACAACGGCGAGCTGCTGCAGCACTGCGGCCCCTGGCCCATCTCCGTGGCGAAGGAAAAGCCCACCATCTGCGTGCCCGTCGCCTTCCCGCAGAACGGCGCCGTGTCCGCCGAGGCCAAGCACGGCCCCATGAGCCTGGTGCGCTTTGACGGCGACGAGGGCAACTACTCCGTGCTGCTGGGCCACGCGAAGGGCATCGACGGCCCCTGGACCCGCGGCACCTATGTGTGGATCGAGGTCAACAACCTGAAGCGCCTGGAGGCCAAGGTGGTGGAGGGCCCGTACATCCACCATGTGGCGGCCATCCACGGCGACATCGTGCCCGTGATCTACGAGGCCTGCAAGTACCTCGGCATCAAGGCCGACCTGTACGATCCCATCGAGGACAAGGTGCAGGCGTATCTCCACGGCGAGGACGTCGTGTTCGACGAGGTCTGATCCATACCGAGCGATCGAGAGGAGTGTTTCCCCATGGAAAATATGCAGTCCATGTGCTATGCCCTCCGCCAGAACGTGGTGGATATCATCATGGCGGGCGGCGGCGGCCATATCGGCGGTGACATGAGCGTGATGGAAACCATGGTGTCGCTGTACTTCCACGCCATGAACATCAGCCCCGAGAACCAGAACGACCCGAACCGCGACCTGTTCGTGCTGAGCAAGGGCCACTGCGTGGAGAGCCTGTACGCCGTGCTGGCGAAGAAGGGCTTCTTCCCGCTGGAGACCGTGCTGGCCGAGTTCAGCAAGTTCGGCAGCAAGTTCATCGGTCATCCCAACAACAAGCTGCCCGGCATCGAGATGAACTCCGGCTCCCTGGGCCATGGCCTGCCGGTGGCCATCGGTATGGCGCTGGCGCAGAAGATGAACAAGACCGACGTGCGCGTGTACACCATCATGGGCGACGGCGAGCTGGCCGAGGGCTCCGTGTGGGAGGGCGCGATGAGCGCTTCCATGTACAAGCTGGATAACCTGTGCGCCGTCATCGACCGCAACCGCCTGCAGATCTCCGGCTCCACCGAGGACGTGATGCATCAGGACTCCGCCGAGGAGCGCTTCGCGGCCTTCGGCTGGAACGTCATCAGCGTGCCCGGCAACGATGTGTACGCCATGAACGCCGCCTTTGATATCGCGAAGACCGTCAAGGGCAAGCCCACCCTCATCGTGGCCAACACCACCAAGGGCTGCGGCTCCGCGGTGATGGAGAACAAGGCCGCGTGGCATCATCATGTGCCCACCCGGGAGGAGTACGAGCAGATCATGAAGGATCTGAAGGAACGCGAGGAGGCAGCGAAGGCATGAATAAGATTTCCAACCGTCAGGTCATCTGCGAGGTGCTGAGCGAGCACGCCCGCAGCGATAAGGATGTCGTGGTGCTTTGCTCCGACTCCCGCGGCTCCGCCTCCCTGGCGCCCTTCTTCAAGGAATTCCCCGAGCAGTCTGTGGAAACCGGCATTGCCGAGCAGGATCTGGTGGGCATCGCCGCCGGCCTGGCCAAGTGCGGCAAGAAGCCCTACGCGGCCTCTCCCGCCTGCTTCCTCTCCACCCGCAGCTATGAGCAGTGCAAGGTGGACTGCGCCTACTCCAACACCAACGTGAAGCTGATCGGCATCTCCGGCGGCATCAGCTACGGCGCGCTGGGTATGAGCCATCACTCCGCCCAGGATATCGCCGCCCTGTCCGCCATTCCGAACATGCGCGTGTATCTGCCCTCCGACCGCCATCAGACCCGCTGCCTCATCGAGAACCTGCTGAAGGATGAGAAGTGCGCGTACATCCGCGTGGGCCGCAACCCCGTGGAGGATGTGTACGATGAGAGCTATGTGCCCTTTGAGATGGACCGCGCCACCGTGGTCACCCAGGGCGATGACGTGCTGATCGTGGCCACCGGCGAGATGGTGAAGCCCGCGAAGGATGCCGCCGAATTGCTGAAGGCGAAGGGCATCGGCGCCACCGTGCTGGATATGTACTGCGTCAAGCCCCTCGATGTGGAGGGCATCCTGCGTGAGGCGGCCGGCAAGAAGGCGGTCATCACGGTGGAGGAGCATTCTCCCTTCGGCGGCCTGGGCTCCATGGTCAGCCAGGTCATCGGCGCCAACTGCCCGATGAAGGTCATCAACCTGTCTCTGCCGGACGCGCCGGTCATCACCGGTACCTCCCAGGAGGTGTTCGACTATTACGGCCTGAACGCCGCGGGCATTGCCGCCAGGGCGGAAGAGCTGGTGAAGTAATCCTTTCTCCGGCCGCCGTGGGCCCCTCCCGCGGCGGCCGGAGCTTTTTTCCAAGGAAAGGAGGTCCCTCCCATGAACCGCTATATCCTCAGCATCGACCAGAGCACCCAGGGCACCAAGGCGCTGCTGTTCAACGAGCAGGGCGCGCTCATCTGCCGCACCGATCTGCCGCACAGGCAGATCATCAACGAAAAGGGCTGGGTCGAGCATGACCTGAACGAGATCTACGCCAACACCGTGCAGGTGGTCAAAAACCTGGTGGAAAAGGCCGGCATCGACAAGAACGAGCTGGTGGCCCTGGGCATCTCCAACCAGCGCGAAACGGCCGCCTGCTGGTACCGTGAGACCGGCCTGCCGGTGTACAACGCCATCGTGTGGCAGTGCGCCCGCGGCGCCGCCATCTGCGACGAGCTTGCCGCGGCGGGCTGCGCGGAAACCGTGCGGAAGAAGACCGGCATCCAGCTGTCCCCGTATTTCTCCGCCGCCAAGCTGGCCTGGATCTTCCGGAACGTGGACGGCGTGAAGGAGCAGGCTGCCCAGGGGAAGATCTGCGTCGGCACCATCGATTCCTACCTGGTGTACCGGCTGACGAAGGGCGCGAAGCATTGCACGGACTATTCCAACGCCTCCCGCACCCAGCTGTTCAACATCACCGACCTGAAGTGGGATGACGAGCTGCTGTCCCTCTTCGGCATCGACAAAAAATGCCTGCCCGTTGTCACCGATTCCGACGGCGATTACGGCGTGACCGATTTCGACGGCTACCTCGATACGCCCATCCCGATCCGCGGCGTGCTGGGCGACAGCCACGGCGCGCTGTTCGGCCAGGGCTGCCTGAAGCCCGGCATGATCAAGACCACCTACGGCACCGGCTCCTCCATCATGATGAACGTTGGCGAGGCGCCCGTTTTCTCCGACCTCGGCGTGGTCAGCAGCCTGGCCTGGCGCATCGGCGGCAAAACGAACTATGTGCTGGAGGGCAACATCAACTACACCGGCGCGGTCATCACCTGGCTGAAGGATGATCTGAAGCTGATCGCCGGCCCCGGCGAGACCGAGCCCGCCGCCCGGGCCGCGAACCCCGGCGACCACTGCTACCTGGTGCCCGCCTTCTCCGGCCTCGGCGCGCCCTACTGGGACAGCAAGGCCAACGCGGCCATCGTGGGCATGACCCGCACCACCGGCAAAAATGAGATCTGCCGCGCGGCGCTGGACTGCATCGTTTACCAGATCACCGACATCGTGAAGGCCATGGGCGAGAGCGCCGGCCTGACCATTGGCGAGCTGCGCGTGGACGGCGGCCCCACCCGCAACAAGTACCTCATGCAGTTCCAGAGCGATATGCTGAACATCCCCGTCCGCATCCCGGACAGCGAGGAGCTTTCCGGCATCGGCGCGGCCTATGCCGCCGGTCTCGCGGTAGGGATGTATGACGAGAGCGTCTTCAACGTGCTGAAGCGCACCTCCTACACCCCCGACATGGCTGAGGACGTCCGCGGCGGCAAGTACGCCGGCTGGAAGGACGCCGTGGCCATGGTGCGCACGAAGTGATCCCTTTCGACCCATCAAAAAATCAGCACTCCGTTTCGGGGTGCTGATCGTTTTTTGGAGGATCAGAGCGCTTCCAGACTGACGAGCCGGGCGTGGCCGTCCAGCTCGCGGCCGGTGAAGGGGAAGGCGCGGCCGGTCAGGCAAAGCTCGCCGTCCTGATTGTCGTAGGGATCGTAGCGCAGGAAGTCCTCCTCCGGCCACAGCGGCGCCTGGAACGCGTTGTTCGCGGCCATGCGGCACGGGTCGATGTTGCCGAAGTAATACGCGTGGCGCTCCGCGCTGCCGTTGCGCCAGGCGCCGCCGCCGTAGCTGGGGTCGCAGAAGAGCCAGCCCCAGCCCTCCAGCCAGAACTGCGTCCAGTCGTGGCTGCCGCCGCCCTCCCGCTCCACGGACAGGCCGCTCTGCCAGCGCGCGGGGATGCCGCTGATCCGGCACAGCAGGATGAACAGCAGCGCCTGCAGGCCGCAGTCGCCCTTGAGGTTCACGGCGCAGTATTCACCGAGGCTGTCGATCTGGAAGTAATCCCGCACGAAGGCGTAGCGCACCTTCGTGGTGATGAACTCATAGAAGCGCCAGGCCTTTTCCACCGGCGTGGCCGCGCCCGCGCTCAGCTCCGCCGCCAGCGCCTTCAGGTATGGCGTGAAGCGCACGAAATTGCTGTCCTCCGCGAGATCCTCCGGCGAAACGGGCCGGGCGTTCGGGTACAGCGGCGACGCCGGCGCGGGGGCGTGCAGCGGATCGGCGTACACGATCTCCGAGGTGTAGCTGTACCGGGCGGTGAAGGGCGTGTTCGTCGTCAGCTCCCGGCGCCAGAAGGCCGTGCGCGCGGGGGCGTCCGCCGGGGCGATGCTGTCGGCGTCGGTCTCGATGACGATATCCCGCTGCTGGGCACAGGGGCGCGGCACAGGCAGCCAGGCACGGTATTCGCCGGGGGTGAAGGCCTTTTCTGTCGGATACACGGCCGCCTCCAGCGTGACGCGCCGGGCGATGCGGCCCTTTGCTTTGATCTCCGCGATCATCGGGTCGAGCCAGGGGCTTTCGGGCGTGACGCGCCGCTCCCCGTTGCGGTTGGCCAGGGCCGGGTACTTGATCAGGGTGCGGTGGAAGCGCACAAAATAGCGGCGCTCGCCGTTCAGGTAAATAAAGTCCACCAGCCCCTCGTCCTCCAGCCGGGCAAACTCGGCGTCGGTCAGATCCGGCACCAGCTCCCGCAGCTTTTCAAGGGCCTCGGCACGGTTCCAGGGATACTGGGTGGGCAGACGGCGCAGCCGCTCCCTTTCGCACAGGAGGCGGTCCCGCAGCGCGGCGGGCAGCTCCTGCGTGAGCCTCAGGGCGATGGCGCGGTCGGCGGCCTCCAGGTCACCGGCCCATTTGCATTTCAGGATATCCTCGGGCAGCGGCATCGACACGGACGCCGCCTGGGTATAAGCGGACATGGGCTCACATCCTTTGCGTTTCGGTGCTTCCATTATCCCATGCCCCGGGCGATTTGGCAAGAGGAAAATGGCGGACAACAAAAAACCGCCCGAAGGCGGTCATGAAAAACGGATGCAAAGGGCTTATACGCTTCGGGTGATGACCGCGCGGACATTCTTGTGCTCGCTCAGCTTGGCGATGATCTCCGCGTAGTTCGTGCTGTTGGGGATGGTCAGCGTGTACACGTTGGTGTACAGGTTGCCCTCGGGCTGGGCCTTGGCGTGAAAGTCCACGTCCAGCACGGTCACGCCCATTTCCTTAAAGCAGGCCTGCAGGAACTCCAGCGTTTCGGTACGGTGGATGAACTGCACCTCCAGCTTCTTGTAGGTGTTCACATGCACGACCTTCTGCAGCAGCCGCAGCACCAGTACCACCACCACGCCGGCGATCAGCGCCATGGTGACGAAGCCCGCGCCCACCGCCAGACCGATGCAGGCGGAGCACCACAGGGACGCCGCCGTGGTCAGGCCGAAGATCTTGTGCTCGCTCATGATGATCGTGCCCGCGCCGAGGAAGCCCACGCCGGACACGATGGTCGAGGTCAGCCGGCCCACGCTGACATTGATGTTCGACGCCCCCAGTGCCAGCACATAGGCGATGGTCTCCTGCTCCACCATGGCCACCAGCGCCGCGCCGACGCACACCAGCACATGGGTACGGATGCCGGCGGGGCGGTTCTTTTTCGCGCGGTCGATACCGATGATCCCGCCGATGACCACCGCCGCGGCCAGGCGGACAAACAGCATGCCCAGCGTCAGATGCTGACCGAAGCTGATCCAGTCCAGAAACATAGCAAGCACCTCGGGTTTGTGATTTGTTGGCTGAGTGTACCCTATTATGGAAAAAAGCCGGGGAAAAGTCAAGAGAAAAGGCAAGCGATCGTTACTGCCCCCCTCTTCAGGAAGAACCGCTCCCGCTGCATTTCCCTCTTCCGGCCGCGGCGATTCAGCCGGCAACACTCCCGGAGTATTTGCGCCGCGTCAGGTCGCTTCGCTTACGCCTTTCGACTTCGTCGAACTCTCCACAGGAGAGACGGCGCCTTCCCCAGGGGGGAAGGCTTTTGGGGTGGCCCACAAACTCAGCCTTCCCCTCTGGGGAAGGTGTCTGCCGCGGCGATTTTATGGAAATGTCACTAACTCCTTCGCGGCAGACAGAAGAGGGTAAGACGCGGCGAAAACCAGCTGGGGCTTGCACAGGAACCGCAGGTCTGAGAGGTAGTAAAAGCCGGGCCGCTCCGGCAAAAACCGCGGCGGCCCGGCAGGTGTGTGTGAATTACTTCAGCACAGCGGCGTTGGCGTCGGCAGTCTCCTGCGCGGCAGCCAGCCAGTCCAGGGCGTCCTGACCGATCAGGCAGAAGGCCTCGGAGTTGTAGGTGTAGGCAGCCTGGTCAGCATTGAACTGGGCGTCGTTCAGCACGATGTCCTGCATGCACTCGGCCAGGTACTCGACGATGGCGCTGTCGGTGCCCTTGGGGGCCAGCCAGATGTAGGAGCCGTCGAAGGTGGTCTCGGCCAGGCCGGCGTCCTTCAGAGAGGGCACGTCAACCACGGTGGAGGAGGAGGCGATGGTCGCCAGCGGCACCACGTCGCCGGTCTCGATGTATTCCTTGGCGTTGGCATAGGGCACGAAGCAGACATCCACATGGTCGCCGACCAGGTAAGCGATACGGTTGGCACCGTCGCCGCCGTCAACGATGTTGATGTCCAGGCCGGCCTTCTCCATCAGCATGGCATAAGCCTGGGTCAGGCCGCCGAAGGAGCAGCCCAGGTTGATCTCGAAGGGATTGTCGATGCAGGCCTGCTTCAGCTCATCGATGGAGGTGATGCCGGAGTCCTTGTTGGCGAACAGCATATCGCCGGCGGTGTGGCAGAAGATGCCGATCACTTCGTAATCCTGATAGCCGAACTCGCTGGTGCCGTTGGCGTAGTTGGACAGCACGGCGTTGGTGTTGGCGGCGATGATGGTGTAGCCGTCATTGGGCGTGCTCTGGTACTGGGCCATGCAAACGGCGCCGTTGGAGCCCTTCACGTTGTTGGCCGCGATGGACACGCCCAGCTTGCTCTCCATGTAGGTGGCCAGCAGGCGGTTGCTCAGGTCGGTGTCGCCACCGGCGCCGAAGCCGATGTACAGGTTGATGGAGGTGGAGGGATAGCCGGCGGGGGCGTCAGCCAGCGCGGCGCAGCAGCTCAGCACGAGGGCCAGAGCCAGAACCAGGGCGATGATCTTTTTCATGACAGGTCATCCTTTCTTTTTTTATCTTATCCGTTTCTCAACGGACAAAACCGATGATAGAGGGTTACTTGGTCGCCTGCAGCTCCTTCATGGCCTGCTCCTCACGCACCTTGGCGCGGTGGTTGGACCACAGGCTCAGCGCCACCACGATCACGGTCATCACCACGATGGCGATGGCGATGGGGTGGTTCAGCAGCTCGGACCAGTTCAGATAGGTCACGACCTCGCCGGCGTCGTTGCGCATCTTCTTGGTGAGGTAGCCCTCAGCCTGGCGCAGGTTCTGCTCGAAGATCGGACCCAGGATGAAGCCGATGGCCACAGGCATGGCCGGCATCTTGAACGATTTGACCAGCACGGCAACGAGGCCGAAGATCAGCAGGCACCACACGTCGAACAGACGGTTGGAGGAGCCGAAGGCGCCCACGCAGCACATGGCCAGGATGACGGGCATCAGGTAGTTCTGGGGCGCGGACAGGATCTTGATGATGCCGCGCAGGCCCAGGAACATCGAGATGCACATGAAGATGGCGGACAGGCCGATGCAGGCGTAGATGGAGTACATCAGGGCGCCGCTCTTGTCGAAGATCAGGGGACCGGGGGCCACGCCGTGCACGATCAGGGAGCCCAGCAGGATGGCGGTAACGCCGTCACCGGGGATACCCAGGGTCAGCAGCGGGATCATGGCGCCGCCGATGGCGGAGTTGTTCGCCGTCTCGGAGGCCACAACACCGTCCATGATACCGGTACCGAACTTCTCGGGGTACTTGGAGGTGTTCTTGATCATGGTGTAGGACATGATGCCGGCCGTGCCGCCGCCGATGCCGGGCAGGATGCCGATACCGGTGCCGATGAAGGCGGCGATGAAGAAGTTCTTGATCTGGCCGACGAAATCCTTCACCGTGAAGCCCAGGCCCCTGATCTTCGTCAGCTGGCCGTTGGTGGCGTAGCTGACCTTGGGCTGCTTCACGGCCATGGCCACGGCCACGACCTCGGGAATGGCGTACAGGCCGATCAGCACCACCAGCTGGGTGAAGCCGCTCTGCATCTCCACCATGCCGAAGTTGTAGCGGATGACGCTGTCGGTGGCGCTGATGCCGAAGGTGGCGAAGATGACGCCCAGCAGGGCCGCGCACATGCCCTTCACCATATCCTTGCCGGTCAGGGCAATGACCAGGGACAGGGAGAAGATGGACAGGGCGCAGTACTCGAACGGGCCGAACTTGATGGCCACGTTGGCCAGCACGGGAGAGAGGATCACCATGGCGATCAGGCCGAACATGGTGCCCAGGAAGGAGTAGAAGATACCCGTGCCCAGGGCCTTGCCGGCTTCGCCCTTCTTGGCCATGGGCGCGCCGTCGAAGGCGGTGACCATGGAGGCGGGCGTGCCGGGGATGTTCAGCATGATGGAGGACACCAGGCCGCCGGAGATGCCGCCGATGTACAGCGCCATCAGCAGGGCGATGGCCCGGGAGTCACTCATGGAGTAGGTCATGGGCAGGCAGATGGTCACAGCCATCGTCGCCGTCAGACCGGGGATAGCACCGAAGATCACGCCGACCACCGTGCCGGCGAAGACCATCAGGATCAGCAGCGGATCGGTGAAGACCGCCGCGAAGCCTTCCATCATCATATCGACAGTCCCCCCTTAAAATACCTTGAAGAAGCCCTGGGGCAGCGGCATGCTGAAGCCGTACTTGAACAGCACGTAGATGCCGACGCCGAAGACCAGTGCCAGAACCACACAGGCGACCATGTTGCGCTCCTCCTTGCGGGTCAGGATGAAGAACTCGCAGAAGAGGAAGAGGATGGTGTCCAGCATGAAGCCGATGACATTCATCAGGGCCACATAGATGAACAGCACCACGAACATCGCCACGGCGGCGCTGCTCTTGTTGAACCAGGCCTTCAGGGCCTCGCCCACGGGCACGCGCGCGCTGACATAGCCGTCCTTCTTCGCGGCGGCCGTCTTCATGGCGCCGCGGATGATCAGCACGATGCCCAGGATGAACAGCAGGCCGCCCCACAGCTCGGGCACGGAGGCCGCGTTCAGACGGGAGGTGCTCAGGGAGCTGGGAATGGTGATCTGGGTCGCGGTAATGAAATACCAGGCGGCAAAGGCGGCCATCACGATACCTGCGGCGATATCGTTGACGCCTTCCTTATGCTTCAGGGCCTTCGGATCTTTTTTCTCGTCCATGGCCGGTCATTCCTTTCAGTTCAGGATAGGCGCTTACTTGTCGGCCCACTTCGCGTTGTCGTAGACCTTCTTGTCAGCCACAAAGGCCCACTTCTCGCCGCGGAGCACGGCCAGGCAGCCGTTGACGCACATGGTGGCCATGTTGATGACGGCCTCCTTGGTCTGGGCGGCGCTGTGGGGGCTGCAGATCAGGTTCTTCGCCTGCAGCAGGGGATTGTCCACGCTGGGATACTCCTCCTCGAACACGTCGAGACCGGCGCCGCCGATGACGCCCTCGTTCAGGGCCTTCAGCAGATCCTTCTCGTCCACGATGCCGCCGCGGGCGCAGTTGATGATGCACGCGGTGGGCTTCATGGTCTGCATTTCCTTCATGCTGATCATGCCGGTGGTCTCGGGGGTCAGCGGCACATGGATGGAGATGAAGTCCACCTTGGGCAGCATCTCGCGGTAGTCGGTCACGGCCTCATCGGCGCTCTGCAGGATGCGCTCGGCGGGCAGGAAGGGATCGTAGCCGATGACCTTCATGCCGACGGCGCGGCACAGGGCGGCGGTATCACGGCCGATGGCGCCCATGCCCAGGATGCCGACGGTCTTGCCCATCACCTCAAAGGCGACGCCCTTGCCGCGGATCTGCTTGGCGTTGCCCTTCAGGGTCTCGTTGTGGCCCTCGACCAGGTTCTTGGACAGGGCGAACATCATGGCCAGGGAATGCTCGGCCACGGAGTGGTTGTTGGCGCCGGGGGTCACGATGACGGGGATGCCCGCGGCGGTGGCGGCGGCCACATCCACGGAGTCAAAGCCCACGCCCGTGCGGCCGATGACCTTCAGGTTGGGAGAATTCTCGATGACGTGCTTGCTCAGCACGCCCTTGGGGGCCGCGCGCACGATGATGGCGTCGGCGTCCTTCATCTGGTCGAGATAGTTTTCGGGATTGGCATCGTCCGCCACATACACGTCGGCGATGCCGTCCAGCAGGGCCATGCCTTCCTTGCACACGGCCTCGGTCATGACGATCTTCATGGGAAACCCCTCCTCATTTATATCACTCGCGGAGCATCAGCCGCGGTGCTGACCCATACGGATGGCGTAGTCCATGGCATTGACCAGGGACAGCTCGTTGGCGTGGCCGTCGCCGGCATGGCCGAAGCCGGTGCCATGGTCGACGGAA
>R14__coassemble_385_pt1 | contig 33156 bp, 30 predicted proteins | sample R14__metabat2_high_PE_015 | metagenome-assembled genome bin R14
CGCCCGCACCGCCCGCAACCCCCGCACCGGCGAGGAAGTTCAGATTGCCGCCTCCAAGGCCCCCGTTTTCAAGGCCGGCAAGTCCCTGAAGGATGCTGTGAACAAGTAATTCCGTCATCCACACGGCCCGCAGGCATGACCTGCGGGTCTTTTATTCCGATCAAGGAAGGACACACCCATGCGACTGGACAAATATCTGAAGGTATCCCGCATCATCAAGCGGCGCACGGTGGCCAACGAGGCCTGCTCCGGCGGCCGTGTCACGCTGAACGGCAAGGTGTGCAAGCCCGGCGCGGAGGTCAAAGCCGGAGACATCATGACCATCCGCTTCGGCGACAAGCTGGGCCGCTATGAGATCCTCTCTGTGCAGGAAACGGTCCGCAAGGAAAACGCCGCCGCCATGTACCGTGTGCTGGAGGAGGATGCCGCCGTGGCATCCGAGCGTGGCTGATGTGGGGCGCCATTTTGCTGGCCGGTGGCTCCGGCAGCCGTATGGGCAGCGCCTGCAACAAGGTGCTGCTGAAGCTGGGCGGCATATCCGTCATCGCCCGCTCCGCCCGGGCGCTGCTGCCCCATGTGGACCGCTGCGTGCTGGTATGCCGGGCGCAGGACCGTGAGGCGCTGCGCGCGTCGCTGCTTGAAGCGGGCATCGATCCCGACGGGCTGCTGTGGGCGGAGGGCGGCGCGGACCGCCAGGCCTCCGTGTGGAACGGCCTGCAGGCGCTGCCGGCCGAGTGCGACATGGTGATGATCCACGACGGCGCCCGCTGCCTGGTGGACGATGCTACCATCGAAAACGTGATGCGCTCGGTGGAAGGCTGCGGCAGCGGCGTGGCCTCGGCCCCGGCGGTGGATACCATCAAGGTGGCGGACGCGGCGCTTAGGGTGCTTTCGACCCCGGACCGCCGCACGCTGCGTACGATCCAGACGCCCCAGGGCTTCCGCACGGAGCTGATCCTGCGCGCCCACCGCTGCGCCGACGCCCACGGCTTCCGCGGCACGGACGACGCTTCCCTGCTGGAATACGCCGGGCTGCCCGTACAGCTGACGGAGGGCAGCCGCGGCAATATCAAGCTGACCACACCGGAGGATATGAAAATGGCACAGGCCATGCTGGCACCCGATCGGCCGCTGCCGGAAACGCGCATCGGCCAGGGCTACGATGTACACCGGCTGGTGGAGGGGCGGAAGCTCATCCTCTGCGGTGTGGAGATCCCCCACACGCTGGGGCTGTTGGGGCACAGCGACGCCGATGTGGCGCTGCACGCCCTGATGGACGCCATGCTGGGCGCCTGCGCCCTGGGCGATATCGGCAAGCACTTCCCCGATACGGACGAGCGTTACCGCGGGATCTCCTCCATGAAGCTGCTGGACGCCGTGGTGGCGCTGCTCGACGAACGGGGCTTCCGTGTGACAAACTGCGACGTGACCATCGTGGCGCAGAAGCCGAAGCTGCTCCCCCATGTACCGCGGATGCGGGCCAATGTGGCCGCCGCGCTGCGACTGCCGGAGGAGCAGGTAAACATCAAGGCCACCACCACCGAGCGTCTCGGCTTTGAGGGCGAGGAAAAGGGCATCAGCGCCCAGGCCGTGTGCATGGTGCAGAAAACCGTATAACCCCGTAGCATAAAGCATCGGCCCGGTACCGCGTTTGCGATGCCGGGCCGATGGTTTTTATTGAAATGGATCAGGCTTCATCCTTCGTGTACAGCAGCACGGAGCCGGGGCTGCTTTCCGATTTGGCGGTGCGCAGCGCCGTTTCGGCGCAGTGACGCAGCTGGCTGAAGGTGATGATCTCCGCGTCGGAGAAGGCCATACCCATGGTGATGGTGCTGCCCTCCGGCGATAGCTCCGAGTTGATGCGCCCGCAGATCTCCCGCGCGCGCCGCACCAGCAGCTCGCGGTTCTCGTCCGCGTCAAAGAAGAGCGCGGCGGCAAATTCGTCGTTGGCGACACGACAGGCCAGATCGCCCTTCCGCAGGCTGCCGTTGATCGCTCTGGCCGCGCTGGTCAGCAGGCTGACCGACCCCGCCGTGCCGTTCTGCTCGTTGTACGCGCGGAAGCCGTCGATATCCATCATGATCAGCAGACAGCACAGATCGCCGCGCAGCAGGTTCATATCCACATCGGCACGGAAGGCTTCATACTTCATGAGGCCTGTCAGATTGTCCTCGCCGTTCTTATGCTCCATGCGCTCCATATGCACGCCGCGGTCGTATTCGTCCGCCAGCAGGCTGCGGACCTGATGGCTGTCGGCGCTGTCCAGCACGATGATCTCGGTGCGCTCGTCGCGGTTCGCGGAATCGTAGAAATTGCGCCCGTAGCAGAACACATAGCGGATGGTGCCGTCCTTGCGGCGGATGCGGTGCTCCAGCAACGCCATGGCGCGGTTGTTGGCCAGCTGCTCGCTCAGCTGGCAGAGATATTCGGCCCGATCCTCCATACAGAGCAGATCGGTGTGCCGCAGACCGCGCTGCACGTCCTCCGCGGTATAGCCGGTGATCGTCTCAAAGCCGTCATCCGCGAAGACGATGCTCATCTCGGCATCGGTGATATACCTGGCATAGGTCACGCGACGCACATGCTCCTCGCCCGGCAGCCTCGCAGGCTGCGTCAGCACGGCAAAATCCGGCCAGACGGGCGCTGCCTCCTGCGCGCCCTCCGCCGCTTCCCGAAGCTCCTCGGGCAGATCCTCCAGCAGCTCCAGGAACGCGTTGACGATGTTGGGATCGAACTGCGTACCGGCGCAGCGCCGCAGCTCGGCCATGGCCTGCTCGCGGGACATGGCGCGGCGGTAGGGGCGGTTGTTGACCATGGCATCATAGCTGTCCACCACGCTGATCACGCGGGCCAGCAGCGGGATGCTCTCCCCGCTGAGGCCGTCCGGATAGCCCTTGCCATCCCAGCGTTCATGATGATGACGCACCATATCGGCGATGCTGTGCAGCTCCTGGGAGGCACAGCAGATCTGGTAGCCCTTCTCCACATGGGCCTGCAGCACCTTCCATTCCTCGCTGCTCAGCTTGCCGGGCTTGTTGAGGATCTCCAGCGGCACACCGATCTTGCCGATATCGTGCAGGATGCACAGCAGCGCGAGATCGCTGCGCTGCACGTCGCTCAGGCCGATGCGGCGGCCCAGCTCGCTGCCCAGCTTCTGGGTGCGCAGCACATGGGCCTCTGTGTCATGATCGTTCTCCTGCTGGGTGCGGATGAGGCCGTTCAGCAGCTCGGCATGGCCGGAGCGGCGGTCCATCATCTTCTTGGTGCGCAGGCCGCGGAAGGCCTCGCGGATGGCGTGCTCCAGGTTCAGCCCCTGGGCCGGCGACAGCGCGTACTGGATGCTGACGAAACAGCCGAGGGTATTCTGTCCGCCGAGGCTGCGGTTCACGCTTTCCACACAGGGGCGGATCCCGTCCTCCTCACCGCCGTAGCACAGGGCCAGCAGCGTGGCCTCGCGGCCGCGGACGAAGTAGGTGCCCGCCGGGAAGGTCTCCCGCATGCTATCGGCCAGCAGCTGGATGGCCCGGTCGCCGATGCTGCGGCCACGGGCGTCGTTGATCTCCTGCAGACCGTTGATATCGCAGGCGGCGACCAGTACAGGCGTGCTGTTGTAAGGCCGCGTGCGGTCGCTGAGGGTGCGCAGGAAGCTTTCCCAGTTGTGGAAGCCGGTGAGCATGTCCCGCTCGTCGGAGGTATCCGTCAGCACGAACAGATGACCCATCACGGCGCCGTTGTCATCCTTCAGCACCCGCAGATCGCACTGGATGGGCAGGGCGTTTTCACTTTCTGGCAGACAGGCCTGGAAGCTCACATTCTCCCCCACGTTTTCCGGCGTGACAGGCAGCGCGCAGGCGTGAACGAACTCCTCCATGGTGAAATCATCCGTCATGTCAAGCTGATGCTTGAACAGCTCCGCGGCCCGGGCGTTGTGCATGATGTGGTTGTTCTCATAATCAAACAGCACAATGGCCTGGCCGATGCTGTCGAAGATCCAGCCGCGGAAGTATTTCAGCATCCCGTGGCGGGAATACTTGAAGGCGTTCCAGAAGATGAAGAAGGCCGCGAAGCTGTAGCCCCAGATGGAGTAATCCAGATACTGCAGCACGGACTTGTCCCTGATGAAGAGGAAGCAGGCATTAAAGGCCACCACCAGCACGATGGCCAGCACATTCAACAGATGCTGCCGGCGGTAGGTACGGGGCGTACGGATCGCCTTGGCGATGAACAGGATCAGCGAAACCAGCACCATCAGGTAGGTCAGCGCCAGATGGGCGTAGTACAGCGGCTTCATCTGGAACTCATACGGAGCGATCATCGTGCCGCGGTAGGCGTAGCTGACGGCGATCTCACAGAAGGGATTGGCCAGCAGCGTGATCATGTCCACAACGGCCCACACGCCTAAAAAGCGGTGCAACAGCCTCAGCGCCTTCTGCGCCCCCTGCCGCGTGTTGACCAGCACAAAGCCCAGCAGGCACCACAGCATCACATCGATGCTGACGAAATAGACGCTGGAGAACAGCGAGGTCCAGAGATAGCTGACCGGCAGCACGGACAGCAGATAGGAGATCTCCGTTACACAGGCGCCGGCGCAGACCATGCTCAGCCAGCGTCCGCCGTTTTTCTGCGGCAGCGAATAGACTGCCAGCAGCGCGTCCGCCAGCGCCGTGGCGACCGTGAACACCAGAAAAATAACGACCAGCGACATCCCGGGACCCCCTGTATCGATCAATTGCGCAAATACATAATCCGTTATCTTTTGTTATTCTCCGCGGAGGCCGCCGATTCCTGCATGGCGGCGCGGATTTCACGCGGCCATGCAGAAGGGTCGCGGCCGGCTGTTTCATCCATGAAAAAGCCGCCCCTCGCAGAGCGGCGGTGAATGATGCTTTTCAGCCCTTGGACGGACGGTCCAGCAGCCGGGTGCAGGCTTCCTCACCGATACGTTCGGTCAGCGAGGTGCGCTGGCGGCGGTTTTCCTCCTCATCCTGGAAGGAGGTGTACCGGCGCTGCAGCACAATGAGCGCGGACAGCGAGCCGGTGCGGACATAATAATTCTGGAGCGTATAGAAGTTCACGCGGTAGGGATCCATCGCGTCCATCAGCGGGAACATGGCCAGATCCACGACCTCGGGCAGCATCCTCAGATAGACGCGGACGATCTCACCGTTGTCACGGCGGAGCGTCATCTGCTCGCCCAGCGCGTCATAGAGACCGTTGAAGAGGATATGCTCCAGCTCCTCCGCCACGGATTCCAGGCTCTCCCGCTGCCGGGCGTTCATCGTATCGGCGGCCAGCGCCATCATCCGCGGCGAATGATCCGCCACCGGCGAGCCGATATACGGCCGCAGGGCTTCACGGACATCCGTGTCTGTAATCACGCGCATCTGCCTCATCGCTCCTTCGGAAAGGGATTCATCTTACTGACTTTATATTTTTCGACAGTGATCTCCGTTTTCCCTGCCTGCCGGCGCCGAAAAACGCAGAAAATGTTCGTGTAAAGGCAAACGCCATCGGCACGGAGCGATCGGTCAGCCCTGCTCCTCCCGTCGGCGCTCCCGGCGCGCGGCCGCGCGGCGCATACCGGCCTCCCAGTCCTTCACGTCCTCCTCTGTTTCCAGACGAAGACCGGGCACCTCAATGGGCTTGCCGGTGATGTCGTCCACCGCCACCATCACCACATAGGCGGTGTTGATCAGTTCCTTGACGCCGCCCTTGTTCTCACGCCAGCTGTCGACGCGCACCTCCATGGAGGAATTGCCCGTCCAGGTCACACGGCCGTCCAGCGTCACGACGTCCTTCGCGTAGGCGCTCCGCTTGAACTCCAGATGATCGATGGCCACCGTGACCACCTGGGCGTCCGCGTGACGCATACCCACGATGCCCGCCAGCATGTCGATCCAGCTGAGCAGCCGTCCGCCGAAAAGCACATTGGCCCCGTTCAGATCCCCCGGCATCAGCAGATAATGCTGCACCGTGCGGGAATCCGCGCTCCGTTTCGTCTCCTTCATGGATGAACGCATCCTTTCCGATCCCGCCGTTCCCGGCTTTGGCACCGGGCGGCAGGCGCTTTCTCTTCCCCGATGCCGCCGGTTCAGCGCAAAAGGGAAGACTGTTTTTTCCAGTCTTCCCCTATGTTAATCCATTTTTCCTTTTTACGCAATGGCCCGGAGCATTTTTTTGCTGTGGTTTTTCAGGAACGGTTCTCCTGGGCCACCAGCTGGTCCGCGCCGTACATCTTGCGCAGCTTCGGCTTTTCGATCTTGCCGGTGGCGTTGCGCGGGATGTCGGCAAAGATGATCTCCACGGGGCGCTTGTAGCGGGGCAGATCCAGGCAGAACTCGCGGATCTCCTGCTCGCTGCACTCCATGCCTTCCTTGATCTCGATGATGGCCGCGGCCTTCTCGCCCAGACGGCGGTCCGCCAGGCCGATGACGGCCACATCCTTCACCTTGTTATAGCGGCGGATGAAGTCCTCGATCTGCACGGGATACAGGTTCTCGCCGCCGGAAACGATGACGTCCTTCTTGCGGTCCACCAGGAAGTAGAAGCCGTCCTCATCCTGCATGGCCATATCGCCCGTGTAGAGCCAGCCGTCCTTCAGCACCTCGGCGGTGGCGGTAGGATTGTTGTAATAGCAGGTCATGACGCCGGGGCCCTGCACGCACAGCTCGCCCACCTCGCCGCGTTTGACCTCCTGATCGTGCTCATCCACGATTTTGCACTTCCAGCGGTAGCCGGGAATGCCGATGGCGCCGACCTTCTCGATATTGCCCACACCCAGATGGACGCAGCCGGGGCCGGTGGATTCGCTCAGACCGTAGTTGGTATCGTAGTCATGCTTCGGGAAGACCTGCTTCCAGCGCTTGATCAGGGACGGCGGCACGGGCTGCGCGCCCACGTGCATCAGCCGCCACTGGCTCAGGCGGTAATCCCGCAGGTCCACATCGCCGCGGTCGATGGCGTCGAGGATATCCTGCACCCACGGCACCAGCAGCCACACGATGGTGCAACGCTCATCGGACACGGCCTGCAGGATCGTCTGCGGATTGGTGCCCTTCAGCAGCACGGCCTTGCTGCCGGCGCACAGGCTGCCCATCCAGTGGAACTTCGCGCCCGTGTGGTACAGCGGCGGAATGCACAGGAACACATCGTCCCGGGTGGTGGAATGATGCTGCATCTCCATCTCGGCCGCCTGCGTCAGGCTCTGGTGCTTGTGCAGGATGGCCTTGGGGAAGCCGGTTGTGCCGGAGGAGAAATAAATGGCGCCGTAATCGTCGTCCGTCAGCGTAATGCCGGGCTCCTTGCTGGAGTAGTTGGCGGACAGCATGTAATAGCTTTCGGCGAAGGAGGGCGTATCCGGGCCGACATAAAGCAGCTTGCGGCCGCGGCTCAGCTTCTCGGAGATGGACTCGATACGGCCCACGAATTCCGGGCCGAACACGATGATCTGCACCTCCGCCAGGTCGGCGCAGTACAGGATCTCCTCCGCGTCATAGCGGAAGTTGAAGGGCACGGCAATGGCGCCGGTCTTCAGCACGCCGAAGTAGATCGGCAGCCATTCCAGGCTGTTGTACATCAGGATGGCGACCTTGTCACCCTTCACAATGCCGTGGTCCAGCAGCATGTTGGCAAACCGGTTGGCCTTTTCGTTGAATACACGCCAGGTGATCTCGCGGCGGAAGGCGTTGTCCGCCGTGGGCTGGATCAGCGACGCTTCCTTCCAGGTCGTCCGCTTGGCCTCGCGGACCGTGGGGTTCAGCTCCACCAGCGCAACCTCGTCGCCATACATGGCCGCGTTGCGGATGAGCAGGTCGGTAACAGGCATCAGTCATATCTCCTTTGATATGGTCGATCGGAACAGGATCTTTATCTGCAAGGCGGCGCGTCACTCGATGCGGCTCGTCGTCTTCACAAGCACCTTCTCCTCATAGCAGGAGAACATATCCTCCACCTTGTCGGGCTTGCCGGTGAAGAGACTGACCACAGGCACGATGATCAGGCCGCCCACCATTGCCAGCACGCCGGAGCGGATGGAGTTGGCAAACAGGTAACGCAGCACGGCCGGCCACGCGGCGATGCTCATGCCGCCCAGGGAGATGGCCATCTGCAGCACCATCAGGCCGCAGCCCCAGATGAAGCAGACGACGCAGCTCGCCTTGGTGGTGCGCTTCCAGTACAGGCCGTACATGAAGGGCGCCAGGAAGGAGCCAGCCAGCGCGCCCCAGGACACGCCCATCATCTGCGCGATGAAGGTGATCTCCGGGTGGCTGTCCTTCACGATGGCGATGACCGCGCTGACCAGGATGAAGAACACGATGAACACGCGCATGATGAAGACCTGCCTCTGTTCGCTCATGTCCTTTTTGCTCAGGGGCTTGATCACATCCAGCGTCAGCGTGGAGGAGGAGGTCAGCACCAGGGAGGACAGCGTGCTCATGGAAGCGGACAGCACCAGCACGATCACGATGGCGATGACCGCGTTGGGCAGGGTCGCCAGCATGGAGGGCACGATGGAATCATACAGCGGCGCACCGCTGGTCTGGTAGGTGATGCGGTCGGCATAGAGACGGCCGAAGCCGCCCAGGAAGTAGCAGCCGCCGGCCACGATGATGGCAAACACCGTGGAGATGATGGTGCCCTTCTGGATGTCCTTCTCGCTCTTGATGGCGTAGAACTTGCCCACCATCTGCGGCAGGCCCCAGGTGCCCAGGCTGGTCAGGATGACCACGAACAGCAGGGACAGCGGATCCGGGCCCAGGAAGGAGGTGTAGGCGCCACCGGTCCAGCCCTCGGCCTCGACCGCGGACAGGGACTTCATGGCGTTCAGCAGACCGCCGTTGTCATTCAGCACCGCGCCGATGACCGCGCAGATGCCGAAGAGCATGATGATGCCCTGGATGAAGTCGTTGATGGCGGTGGCCATGTAGCCGCCGAAGATGACATACAGACCGGTCAGCACCGCCATGATCAGAATGACCGCCCAGTACGGCAGATTGAAGGCCATGCCGAACAGGCTGCTCAGGCCGTTGTACAGGGAGGCGGTGTACGGGATCAGGAAGATGAACACGATCACGGAGGCCGCGATCTTCATGTTCACGGAATTGAAGCGCTTGCCGAAGAAATCCGGCATGGTCTTCGCGTCCAGATGCTGGGTCATGACGCGGGTGCGGCGGCCCAGGATATTCCAGGCCAGCAGCGAGCCGATGAACGCGTTGCCCAGGCCCGCCCAGGTGGAGGCCAGGCCGAAGTTCCAGCCGAACTGGCCGGCATAGCCGACGAAGATCACGGCGCTGAAGTAGCTGGTGCCGAAGGCAAAGGCCGTCAGCCACGGACCCACGCCGCGGCCGCCCAGCACGAAGCCGTTCACATCCTTCGCGTGACGGCGGGAGTAGAAACCGACGCCGATCATGATGGCAAAGAAAATGACCAGCAGAATGACACTCATGACTTCCTTGGACACAGGAAACCCCTCCATTTGCTTATTACAATGTTTGCATTATAACTGTTATAATGTAAATTGTCAATAGGTTGAGAGGCTTGTTGTCGGAAAAATATCGGGAATATCCACCCCGACCGTATCCGCCCGCGAAAAAAGACGCCTCCTTCAGGAAGCGTCCTGTGTATGCTTTGATGGGTATCATACGAAATACGCCCGCAGCCCGTCCGGGATGGTCTCCATCAGCAGATCGATGAATTCCTCCAGCGGCAGCACGGCGCCGTCGCGGACCCAGGTCACCGTGACCTCCATGCCGGCCGCCACATAGGCCGCGAGGCGGTAGCGCACGGCATCGCTTTCCGGGTCGACGCCCTGATGCCGCAGCAGCTCCTTCTCCAGTCGAAGGGAGCGCTCGCAGATGTACTGCCGCAGCGAATTCTGTCCGGCGGAGGAAAAGGCGTTGGCGAAAAAGCGCGCGTTCTCCCCGATCACCCGGTAGATCCGCGTCACCGCCTCGCGCCAGGAAACGCCGCTGTTCACGGTGAAAAGCGTGTTTTCAAGGATGCGTTCATAGCTCTGGTTCAGCAGGTCGTACTTGTCACGGTACCGGCGGTAGAAGCTGGCCCGGCTGACATGCGCCGTGTCCGTGATGGTACTCACCGACAGGCGATCAAGGGGCGTTGTCTGCATCAGCTCCATCAGCGCGCCGAACAGGCAGGCGCACATTTCCTCTTCATCCCTGGGATATGCTTCCGGAAGCGCCATCTTCTCCCTCCGATTTTTGCCCCGCGTGTGCGTTTACTCCCAGAACAGCAGCTCAAAGCCGGGAACGGAATCCGTCGTTTCGCCGTCGCTGGTGGTGTAGGCGCCGATGCATGTGCCCACCATGGTCTGCAGGGTATCATTGGCGAAGCCGGGATCCTCGTCGCAGAGGACCACGACCAGATCGGAATACTTGCCGGTCTTGGACTGCTTCATGGCGCAGCGCACCAGCCACTGGTCCCCCACCTGGCTGGTCTCCACGATGTACAGATTATAGCGCATCACGCGGCCCGTGTAAGCCTCAAGCTTTTTGGTCAGCGTGCTGTAGGCGGGCTTGACGGCGCTCTCCGCCAGGTTTTCCTTCGTTTCCTCCGCGGTCAGGGTGTGCGTGCAGTGATAGGTGTAGCGGCGGGTATCGTAGCCCTTTTTGGAGAAGACGAGGGTGATGTCGTAGTCACCCTCCTTGCTCACATCCAGCTTGAAGGTGAAGGCGCCGGTGCCGTTGGTGGTCACGGTGCGGGAGTAGGTATCGTTCATCAGGCACTGGATCTTGATGCCCTTGATGGTGGTGCCCTTGATGACCAGCTCGTCGCCGGTCAGCTGGGCGGGCACCTCGGTGGTGATGTTTACGGGGATGGTGGTCTTGTCAAAGGTCGTGACCTCGAACACTTCCTCCTGCACCACGGTATCGCCGTTGGATACCGTTGCCGTCATCAGCCACATGCCCTCGGAGGGCAGCACGACATCGATGGAGAAGCGGCCCTTCTTGTCGGCCACGGCTTCATAAACCACGCGCTCGGAGGAGGACATCTTCATCACCACGCCGGTGACGGTCAGGCCCTCTTCGCAGGTGCCGGACACGGTAAACTTGCCGGTGCTCGTTTCCACCGGCGGTTCTTCGGAGAAGGTGGCCAGCTGCACGCAGTCGCTCGGCTTTTCCTTCGTTTCGGTGAAGGTGAAGCCCTTCATGAAATTCTCCATGATGGTGCCGTCGCTGTCGCGCAGGCCGCGGCCCGTCACCTGGTAATCGCAGCTGATGATATAGCCGTTGCGGATGGCGCGCCACAGATAGCCGCGGCGCAGCGTCGTCTCACCCTCGGTCTGCTTGTACTTGATGATCAGAAAGCGGCCGTAGGAGGAGCGCAGCTTCCAGGTGCCGCCCTGCCAGGTGGTGATGCCGTCCGCGTCCTTCGTGCCCTTGCTGTAGCGCGCGGCATAGGCGGAACGGACCTGCGTGGTGTGCTGGTCCAGGTCGTAAAGGTTCTCCGAGTCCGGCTCGGCGGAGATGACGATGCGGTAGTTGCCGTTCAGCTCGTCCGCCACCAGCAGCACGCCGTCCTCCTGCCATTCGGCCTGCAGGGCCTCCACGGTGGTGCCCTCCGCCGCGACCCATTCCTCATGCAGGGACAGATTGTCGGGCGTCAGCAGGATGTAATCCGACTCCGCCACGGTCAGCGTGGCACAGAAATCGCCGAAGGTAAAGGTCTCCGCCTGCGCGAAGGCACACAGCAGCACGCACAGCAGCACCGTGATCAGCAGAGCAAGCCTTTTCATGGTTTTCGTTTCCTTTCCCGTTCACCGCCCCGGAGGGCGGAAATCATATCTGCAGGATCAGTCCGTATCCTTTTGCCGGAGCCGTCGCGCCCTGTCCGGAGGCCACAGCACCCGCAGCGCGCTGCCGCAGACACTCGTTACCGGAACGCAGCCGAAGCGCCGGCTGTCCCGGGAGACCATCCGGTTGTCCCCCAGCACGAAGCACATGCCGGACGGCACGGTGACCGGCGCGAAATCCCGTCCGGCGGGGTTGATCCGGTCATGCCGCAGCCAGGGCTCCTCCTGCGGCTCGCCGTTCAGGTAAAGCACACCCTCGCGGACCTCCACCGTATCGCCGCCGAGAGCGATGACCCGCTTCAGCAGGAACAGCACCGGCAGCCTGTGACGCCTGAGCGCACGCGGGCCCAGCCGCTTCCGTTCCGGGTTCCACAGCACAACGATCTGCCCCCGCTCCGGCCTTTTGCCTCGCCAGGGCGTCACATCCAGCCAAAGCAGCTCCCTGTCCCGCACGGTGGGCAGCATGCTCGTTCCCTTCACCAGGGTCGGCCGCCGGAGCAGCAGCAGGCCGAACAGCAGCAGCGCGTCCGCGCAGGCCCAGTATCCCGCCGCTGTCACGGCGCGTAGTTCATGGGCACAGGCACAGGCTCCGGCCCCTGGACCAGCAGCTTCTTGCGGCGCTTCAGGAAGGCGTCGCGCTCCAGCATCACGACACGGCCGCAGCCGCTGCAGCGGATCTTGATGTCCGCGCCGGTACGGATGACCGTCCACTCGCTGGAGCCGCAGGGATGCTGCTTGCGCATCTGCACCACATCCCCCAGCCGGATCTCTTCAGGCACTGCCTTTCCCCTCCCGTCATCGGCATTGCGGATGATACAAAACACCAATCTTATTATAGCGCATTCCGCGCGCTTTCGCAAGGCACAAAAAAGACCGCTGCGCCCGGCAGCGGCCTCATTTCATTTTTTCGTTTTAACCGACCTCGGGCATCAGCATATCCAGGATGCCCGTATCGTCCAGGAAGGTGAACAGCGTGTTGTAGGTGCTGGCGGGGATCTCCGAAAGGATCGGCAGCAGGCGGTCGACGAAGGTGTCCTTCACGCGCTCCACCAGATCATTCAGGCGGCTGTCGTTGATGGACATCATGTCCACCACGTCATCGCCCTCCGTCAGATACTGCACGGTGAAGTAGGAGCAGAGGTTCTCCGTCTCGGACAGGGCGGCGCGGACCGTCAGCATGGTGTCGCCCGTTTCGGCGTCGGTCTGCTTCAGGGTCAGATTCATACCCTCGCCCTCCAGGGACACGCAGTAGGTGCGCTCCTCGTCGAACACATAGCCCAGGGTCTCCAGCGTGGCGGTGCAGGTGCCGTCGAAGGGGATCGCCTCCGGCACGCCCTACATCGTCAGGGTCACGTTGAGAGCCTCGTCACCATAGTCATCCACCAGGGTGATGTTCAGCATACTGTCCGCGCAGTCGGTGCTGCCGGAAGCATCCAGCTTCCACTGGTCCCAGGTCATGGGCAGATCCAGCACGAAGCTTGTGCCGGTATCGGTCACTGTGTAGGTGAAGATGGTGTAATCCTGCGTGTACACGGTCATGCTGCCGTTGTCCTGCTTCGTCATCATCACCGAGCCGTCGCCCATCAGCTCGTCGATCCAGTCCGGCAGACTGTCGAAGAAGCCGTACACGGGCGTATCCAGGCCGTTGGGCATCAGGATGGCATCCACGAAGGAGGTGATGCCGTACTCATTCTGGTAGGTGTCGCAGAGGTACTGCGCCATCTCCATCACATAGTCGCGGTCCAGGGTGGTCACGCCGTTTTCGGTGGTACTGCGGTCGTTGGCCTTCAGGAACATCAGCTTCAGCGCGTACTGGATCAGATAGGTCGCGTTGTGCTGAGCCTCATAGCAGATGGCCGCGCACAGATACTGAATCGGAATACCCAGCAGATCGTCCGCCTTGGCGGCAAATTCCAGCAGAGCGTCCGTATTGATCATGATGCGGGTGTCGCCCAGCAGATCGCACATGAGGTTCCAGTGGGACATCCGGCCGCAGAGGCGCACAAAGGTGCGGGTGGCCTCGTTGTCGTTGACCGTCAGATAGGCACGGATATCGAAATTGTTGCCTTTCTTGTCATGGGTGTAGGCCTCCAGGTCCACATCCAGCACGTTCAGCAGATCGGCGATGCCCTGCAGCGTTTCCCGGTCCTCCTCGGGATAGGCGTCGGCGTTCATTTCAAAGCTCACCTTCGCGGCGTAGGAAAAATCCGCCAGCGCCATCACGGGCAGCAGCACCAGGCAGCAGAGCAGGGCAAGCATACGGAGAAGAGATTTTTTCATGGTCAGCTTCCTTTCGTGCGCGATCAGCCCCACAGCACGGACAGCGCGGGAATGATCTGCTTCTTGCGGGACATCACATGCGGCAGGAACAGATGATTGTCGTGGATATCCCCGGTGTTGAAGGCGTTGCGGATGACCTCGGTATCGCCGGCGTATACCAGCTCGGAGCCCTCGCGCAGGATGTCTGTCAGCATCAGGATCATCATGTCGTAGCCATTCTTCGCCTTCATTTCCTCCATGGCGGGCAGCAGCCGGTCCAGCCGGTCCAGGGCGCTCTCGCTGTCCATGGAGGTCACCTGCGCAACGCCCACGGCATGGCCGCCGATGTGGAACTCCTTGAAGTCCGTGCCCAGCAGCTCCTCCGGCGTCTTTTCGGCGATGGACGCGGAATGGAAGACCTCCTTGGCCAGCTCATCCAGCGTCAGTCCGGCCACGCGGGCCAGGCGCTCGGCGATGCGGCGGTCCACCGGCGTGCAGGTGGGCGACTTGAAGGCCACGGTGTCGCTGATGATGGCGGCGCACATCAGCCCGGCCAGCTTCGGCGAGGGCATCAAACCGTGCTCCTGGTACATGGTGGACACGATGGTCACCGTGGAGCCGACGGGCTCGTTGCGCATATAGATCGGATAGCCGGTCTGCACATCGGCGAGGCGGTGATGGTCGATGATGGCCACGATCTCCGCCTGGTCCAGACCGTTGACGGACTGGGAGCGCTCGTTGTGGTCCACCAGCACCACGCGCTTGCGCTTCGGGCGGATCAGATGGAACCGGCCCAGGGTGCCGACCACGCGGTCATCGGCGTCCAGCACGGGATAGGCGCGGTAGCGGGTCTGCAGCACGGCCTCCCGGACATCATCCAGATAGTCGTCCAGATGGAAGCACACCAGGTCCTTCGTCTGGGCAATGCGGCCGACGGGGATGGCCTGGTAGATCATGCGCACGGCCCGGTAGGCGTCCACCGGCGCGGCGATGATGCAGGTCTCGGAGGACACGCCGCGGTACTTTTCGGCAATGCTGCTCTCACAGAGGATCACGCAGGAGGCGCCGGCCGCCAGGGCCTCGTCCACCACGTCGGTCTGATCGCCGCAGATGACCACGGCCCCCTTATGGATGCCGCGGCCGTTGCCGTCCTGGGAGGGCAGCGCGATGGTCACCTCGCCGGAGATGGTATCGAACACATCCTCATCGGAGTTGATGATCCGTCCCTCGATGGCAGCCAGCAGGTTGAACACCGGCACGTTCTCCACCACCGGATGCTGGATCGACTCCATGTCGCTCTCGGCGATGCTGCCCGTGGTCACCATGCCGAACAGGCGGCCGTCGTCATCCTTCACCGGCAGCACGGAGATGCCCTTGTATTCCGGCTGATGCAGGATGTCCCAGGCGCTGCTGATGGGCACGGAGGCGTCCAGCAGCGGCGGGCGGTCGAAATCGATGTCCCTGACCTGGGTGCGCACGGTGCCGATCAGGTCCGGCTCCTTAAAGCCGAAGCGCTGCAGCAGGTAGGTGGTCTCATCGTTCAGGTGGCCGAGCCTCGCGGGGACATAGTCCGTTTCTCCGAGAGAGGAATGAAGGGAGGCGTACGCCATTGCCGCCACCACGGAATCGGTATCGGGGTTCTTGTGTCCAATGACATAGATCGGTTCCATATTTCCTGGCTCCTTTCGGCATCCTTTGGGGTTGGTTTCGCATATTCCTCCGGCACCGCCGGTCAGTCGTCATCGTTCACGATCCAGTTGGACGGTGTGTTGTAGAACTGGTCCTCCAGCGCCGCGTCAAGCGCCTGCTGGGTGGCCATGTTCGCGATCCCGTTGATCTTCAGCCCGTGCGCCTGCTGGAACAGCCGCACGGCGTTCTTGGTGGCGCTGCCGTAATTGCCGGTCACATCGCTTTCCTCCAGCAGGCCAAGCTGGAACAGCTTGTTCTGCAGCTTCGTGACCTTCACGCCGGAGTAGCCGGACATCAGGGTCACATCCACCACATCGTTCACCGTGCCGTAGCCCAGGATCCGCGCGTCCGTCAGGGCGTATTCCGTCCGCTGCACGCTGGAGGGCGCGTTGCCCTCGATGACATGGATGGTGACCCTGCCCTTCTCGTCCTCCGAGCAGTATTCCACCATGGCCACATGGTCGGTGTCGCTGTCGGAGGTGAAGGTGAAGAACACCCAGTCCCCCGGCTGCGGGATGTAGTCGCCGACGGACAGATAGCTGTCCCCGTCCGGGAACCACTGGTAGCCCCAGTTCTGCAGATAGCCGTTGCGGCTGACATAGCGCCCCTGATGGATGAACCAGTTGCGGCCCGTGTTCTGCCCGGAGTACAGCGGATACTGCTCCTTCAGCATATGGGTGCCGTACCGCTGGTCCACCTGGTCGACGCACCAGCAGAGGAACTCGGCGCACCACTGCGCGTAGGGGTCGCCCGCCCACTCGCCGTACTTGGTGTAGCCGTGGTCCTCCGTATAGCCAAGCTCCTCCCGGGCCACATCCAGCAGCCAGCTGATCTGGTTCTGGACCTCCCATTGCGGCTCCAGGATCTTTTCCTTCGTTTCCTTCTTGTCCTCCGCCGCGGCTGTGCCCGCCAGCAGCAGCACCGCCAGCAGCAGCGAAAGGATCTTCTTCATTCGGCGGCTCCTTTCCGCGTCAGTACCGGGACCTCTCCGACAGGCACGACCTCCTCAGGCGTGACCCGGCAGCAGACGGCCCGCAGCGATACCCCGGCCTTCTCCGCCTCCCGCAGCGCTTCGCCGAAGGCCGGCTGTGTGCGGTCGTTGGGTCTGAGGGCGACGGCATCCGGCCGCATCAGCATAAAGCACACACCGGCGCGGATCCCCTGCCCGGCGGCGTCCGCCAGCTCCCGCAGGTGCCGGACGCCGCGCTCCGTGGGCGCGTCCGGAAAGTACGCGACCCCGTTTTCATCAAACAGCGTCACGCCCTTCAGCTCCGTCAGCCCGGGACGGCCGTCGGCATCCCGCCAGGCGAAATCGATCCGTGAGCTGCCGAAGGGCACCTCGGACCGCAGCGCCGTCAGCCCCGGCAGATACGCGCCGCTCCGGGCGTATTCCGCGAACACGCGGTTCGGCGCGAGGCTGTCGATGTTGACAGTCCGGCCGTCCTTTTCCGCAGCGACCAGGGTGAACGCCGTTTTGCGTCCGGCGCCGTCCTTCGGCACGAGCCACACCCGCGCGCCCGGCACGAGCAGCTCCCGCAGGCGTCCGGTATTCGCCACGTGGCACAGCGTCTCCGCGCCGTTCAGCAGGCAGACCGCCGTGAAGCGGTTGAGCCTGCGGACGAAGACCGCCGGGACCGTTTGCTCATAAAGACGCATCAGTCGGCGCGGTAGATGACCATCAGCAGCGCGCCGTCACGGCTGGAGTGGCCTTCGACGCGGATGGGGAAATCGTAATCGTTGCGGAAGCGCAGGTTCAGGTTGTCGCTGCCGACAGCCGCGTCCACGCCGTGGGGCAGATAGCTGGCGCCGCTGGGGCCGTGGGGACGGCGCTGCAGGATCTCGATGCCCGGCAGCTGCAGCAGCGCGTTGTACAGCGTGGAGGACACCTGGCAGGTGCCGCCGCCGGAACCGACCACGGACTTGCCGTCCACCAGCACGATGGCGCTCTTGTAGCCGTTGGACTTGCGGAACGGGCCCACCTGCTTGTTGAAGTTCAGGGACTCGCCGGGCTGCATCACGCGGGTCAGGCGCTCGCAGGCCACGCCGATGTTGGTGATACGGTTCTGCACGATCTCCGTATCGTTCACAGTATAATAGGAAGTGTAAGCCGCGATGGGGCTGTCGTCGCTGATGGGCTCGTCCGTGGGCGACACCGGGATCAGGTCGGTCAGCTCGTTCATGTTGATGTAGCCGTAATTGCGCTTGTAGATGATGATGGCCCAGCCGTTCCGGATCTCCCAGATGCTCAGCTGGGTACCCTCGTTCAGCACCAGATAGCAGTCCGCGTTGTCATTCATGGACTTGCGGATATGGGCGCTGGTCGCGGTGGTGGCCAGGTAAATGGACTTCATGACGCCGTAGGGACAGGTGTTCACGGAGTCCACCGCCGTTACGCTGGAGATGCGCTCGCGCTTGATCCAGCCGATCTTGCCGTCCTTGTTGTTGCGGGCGATGACCCACACCAGGCCGACATACAGGATATCCGCCGTGAAGCCGTTGGTATACTGGGCCACGCGCGGGCCCTCCTTGTCCTTGGTGGCGTAGAGGGTGGAATTGTCCGAAATATGCGCGGTGTAGATGGCTGTGGAATTCACGTCGTACATATCCAGCGTGTCCTCCATATAAACGTCGCCCGACTGCGCGGTCGCGGCGGACTCTTCCTCGTCCTCATCCACCTCATCGAGGGCGGCGATCTCCGCCATTTCCTCTTCGGTCAGGTCGGCGCCATCGGAGGCGGTGTCGTCGGGATCGAGGACCTCTTCCGTTTCGTTCTGCGCGGCGTCGTCCGTTTCGTCGGTCTCCTCCGCCAGCACGGGGAAGCAGGGCAGCAGGGTCAGCGCCAGAAGCAGCGCCAGAAGCTTTTTCAAATGCATTGCAGCAACCTCCTGCAGGGTCATAATCCTGCATTATTGATTATACCGCCGACCGGTCCGGTAATCAAGTCCCCCGCGGCCCATTCCGTTGACATTTTACAGAGAATTCATGCGGATTTCACCGGCACACCGTGAAAAAGCGGAGGGACTCGCGTCTCTCCGCTTACAGGCGGCTGAGGAAGCGCCTCGTGCGCTCCTCCCGCGGATGGGTGAAGAATTCCTCCGGTGTGTTTTCCTCCACCACCACGCCGCCGTCCATCAGCAGCGTGCGGGTGGAGACCTGGCGGGCAAAGCGCAGCTCGTGGGTCACCACGATCATCGTCATGCCGGATTCCGCCAGCCGGCGCATCACCGTCAGCACCTCCCCCACCAGCTACGGGTCCAGGGCGGAGGTCGGCTCATCGAAGAGGATCACATCCGGCTCATACGCCATGGCGCGGGCGATGGCAACGCGCTGCTGCTGACCGCCGGAAAGCTCATGCGGGAAGGCGTCGGCCTTCTCCAGCAGCCCGACACGGTCCAGGGCCGCCCGGGCCCGGTCGACCGCCTCGGCCTTCGGCATATGCCGCGCCACCGTCAGCCCCTCGGTCACATTGTGCAGGGCCGTTTTGTTGGCAAACAGGTTGTAGCTCTGGAACACGAAGCCGGTGCGGCGCCGTACGGCCGCGGCCGTTCTGCGGCCCGCGCCGTGCAGGTCGATCCGCTCCCCGTCGAAGATCATGGTGCCGCCGTCGGCCCGCTCCAGAAAATTGGCGCAGCGCAGCAGCGTCGTTTTGCCGGAGCCGCTGGGCCCCAGGATCGTGACCACATCGCCGCGGTTCACGGTCAGGGACACGTCCCGCAGCACCTCAAGCCCGTCAAAGGACTTCACGACATGGCTCAGCTCAAGCACGGTAGCTCACCCCCCGGGGCTGCAGCTTCTTTTCCAGCCGCCGCTGCACGGCGTTCATCACGGTGGAGATCAGCAGATAGATGACGCCGACCTCGATATACAGCCACAGATACTGGAAATTCCGCGAGGCAATGGAGCGCGTGGCGTGCAGCATCTCGGATACGGTGATCATGGCAGCCAGGGAGGTATCCTTCACCAGGCCGATGAGCGTGTTACCCAGGGACGGGAACGCCGTACGCAGCGCCTGCGGCAGGATGATGCGGAACATGACCTGCAGATAGCTCATGCCGACGCAGTAGCCGGCCTCCAGCTGCCCCACCGGCACCGACTCGATGGTGGCGCGGATGGTCTCGGAGGCGTAGGCGCCGGTGTTCAGGCTGAACACGATGACGGCGGACGGGAAGGCGTCCAGCAGGATGCCCAGGTCCGGCATGCCATAGAACACCACAAACAGCTGCACCAGCAGCGGCGTGCCGCGGAACACCCACACGTAAAAGCGGGCCAGCTGCCGCAGCACGGGGATCCGCGCCACCTGCACCAGCGCCGTGACCAGCGCCAGCACCAGGCCGATGCCGAAGGAGATCAGCGTCAGCGGCACGGTGGTGGTCAGGCCCGGCAGCAGGATCTTCGGAAAGGATTCGATCAACAGGGTCAGCGTTTTTTCAGACATTTCGGTCTCCAGGTCTTCTCAGATGACAAGCTCGGCCTTTTACTGAATGGGATTGTAGCTGCCGAAGTACTTCACGGACAGCTCCTCCATCTCGCCGGATTCGATCATTTCGGCAATGACCTCGTTGATGACGGCCAGCAGGCGGGCGGAATCCTCCCCCTTCGGCACCGGGATGCCCTTCAGCGCGCCTTCCTCGGAGCGGGCGGCGATCTTCAGCGGCGCGTCGGGATATTCGGCCATGTAGGCGGAGTAGGCGGACTCATCGTTCAGGGTGGCGTCGATGCGGCCGGTCATCACCAGCTCCAGCGTCTGGTTCAGATCGTCCACGCCCATGGGGGTGGCGCCGTAGCTCTCGGCGGTGATGGAGTAGGAGCTGGCCAGCGTATTGGCGGTGGTCTTGCCGTTCAGGTCCTCGAAGGAATGGATATCGTCGTTGTCGCTGCGGACGATCACGACCATGTGCTCGGACACATAGGGGTCGCTGAAGTCGAAGGTCTCCCTGCGCTCGTCGGTGATGTCGACGCCGTTGATGACCAGATCGAAGCGGCCGGAGGAAAGTCCGGCGAACAGGCCGTCCCAGTCACAGGCCACCAGGTCCGCCTCAACACCGAGCTTTTCGGCGATGCGCAGGCCCACCTCGATATCAAAACCGGTCAGGCCGTTCTCATCCTCATAGGTCCAGGGCGCCCAGCAGCCCTCGGAAGCGATGGTGATGCTCCCCTTCGCGAGGATATCATCCAGGGAATCCGCCAGCGCGGCGGCAGCGGAAAGGGTCAGGCACAGGGCCAGCAGCAGAGCGATCAGCTTTTTCATGGCATAAAGCCTCCTTCATACAGATTTTCAAACGGAAGTATCATAGCATTTTTTGCCCGCCCTGTCGAGTGTCTTTTCCTGAACGGCCCGGAAAAATGCCGCAAAAATACAGCCGCAAAGACCCGTTTCAGACAAAATTGTGACAAATTTTACAGTTGATTTTCAAATTTATATCTGTACATTGCAGAACTTTTGCGTTAAAATAGAAAATGAATCAACAGGTTTTCCTGAGCAAGGAGATGTTATGATGAAGAAGTTCTTTTGTATGCTGCTCGCGCTGACGCTGGCGCTTTCCATGCTCCCCGCCGCCATGGCCGAGGACACCACCGCGAATGACGGTATGCTGACCTGGGAGGAGCTTGAATCCCTGGCGGCCTCCTTCATGAGCCGCGCCCTGGAGACCCAGCCGATGAATGACCCCACCGAGGCCGCGGCGTACAGCGAGGACGGCTACTGCTTCATTTATGATTTCGGCTATCTGTACTGCGACCGTCCCGAGATGACGGAGGACACGCAGCTGAACGCCATCGTGCTGTACTCCCCCGATGAGTACGGCCCCCGCGGCACCCATGTGGACATGGCCGTCTCCGCCGTGCTGGACGCCTTCTACACCGAGAACGAAGACCTCGACGGCAGCTACACCTCCGCGCTGATCTACTACAGCGAGCTGATGCCCCAGGAGGCCGGCTACGGTGTGGCGCAGCGCGACGGCCAGCGCGTGCAGGTGGTGCAGTACACCATCCATGACCAGTACGCCTCCGGCGGCGACGGCTACACCGACGCCGGCGTTGTGTATACCATCGAGGAGGACGAGGTGTCCGTCATCCGTCTGTACGGCCTGAGCAGCCGCGTGGATGAGGCTGCCGTGCGGGCCGATCAGGCTTCGGCGGCCGAAATGGGCGCGGAGCGCGGCTACCGCCGTGTGCCCACCTCCACCGACGGCACCACCCTCAGCGTATTCGAGCTGGAGGATCTTTCCTTCGAGGATTTCGACTTTCAGACCGTGACCCCCGACGAGGCTCTGGCGATCATGGGCGATATGGGCGACGATACCTGGGAGCAGCAGGCGGACGGCACCTGGCTGCGCGCCATGGAGTTCCCCTTCTGCGTGATGACCTTCGCGTACAACGCTGACAAGGAAGCGCCCGTGCTGCAGAAGCTGCTGATCGATGTGGACGGCATGGAAGGCCCCCGCGGCTGCCGCGTCGGCGATTCCGTCACGATGGTGCTCTCCCGCTTCCGCAACGAGAACACCGTGTGGGACGACGGCGAGTACACCATGCTCTACGGCCAGAAGCAGACCGCGCCCTACGGCACCGTGGCCTACGGTGACGACGCCTCCGCGGAGGTGACCTATGTGCAGAGCGTGGACGGCCGCAATGTGGTGCTGGCCATGCACTTCGAGCTGCTGTATCTGCAGACGATCACGCTGTATTGGGAGTAAATCCGGCGATCATCCTTCAAGGAGGACGGCATGAAAATCGACCTGACCTGTCCGGTGGAGCTTTATCACTTCCGGCAGCCCGAGGTGGCCGGCGGCGTTTGCCGTGCCATGCTCTACAATCTGACCTCGAAGCCCGTTACCTCCGTGGAGCTGACGGTGGAAAAGGACGGCAGCCGCGTTTCCGCCCGGGTGCATGACCTGGACGGCCGCCCCGGCGTCGCCTTTGAGGCCGCCGTACCCACGGAGCTGGCGGACGGCGACGCGGACATCGTCATCGAAAAGGTATGGTTTGACGACAGCAGCGTGTGGCGCCGCAGCAAGGGCATGCTCCGCGAGCTGGAGCCAAACGCGCTTCAGCCGAGCCGCAGCCTCGAGCAGCTGCGCTATGCCGCCGGTGAGGACGCCGTGGGGTATCCCGAGCGCCGCGGCGGCATCTGGTACTGCGTATGCGGCCGTCCCAATGAGGAATGGCAGGAGGCCTGTGTGCGCTGCCACCGCAACCGGGACGCCGTGTTCGCCCAGTTCACCCGCGAGGGCGTGGAGGCCGTGATCGAACGCCGTGACCAGAAGCTCTCCCTGAAGGGCAAGGCCGTGCGCGAGGACGCCTCCCGTCTGCAGCTGCAGCGTGAGGAGGCGCACCGTGTGAAGGCCGGCAAGCGCCGGAAGGTCATCATCGCCGCGAGCTCCGTGGCCGCGGTGGCCGTGCTGGGCTACGGCACCGTGTTCCATCTGCTCCCCTACCTGAAGTACCGCGACGCGGTGAAGCTGATGGAAGCCGGCAGCTACGACGAGGCGCAGGCGGCCTTTGAGGCCATGCCTGATTATAAGGACGCGAACGATCTGGTCACCCGCTGCGATTATCTGGCGCTGAAGGACAAGCTGGCATCCGACGATCCGCAGGCGCTGGAGACCGCCGCCGAAGGGCTGCGCCGTCTGGGCGCCTATGAGGACAGCGCCGACCTGGCGCAGCAGGCGGATTACCGCCGCGCCGGGCTGCTGCTGGAAAGCGGCGATACCGACGCCGCGCGTACGGTCTACGCCTCCATGACCGACTATCTGGACTGCGCCGATCAGCTGCTGCGCTGCGATTACGCCGACGCCTGCGCGCTGCTGGAGAGCGGCGAATATGACCGTGCCGCCGAGGAATTCGCCCTGCTGGGCACCTATGGCGACAGCGCCGATATGATACTGGAGTGCCGCTACCGTCCCGCCGTGCAGGCGCTGGAAAGCGGCGACGCTGACACCGCCATCGAGGCGCTGACCGGCCTTGCCGGCTACAAGGATGCCGACGCGCTGCTGAAGCGGGCATGGTATCTCAAGGGCACCCTGCTGAAGGAGGACGGAGCGCTGACCGAGGCCGGCGCCGCCTTCACCGCGGCCGGGGATTACGCCGATGCCGACGCGCTGCGTATGGAATGTCTCTACACGCCTGCCTGCGAGGCCTATGACGCCGGCAGCTGGGAGACCGCCTACACGCTGTTCAGCCAGCTGGCCGGCTATCGGGACAGCGATGAGCGTCTGCAGTACTGCACCTGGCAGGTGGCGAAATCCGCCATCAAGGACCGCGAGTACATCCGCGCCGCCGCGCTGCTGGACACGCTGCCGGAGGATTATGAAAACACGGCCGATCTGCGGCTGGACTGCGTCTATCTGCCTGCCGCGGCCGCGCTGAACAGCGGCGATCTGACCGCCGCCATCGAGGGCTTCGGGCAGTGCCCGGGCTATCTGGACGCGGACAGCCTGCTGCAGCAGGCCGAATACCGTATGGCCGGCGAAAAGGCCGCGGCCGGCGACTGGGCCGGCGCCGCGGAGCTGTACGCGGCCGTGGAAGGCTATCTGGACAGCACCGCGAAGCTGAAGGAGGCCCGTTACAACGAGGCCGCCGCCCTGACCGAAAGCGGCGATTATGACGCCGCGGCCGCCATCTACGAGACGCTTGGCTCCTACATGGCCAGTGAGGAGCGGCTGCAGCAGGTCACGCTGCTGAAGGCCGCGGGTCTGCTGGCCGACGGACAGTATGAGGAAGCCCGAACGCTGTACAGCTCCCTGGGCAGCTATGCCGGCGCGGCCGACGGACTGAAGGCCTGCAGCTACGCCCTGGCCCGGACCGCCGAAGACGAGGGCCGTCTTGATGACGCGGAGCAGTTGTATGCCGAAGCCGATGATTATGAGGACGCCGCGGAGCGTCTGGCGCAGGTGCGTCTGGCCCTCGGCAACAGGGCCCTGGAAAGCGGCGATGTGGCCGGCGCGCTGACGCTGTTCACCCAGGCCGGGGACGAAGAGCTGGCCTCGCTGTGCGCAGACGCGCTGTACGCCGGGCCCGCCGCCCGGGCCGCCGAGGCCATGGCCGCCGACGATCCCGCCGAGGCCGTGGCCTGGCTGGGCGGCATCGACATGGACGCCCTGCCGGAAAGCTACGCCGGCCTGCGCAGCCTGTGGGAGGAGGCCAACTTCGCCGCGGGTGAAAAGCTCCGCGCGGAGGGACGCCTGTACGAAGCCCTTCCCTACTATCTCAATATTCCCGAATACGGCACCGTGCCTTCCGTGCTGGGCAGCAAGCCCGTGCGGCTGCTGGGCACCTGGGAGGATACCGTGGGCACCGTGTTCGTGTTCCGTCCCGACGGCACCTGCGAGCTGAACGGTGAAGCGCTCGCCTTTACGGCGGATGACAGCCTCATCCGCACCGGCGCCGACGCGGAAAGCCTCGAGGACAGCTACCGCATTTCCTCCGTCAACGCCACAACGCTGGTGATGTACGATCTGCGGAACGGCCAGAAGCAGCTGCGGCTGCGGCGCACCGCGGAGATGGAAACGCCGGCCACGCCCGCGTACCACACGCTGACCCCCGCGGCGGTGGTCACCCCGACGCCGGCGCCTACCGCAACGCCCGAGCCTACCGCAACGCCCGAGCCCACCGCGGCTCCTGCCGATGAGTCTGCCGGCGCCGCGGAGTCCGGCTCCGCCGAAGTCACCGGGGAACCCGCGCCGGAGGCATCCGTGACGCCCGAAGCGGAGGAAAGCTTCCTGGTCGAGGACGACTGACCGCATTCCAACCGTCCGGAGGATGTCAAGCATGCAAAACGATCCGCGGAGGACCGCGACCGGTCATACCGACCATATCAACGAGCTGGATGGCTACCGTGTGCTGCTGATCTTCATCATCAGCTGGTACCACATCTGGCAGCAAAGCTGGTGGACGCCGTATATCGGCTCCACCTCGCTTGATTTTTTGGTCCGCACAGGCTACATCGAGGTGGATGGCACCATCCTGCTGTCCGGCTTCCTGCTGTTTCTCCCCTACGCCCGGGCCATGCTTTCCGGCGGACCGATGCCCACAGCCGGGAGCTTTTACCGGCGCCGGGCCGCACGGATCCTGCCCTCCTACTATTTCATCATGCTCGCGGTCTTCTTCGGCATCGCGCTGCCCTACGGGCTGTACAGCTCGCAGAGCTATCTGTGGAAGGATCTGCTGACGCACCTGACGTTCACCTTCAACCTGTCCGCCGACACCTACATGTCCACCCCGCTGGGCGTGGCCTGCTGGACGCTGGCCGTGGAGGTGCAGATGTATCTGCTGTTTCCGTGGCTTGCCCGGCTGTGCGCCCGCAGGCCCGGCTCCACGCTGCTTGGCATGGTGCTGCTCTCCTGGGCCTGGCGGTATGTCTGTATCGACCAGCTGACGGACTACGCCATGGTGGTGAACCAGCTGCCGTCCTTCATCGATGTGTACGCCGTGGGCATGGCCGGCGCCCTGCTGTACGTATGGCTGCGGGAGCATGAGCCGGAAGGCCGCCGCGGACGGATCCTCCTGCAGCTGGCGGCCACGGCGCTGGTGGCCGTGGGCATCGTACTGTATGTCAGCCTGCTGCGGGCGCAGGCCAAATCACCCGATTATCCGACGATCCAGAAGATGCAGATGGTACGCCGCTTCCCGCTGGCGGTGATCCTGCTGGCGGTGATCATCGGCCTGCCCTTTGCGCTCCGTCCCGTCCGTTTCCTCTTCGGCAACCGGGTGATGCGCTTCCTCGCCGGCATCTCCATGAACTATTATCTGGTGCACCAGATCGTCTGCGTGCATCTGAAGCGGATCCATTTCCCGTATTCGGTCTCCGACACGCCGAACTACGATGCCGAGATGCCCTGGCAGTGGCAGTACACCTTCCTGGCCTTCGGGCTGTCGCTGGTCATCGCGGCACTGATCACTTACCTGATCGAAAAGCCCTGCGCGAAGGCGATCAACCGGCTGATGGACCGTCACTCCGCGAAAAAGGCCGCGCGGCCCTCCGCCCTGGTGCGGAAGCTTGCGCCGGCGGACGGCGAGCGCATCCTGGTCCGCGCGGTGGACGCGCCCGCCTGGCGCACCGCGGAGATCGTCCGTCAGCTGCGCGGGGCCGGCTGCGTGCCGGAGGTGCGGCTGGAGCAGCGGGAGGTCACCCTCGCGCTGTCCGATGATCCGGAGACGCCGGTGACCGACTGCCGTACCGTACTGCTGCGGGGCTGCCGCAGGCCGGAAATCGTGCTTGCGTCAACGCCGGATGAATGCTATACTGAAGCGGCGCGGCCCGATGCCGCGTCCGATCACGATACCACACACCGAAAGGATGTTTGAACATGAAGCTATGGGGAGGCCGCTTTTCCAAAGCCACCGACGGCCTGGTGGACGATTTCCATTCCAGCATTTCCTTTGACCAGCGCCTGTACGAGCAGGACATCACCGGCTCCATCGCCCACGCCACGATGCTGGGCGAGCAGGGCATCATCCCCCAGGCCGACGCCGACGCCATCGTGGCCGGGCTGAAGGAGATCCTCGCGGACGCGAAGGCCGGAAAGATCGAATGGATGGTCGACGCCGAGGACATCCACATGAATGTGGAGAAGATCCTGACCGACCGCATCGGCGAGGCCGGCAAGCGTCTGCACACCGGCCGCAGCCGCAACGACCAGGTCGCGCTGGACATGCATATGTACGCCAAGCTGGCCTGCGGCGACACCATCGCCATGATCGAGGACCTGCTGGACGCGATCCTGACCATCGCCCAGGACAATCTGCACACCATCATGCCCGGCTATACGCATATGCAGAAGGCGCAGCCCATCACCCTGGGCCATCACATGATGGCCTACGCCCAGATGTTCCTGCGCGACCGCGACCGCTTCCGTCACGCCTTTGACGCCGCCGATGTGATGGTGCTTGGCTCCGGCGCGCTCGCCGGCACCACCTATCCCCTGGACCGGGAGCGTGTGGCCGACCTGCTCGGCTTCTCCCGCATCAGCCAGAACAGCCTGGACGGCGTGGCCGACCGCGATTTCCTGCTGGATTATCTGTCCGCCGCGTCCATCTGCATGATGCACCTCTCCCGCTTCTGCGAGGAGCTGATCTACTGGAACACCAACGAGTTCCGCTTTGTGGAGATGGACGACGGCTTCGCCACCGGCTCCTCCATCATGCCGCAGAAGAAGAACCCCGACGTGGCCGAGCTGATCCGCGGCAAGACCGGCCGCGTATACGGCGATCTGATGGGCCTGCTGACCGTGATGAAGGGCCTGCCGCTGGCCTACAACAAGGATATGCAGGAGGACAAGGAGGGCTTCTTCGACGCCCGCGACACCCTGGTGAAGGGCCTGACGGTGTTCACCGCCATGCTGCGCACCGTCACCTTCCGCAAGGATGTGATGGAGCGCGGCGCCTCCGGCGGCTTCACCAACGCCACCGACTGCGCCGATTATCTGGTCAAGCGCGGCGTGGCCTTCCGCGACGCGCACAAGGTCGTGGGTGAGCTGGTGGCGCACTGCCTGAACGAGAACAAGGCGCTGCTGGATCTGTCCCTGGAGGAGCTGCGTCAGTTCCATCCTGCCTTTGACGAGGATGTGTTCGATGCCCTGTCCATGCTCACCTGCGTGGAGAAGCGCGCCATCCCCGGCGCCCCCGCCCCCGATATGGTGCAGCGCGCCATCGACGAGGCCCGCGCGCGCCTCAGGGAGTGAGCGCCATGGATGAAAGGACTGGGCGCCTGTCCCGGCTGACGGACGCCATGTGCGAATACGAGAAGGGCTGCCCGGAGCGGATCCACCACTTCATCAAGGTACACGCCTTCGCCCGGCAGATCGCCCTGCGCGAGGGTGTGGACGCCGATACGCTGTACACGCTGGAGGCCGCGGCCCTGGCCCACGATATCGGCATCCGGCCGGCCCTGGCGCAGTACGGCAGCGACGCCGGTCCGTACCAGGAGCGGCTCGGCCCGCCGGTCGCCCGTTCCCTGCTGGAGGGGCTGGACTTTGAGCCGGAGGTCATCGACCGGGTCTGCTTCCTCATCGGCCATCACCACACGACGAAGGATGTGGACGGCATCGACTGGCGCATCCTGCTGGAGGCGGATTTTCTGGTCAACATGATCGAAAACCATCTGTCCGACGGCGCCATCGACGCTTACAGGGACGCCGTGTTCCGCACGGCGGAGGGGCTGCGTCTGCTGGCCCGGATCCGCCCGGCAAGCTGAACTTCGTTCAGATAAATTTTTCTCAAAAAGGGACTGTACAAATTCCCGGACTCGTGCTATAATGCCGAACGTAGCCCCGACCTGAGCAAGTTTCATTCCTCCTTTGGTTGACTCAAACCAACAAGTCAGGAACCACGAAGCGCTTGAAAAAACATGGTTTGGGTGCAAAATTAAGGAGGTTTACCACCATGTATCAGGATGAGATCCTCACCTGCCGTGACTGCGGCAACGAATTCAACTTCTCCGCTTCCGAGCAGGCCTTCTTCGCCGAGAAGGGCTTCCAGAACAAGCCCTCCCGTTGCCCCGCCTGCCGCGCTGCCCGCCGCGCTCAGAACGGCTCCGCCGCTCCCCAGCGCCAGATGTACGATGTGGTGTGCGATGGCTGCGGCCAGCCCACCCAGGTGCCCTTCCAGCCCCGCGGCGACCGTCCCGTGTACTGCCGCGCCTGCTTCGAGGCCCAGCGCCAGAGCCGCTATTAATTGATAGCACAGCCGCCGGAGTGATCCGGCGGTTTTTTTGTTGTGTTGCCCTGTTCATGACAGCATTCCGGCCGTTGAAAGCCCGGCGCACCGTAAGCGGCCGATAGCCCATCGCCCCCCAAGCCCTGTTTGCAGGGGCAGTGCAGGCGGAGCTGTCCAAAATAGAAAAACAGAAAAGCTCGCCGGTCCGGCGTTTTTAACGACGGATCCACGGCGAGCTTTTCTTTTCATTTTTCGTGTTCTTTGGAACGAATCGTTAAAAAGGGAGGCGCGCCCACAGACGGGCACGCCTCCCCGCTTTTCACGGGACAGAGGATATTACATCAGCTTGCGGAACATGGCCTCGAACTGCTCCAGGCTCGCGGGACGCGGGTTGCCGGGGGCGCAGGCATCGGCCGCGGCGCTCTGGCACAGGAAGGGCAGATCGGCCTCCTGCAGCTTCTCCAGCTTGGTGGGGATGCCGACATCCACGCTCAGCTGCTGCACGGCGTCGATGGCCGCCTTGCGGTAGGTCACCTGATCCATGCCGGTGGTGTCCACACCAAAGGCCTCGGCGATGGCCTTGTACTTCTCGCCGGTATACTCCTGGTTGAACTCCATCACGATGGGCAGCATCATGGCGCAGGCCACGCCGTGGGGGGTGTCATACACGGCGCCCAGTGTGTGGGCCATGGAGTGGGCGATGCCCAGGCCGACGTTGGAATACGCCATGGCGGTGACATACTGGGCCAGGGCCATGCCCTCACGGCCGTCGGGATCGTTGGCCACAGCCTTGCGCAGGTTGGCGGCGATCAGCTTGATGGCCTCCAGATCCAGGCAGTCGCTCAGCTCCCAGGCGGCGGCGGTGGTGTAGCCCTCGATGGCGTGGGTCAGGGCGTCCATACCGGTGGAGGCGGTCAGGCCCTTCGGCATGGAGGACATCATGTCGGGATCGACCACAGCGATATCGGGGATGTCGTTCGGGTCGACGCAGACGAACTTGCGCTTCTTCTGCACATCGGTGATCACGTAGTTGATGGTGGACTCGGCGCCGGTGCCGCCGGTGGTGGGCACGGCGATGGTGAACACGGTGCGCTTCTTCGTGGGCGCCACACCCTCCAGGGAGCGGACATCCGCGAACTCGGGGTTGTTGATGATGATGCCGATGGCCTTGCCGGTATCCATGGAGGAGCCGCCGCCGATGGTGATCATGCAGTCAGCGCCGGAGGCCTTGAAGGCTTCCACACCATGCTGCACGTTCTCGATGGTGGGGTTGGGCTTGATATCGGAATAGAGGCTGTAGTCGATGCCGTTCGCGGTCAGCAGATCGGTCACCTTGGCGGTCACACCGAACTTGACCAGATCGGGGTCGGAGGCCACAAAGGCCTTCTTGTAGCCGCGGGCGGTGATCAGTCCGGGAATCTCCCTGATCGCGCCGTGGCCATGGTAGGAAATGCCATTGAGAACAAAACGATTGACAGCCATGTCTGTTTTCCTCCTGCTATGCGTATTGGGGAGGCGTGCCTCCCGTTGACCTTATTATACAACAAACATTGCCAAAAAGTAAACAGGCTGATGAAATTCTTACGCGGCTGTGAGACGACCCGGGCGCGGCATCTTCGGATTTCATGGAATCTCAGGCAGGAAAAAAGCCATGTGTCGAAATGTATGAATTTGGTGGTGTACACACTGACGCCGCTGAAGGATGATTTGATTGATGACGATCCATCCGCCGCGAACGATGGCGGTCCTTCTCGTCATGCTGCTGCTGTGCCTCTCCCTGTCCGCGATGGCGGAGGGCGAATGGCCTCAGCTGAACGATGACGGCTTTCTGGATGAGGGCGAATTCGTTTATGAAAACGCCGATGAGGGCGTATGGCGGTACTGCAGCTCCACGCTGAAGGTGGAGATCCTCCGTTACACGGAAACCGGTAAGGTACCGCTGATCTGGTATGAGGCCGAGGTTTGGAGCTGCGGGGAGACCTTCGGCATGATCACCGCCACGGAGGGCGAGCATTTCCGCACGACCGACTGGCCGACCAACGTCTGCACCCGGAACGGCGCCGTGCTGGCCATCAACGGCGATTACGCCTGCGGCCGCTGGAGCAATATGCGCTACGCCAAAGAGCGCTACAAGGTCGGCATCCTGCTCCGCGACGGCGAGATCTGCAGCGAGGAGACCCGACCGTACAGCGCCACCTCCAAAACCTTCCCCAACCTCGACACGCTGGCGCTGCTGCCCGACGGCGATATGCGGGTATACAACAGCGACGAGCTGACCGCGGAGGACTATGTCGCCATGGGCGCGGTGGATGTGCTGGCCTTCGGGCCGTGGCTGATCCGCGACGGCGTGATGAACGACAATCTTGCCCGCTTCGGCACCACCCGCGCGCCCCGCACCGCCATCGGCATGGTGGAAAAGGGGCACTACTTCGCCATGATGGTCGAGGGGCGTCACCGCGACAGCAAGGGCGGCGATCTGAGCTTCCTGGCCGAAAAGCTGCTGGCCAGAGGCTGCGTCACCGGCTTCAACCTGGATGGCGGTGAAACCTCCTGCATCCTGTTCATGGGCAAGCAGATCAACAAGGTCGGCAGCTCCCACAGCGGGCTGGGCTACGCGCGGAAGGGCGCGGAGTTCCTGGCCATCGGCACCTCCGCGCTGGTGGAGGGCTATACGCCGGCCGGGGAATAAGGCGTCCCTTTGACACAACAACCAAAACCGGAGGAAATATGATGAGAAAGCTCTTCGTGGCGCTCCTGTGCCTGCTTTGTGTGTGTCTGCCGGCTTTCGCCTGCGGGGAAACGATCGATGTCCTCGGTCTTCAGGCCGACACGGACGCCACCGTGCTGGATTTTGACGCCGCCGGCATCGATGTGACCGACGCGCAGGCCCTTGCCTCGTGTCTCGATCAGCTGCCGCAGCTGACGGATGTCCTCATGTTCGATTCCACCATGGCCCAGGAGGACATGGAATGGCTGTTCGACAGCTATCCGCAGATCTTCTTCGGCTTCACGCTGCACCTCTCCGTGCATACCATCCGCACCGATGTCACCGCCTTCTCGACGCTGCACATGGCCTCGCCCACCAAGGACGATCCGCGGCACACCTCCGAGGAGCTGTCCATCCTGCGGATGTGCAAAAAGCTGAAGGCGCTGGATATCGGCCACAACTCCCTCACCGACCTCAATTTCCTGTATGACCTGCCGGATATCGAGGTGCTGATCATCAGCCCCAATTACGGGCTGACCGACATCTCCCCCATTGCCACCTGTACCAATCTGGTGTATCTGGAGTGCTTCAACACGCCCATCACGGATCTGTCGCCCCTTTCCGGCCTGACGAAGCTACGGGACCTGAACCTGACCCGCTGCTCGCAGGTCACCGACCTTTCCCCGCTGTACGAGCTGCCGAACCTCGAGCGCTTCTGGTGGGGACACATGAACGGCATCACCAACGATCAGCGGAAGATCATGCGTGAAAAGCATCCCAACTGCAAGTTCGTTTCCGTGTATGATCCCACAAGCGGCGGCTGGCGGAATCATCCGCATCAGAAGGAACAGGCCGCGTTCTTCCGCACCGGTGTGTATGTCCCCTTCGCAGAATAACAAGGAGGCCCTGTGATGAAAAAGCTGCTTCTGCTCCTGCTGTGCCTGCTGGTGCCCTGCGCCGCGTCCGCGGCGTATACGCTGCCCATCGATCTGTCCGTGGGCATGCCGCTGAACGAGGACTGCTACACCGACGAGAATACCTA
>R14__coassemble_395_pt1 | contig 32361 bp, 25 predicted proteins | sample R14__metabat2_high_PE_015 | metagenome-assembled genome bin R14
CCGTGACGACGCCGGCAAGTTCCTGGGCGCCTACTACGATGCCAAGATCTATGAGTCCGATCCCTTCGCGAAGCTGGACCAGGTTGGCGTTGGCAAGCTGATGGATATGGCCATCAAGCTGGGCCGTCCCGTCAATCCCAAGCTGCACGTGGGCATCTGCGGCGAGCACGGCGGCGATCCGTCTTCCGTCGAGTTCTGCCACAAGATCGGCCTGGACTATGTGTCCTGCTCTCCCTTCCGTGTGCCGATCGCCCGTCTGGCTGCCGCTCAGGCCGCGATCGCCGAGATGAAGGAGTAATTCTTCTCTCCAATGGTAACTCCGCCCTCCCGCGCAAGCGGGAGGGTTTTCTATATTCCGGCTATAAATATGAAAAATATATGACGAATTGTAAAGATTTCTTGACAAAGGCATCGCTTCCGGCTATCATGATAGAAGAGATTATCATAGGAGGTGTATGCCATGTCGCATTCCTTCTTTGTTCGACGGCTGTCTCTTCTTTTGATGGTACTGCTTTTCGGATGTCTCTGCTGCGTTTCGGCGCAGACAGAGGAGGCGGCCGAAGCCCCGACCCTGAGCATCAGCAGCAGCGAGCTGCGCCTGATGGTCAAGAAAAGCGACAAGCTGACAGCGACGCTGACCGGAACAACGGCGCGCATCAAGTGGACGACCTCTGACACCAAGGTGGCCATCGTTTCCAGCAATGGTACTGTGACCGCAAGGGGCTCCGGCGAGGCTACGATCACGGCCACGGTCACCACGAAGGACGGCACGGTGCTGACGGCAGACTGTGCGGTCACCGTGTGGCAGCCGGTGACCACCGTCAAAGTCTCCCCTACCAGGCTGAGCCTCGGCCGAGGGATCACCAGCGAACCCATCAGCTTCAGCATCCAGCCTGAAACTTCTGACTGCCAGACCGTGATCTGGACCTCCTCAGACGAAAGCGTCGCGACGGTGGACGCCGAAGGCCGGGTGACCGGCGTCGGTCTGGGCACAGCCACCATCACCGCCATCGCCGATGAGGATCGCGAGAAGCAGCGTTCAGCTTCCGTCGCCGTCACCATTGTGCAGCCCGTGGAGGAGATCCGCCTGAGTGCCGATACGCTGCGGGTGGATGTGCAGAAATCCGCCAAGCTGACCGCCGAGGTGCTTCCTGAGTCCGCGGCCGTGAAGACCATCGTATGGACCTCTTCCGATACCTCCGTGGCCACGGTGAAGAACGGCACGGTGGTCGGCGTTTCCGGCGGCACCTGTGAGATCATCGCGGCAGCCTCGGACGGCAGCGCTTCTCACGCCATCTGCACGGTCACGGTCATTCAGCCCGTCAAGGCGCTGCAGTTCGCCTCCAGCAACGCCATGGTCTCCCGCGGCAAATCCATCAGCCTGCGCATCATCACCACGCCCGAGGACGCCTCTGACGCGTCCCTGACCTGGGAAAGCTCCGATGAAAGCATCGCCACGGTGGATGCCAGCGGCACCGTCACCGGCGTCAATACAGGCACCGCCACCATCAGCGTCACCGCCAACGACGGCTACGGCGCGAAGGCGAAGGTCAAGGTCACCGTCGGCCCGACGAACCCGCTGAAGATCGCCGCTGTTTCCTGCAAGAACAACGACCTGTATATCGATTTCAAGAATGTGACCTCCGGCAGCGTGATCATCGGCTGCAGCGTGGTCGTCATCTGCTACGATGACAACGGCGATGTCATCTCCACCGGCGAATACGATTGCAGCATTCCCGCGCTGCTGAACGGCAAAACGCACCGCGCCGGGAAGACCGTCACCTGCACCGTGCCCGACCTGACCGACAGCAAGAGTTTTGAGGTCGGCATCTCCTCGGTGACCTTCAAGGGCAACAGCGTGACGCTCATTGACGAGGCTGACCGCGTGATGACCCGGTACAAAACACGCAGAAAATAAGTTCCCGCTGAAAAGCCCCCGCTCGTGCTGAGCGGGGGCCGTTCGTTTGGTTAGGTTTGCTGTATCAGTAGGCAATGGCATGATAGCCGCAATCATAGGTCAGGTAGTCAGCCTGGTCCACATTGCCGCACACGATGAGCAGGTTCTCACTGCCGGTAAAAGCGTCATCGGCGATATCGTATTCCTCAACATCCGGCAGGATCACATAGTCCAGTGCTTCACAGCCAAAGGCATTGCTGCCGATCTTTGTCACACCATCGGGAATGCGGATGATCCGCAGACCGGTGATGCCGCTGAAGGCCTCGTTCTCAATGGCGGTCAGGTTCTCCGGCAGCTGGAGCGTGTCGGGGATGCTCTCCCACGGAGCGTCCGTCAGGCCATACGTTGCTTCTTCCGCGTTGCCGCCCAGGCCCTCCGTGTCGGAGGTGAAGGACAGCTTGATCGTAACCTGCTGATCGGGATACTGATCGGTAACCAGCGCGTCGGCGGGCAGCGTGACCGTGCCGGTGAACGTCGTCGTACCGGCCAGGGCGATCGTTTCGATCCAGTCCACACCGTAGGCGTCCGTCATGATGAAGGTCGCTGTGGCGGTATCGACATCCTCCGTCGCGGGGACGCTGACGGTCACCGTGTACGCCTTCAGGGTGTTGGTGCGCTTCCACGCGCGGCCGTTGACATTGATGCCCTCGGGGATGGCCACGTCGCCGGTCTTCGTGAAATTCACATACAGGTTGTCGGAGAAGTTGCCCTTGCCGTCGGTCAGCACATAGCCGTTAAGGATTTCGGTGGCGGAGGTCACCTCATGCTCTGCTTCGGCTTCCGCGCCGTCCATGATCCAGCAGGTCACTTCGTTGCCATACTCATCGTTGGTCTGCAGGAGGTAGGTATCCATGTCCTCCACCGCCAGCGTCACCTTCTGATTGACCAGCGCTTCGGAATCATAGTCGACCACCGTCAGCATATCAATGTCATCGTCGATCCACAGATTCACATCACAGCTGTCATCGATGTCCGTATCAGCGATGCTGAACATGAGCGTTGACGCTCCGGTCATGCCCCACAGCACGTGGATCGTTTCGCCATAGGCAATATGCGTTTTGATGTCATCATCAATGGAAACCACGGCTTCGCCGTCAAAGGGCGTATTCACCGTCACCGGCACGATCGTCCAGGCGGGAACATCCGGATTGACGTTGATCGGATTGCCGTTTACCATCAGCATCGGCCCGCGGAGCGTGATGTCCCGGCTGTCGGTCCAGCCGTTGCGGCCGGGTACGGTGTAATCCAGCGTCAGGCGCAGCGTGGCGGCGGTCGTGTCGTTCGTCACAGGCAGCTTCGCGGTCTGGCTGGCAGAGGTCAGCGTGAGCTTCTGACTGCCCGCCAGCAGATTGGATTCTTCATCCAGATACCGCACCGTCATCGTGACCGTCGCGCCTTCCGGCAACCAGGAGGCCGCCTTCACCGGCACGGTTCCGCCGTAGCTCATGCACATGTTCTGATCATTCCAGCTGAGGCCGTTATACAGGGTCACCAGCGTATCGCTGCCCACCGATTCATCGAAGGGATCGCCAAGGTCCTCAACGTCCACCTCGATCTGATTGCTGTCGACAGCATCAAAGCCCGTTCCTTTCTCCAGCCAGATGGACCAGTGACCGGCTTCCGGAATGCGCACGGTTTCACAGTCATTCTGAATCTATTCCCGTTCGTTGTAAAGGGTCCAGGAGCCGTTCAACATGGTCATTTTTTTGATATGCAGCATCCAACCATCCGTATCGGTTCCTTCGGCAATGAGCGGATAGGCCCTGTTGACCGCAAGGGTTTCCACGTCCGTATCGAGGGTGATCCACATCCGGTCAAAGGAAACACTGATTTCGCCGGAGTAGTTTCCTTCGTTGTCGATCACCACATAGATACAGTCGATGTTATCGGAAGGATTCGCCTTTTCCTCGTCCGTCAGCGCAATGACCGCACAGTTCTCCCAGTTGTCATCACAGAAGATCGCGGGATCATGGTATTCCAGACCATCCTGATTGAAATCGTAGAAGGATGTCCGCACCACCTTGTAGTGTCCGCTGCCGCCTTCGACGGCCAGTTCAAGCCCGTCGGCGTAGCTGGTTTCCCAGTCTGCCTTTTCAAGCTGCAGATTGGCGTCATCGTTTACCGTACAGGTCGCGTCGATCTGGTAGGTCGTGCCCATATAAGTCAGAGCGATTTGATGTTGGGTGAAGATGACATAGCAGTCCTCGTCCGGGCGGATGGTTGCCTCCAGCGTTGCGCTGTAGTCATCATCCGCGATGCGCACAGACACAGGCATGGCCTTCCGCTGATCGCCGCTCACGGACAGGGTATACAGCTTCCAGGCTGTGATCTCGCTGTCTTCATAGTCCTCCACAGGCTTGCCGTCAAGCAGCAGCAGGCCCTCGCTGTTGTCGGCAAAGGTCATGGTGGCGGCGTTCAGCGCGTCGTTATCCTCGCCGATGCTGATGTCGAGCCAGTCCAGACGGCTACCGCCGTAGCTGATTGCGTCCACAGAAGCGTACTCGCCGCCAAAGGCACTCTCCCCGATGGCCGTGACGGAGACGGGCAGCGTAAGCGTTTCAATGTAACGGTCTTCAAAGGCACAGGTGCCGATGGAGGTCACGCCGCCCTTCACAAGCACACTGCTGAAGGGATAGTCCAACCACGGCGCGGGGTTCTCCTCATCGAAGTCCTCCATGGCGCCTTCGCCGGAAATGACCAGCTTCTCGTAACCGATCACCTGCCAGCTCAGGTCACCGCTGGTACCGGACGCAGTAACAACGCCATACGATACGGTATGCTCCTCGCCCGCGCAGGTAACCTTCAGTTCCACGCGTACGGTATCCTCGCACAGCTGGATGCTTGTCCCCTGGACCCAGGCGCCCTCGATCTCAAAGTCCTGGCTCTTCAGCGTTTCACCGTCTACATCATATTCGGTCAGGCTAAACCGATAGATCTCATTCCGATCGCAGGATCTGGTCAGATCCACACTGAGATATGACCCGGACAGCAGGATGTCATCGGAACGGAAATCACAGAACTTGCCATCAGCCGACCATACTGTGACCGCGTTCTCCGCGAAGGGCTTTTCTTCCCGGACCTCGAAGGTATGATCCGCAAACAGGGTGCCATCGGCCAGATACACTGTAACACGCGCGGAAACGGCATACTCCGGGATCTTACAGGACCAATCGTAGTGCATATCCGGATCTTCCCGGTTATCCGTCAGCGTGGCTTCTTCGGTACTGATCGCATTTCCGTTTTCATCCGTGAAGACGACCGTCACATCATAGGTCGTGTACTCCTGACGGCTGGTCTCTGCGCTGATGTACAGATCATTGCCGTTATACAGTGCGATATCACTGTCCAGGTACGCGTCATTGATATCGTATTCATCCACCCGGATCGTCCGGCCCGAATCCGCAGAAGCAGACTGGTAGTAAACACCCATGCTGATGACAGACGGCAGCTCCTGATCCTCGTTCCACAGCCAGGCGCGGATATACTCCGTTTCACCGGCCTGCATCGTGCGGATGACACTGCATTCATCCGAGCTGATCCATTTGATCACAGCGTCGTTGTCGGGGCGCAGGTTCGCGTTATAGGGCTTCAGCTCCAGATAGGTTCCTTCATCATACATATGGAAGGTGTAGGTGCCGTCCATAGGCGCGGTGAAGGCTGTCATGATATACCGGTCATCCACGTCCAGCACATTCGCGCCCAGGCTGAGTGTCTGGCAGTTGTCAGCGGAACCGTTGCAGAACCAGTTGACCTCGATCTGGTTGGAGATATTTCCTTTGGCATCAACCGCCCAGTAGAGGCCGTCAAACCATTCATTGGTGACAGAGCAGGTCTTGGCGGCGGATTCCATTTCATCCGGCGTCGCGCAGATGACATAGTCGCTGGCATCCTGGTCGATATGCACCAGCTGCATATTGGCGGAAGCGGTGAAAGTTACCGCAGTGCCATAGGGCACCACGAGATTATTTTTGCTGTCATTGGCTTTCAGAGTCAGGGAGGTCTTGGTCGCGGCGTTCAGCTGAAGCGTTGTTGCCTTCGTGCCGCCGATGATCTGCCGCTGGGCATCGTAGGCATAGACCTGAATGGTCAGCTCCTTCGCGCCGGTGTTGAAATAGAAATCGTAGCTGGTCGATGCTGTATCGAAGGAGGTTCCGACTGTATCGACCTCTACGCCGTCCTCCCAGAGGGACGCGGTGATGTCGATCTCATACTTCGTCGCGCCGGACACAGCGGGCCAGCTGATGTTCGTCTTTGTCAGTGCGCTGACACCGGTCACGTTGGTGTTGCCGTTGACTGACAGGGGATCGGTCAGCTCAAGCCAGTTGATCTCCACGGCGGTGGTGGACTTGCCTTCCCAGACATTTCCCTCATCCAGCCAATAGGTCACCGTGCCGCTGGTGTCGGAATCGACCCAGTAGCCACTATAATTGATGAAGCTGTAGGCATTGATATTGCGGCTCAGGCAGGTCACCTTGCCGTCGCTGTCGCGGCTGTACAGGTACAGACAGTCCGTATCAATGTCCGGCTCTTCGCTGTCATCGTAATACAGGCGGACACTCTGTCCGGGCGCGCTTGTATCGGTATCGGCAGACAGCACGAACAGCGCATCCTCCGCGGACTCCGCGGGAGCGCAAGCTGCTGTATCATACCAGATTGTGGACAGGGTATTGGAAACGCGTTCTCCGGTCACGCTGTCCTCCAGCCAGAAGATCATGGTGCCGGTCCCGTTCCATGTGATGGTATGCGTGCCGTCCTCCGCAACGCCTTCCACAAAGGTCGTAGCGGAATACGCGCCATTGGCCGGCATACCGACCAGGTTCATGCCGCCGAACAGGTCGCTGGCGGTCGCCATATTGCCGGTGATGGTCACGGGCATCCACACGCCCACAGGCATCTCACCGTAGCCGCGCAGCGTCATGGCACCGGTCTGGCCGGCAGCCGCAACATTATACTGGCGTGTAGCAATCTGTACCTTCGCCTGCGTGGTCACACGGAAAGGTGTGCCGGAGGACACCGTCAGCGTGTTCTCACCATAGATGATGGTCGTGTCAGCGCCTTCGACCACATATTCCTGGAAGGCGTTCAGCCACGCGCCGTTCACGGGCAGCTCCTGGCCGTTGATGGTGATGCCGCTGGCCAGGTCCGTGTCATCCACGGTATAGCGCTGCTGAATGGTGGTGTAAATGCTATTGCTTTCATCACTGTAGCTGACTTCCAGCACGACCTCTTCCGCGCCATCCGGCACGGTCCAGGCGCAGGTCGTTCGGCCGCTGACCTGAAGCGCCGCCTGCGACTTCTGTCCGATGCTGCCGTTCTCGTCCTCTGCGCCAAAGGTGATGTTATATGTGCCTTCGCCGGCGAGCATGGTATCCAGCTGAAGCGTCAGCTCCTGGCCGGGAGCGACAGCCGTTACAACGCGGAAGTCGGTGTCGTTCAGCAGCAGCACATCCTGCTGCATAGCGTCCAGGGACGTGATCGGGATGTCCTTCTGCCAGGAGATCGGGCCGGTCTGCAGCCACAGCGTCATGCTGTTGGCATCATCGGGGATGGTGAGCGCCGCGCGGAAGTGATTGACTTGCGTTTTGGTGCCATCCTCGCTGTATTTGGTACCCCAGAACAGCGTGCCGCTCCAGCTTTCGCCTTCCGCGGGGGTCAGTTCGGTTTCGTCGTTGAGGAAGGTCACGTGGTAGTTGTATTCCGTGGAATTTTCCTCAACGATGTCCAGGAAGATCTGCGCACCGGGATAGCTGAAGGCCTAACCAATTTCAGCCGGCTGTGCACCGTTCAGCAGTAGACTGCTCTCAGGGAAATTATCCGCCAGCTGCACAGTGTAAGTGCGCTCCCAGGCAATCGCTCCTCTGCACAGCCACAGCGTCATGCTTGTGGCGTTTTCAGGCACCGCAACAACATCCTGCAGATTGCCGCTATAGGTGGGTTGGTCGTCCTCGTCCCTCTCATCTTCTGCCTTGCACCAGAGCTCGCCCTCCGCCTGGCTGATCTGTTCGCCATCGTGATAGAAGGTCATTCTGTACTGATCATTCCAGATGGTGGGAGTATCCATTTGCCAAAGCGCAAGGAAGACACTCGCGCCGGGGCAGATCTGGGGAGTTTCTTCATTGCTGCTGACATCCACTCCGTTCAGGGAAAGCTCCTCCCCGGCAAAGCTGCCCGCCATGCCTACCTCTTAGGTGCGCTCCCAGGTGATTGCCCCTTTGCACAGCCACAGCGTCATGCTTGTGGCGTTTTCAGGCACCGCAACAACAGCCTGCCGGTTGCCGCTATAGATGGGTTCCCCGTTCTCGTCCGTCTCCTCTTCTTCCTCACACCAGAGCTCGCCCTCCACCACCTGGCCGATCTGTTCGCCATCGTGATAGAAGGTCATTCTGTACTGATCATTCCCGTAGGTGGGGCTATCCATGCTTTGAAGCGCAATGAAGACACTCGCGCCGGGACAGATCTGGGGAGTTTCGTCCTCGCTGTTGACATCCACGCCGTTCAGGTAAAGCTCATTCTCCGTGAAAGAGTTCGCTTGTTGTACGGAATACATATGCTCCCACGCAACGCGGCCGCAGACCACATGAAGCTTCATATAGTTCGCGTCTTCGGGAACATTGATGGCGACAGAAGGACAACCTTCCGTCATGTGTTCTTCATCATCATCCCATTTCATCCATATCGTGCCGCTCCAGGGCTGCTCATCCTCATCGGGGTTCTCCAGCTCTTCAGTGCCATGATAGAAAGAGACGGTGAATTGATAAGTCGAGGACGTTCCCGGTTCAGACAGCGCCAGGCGCATGATTGTACCGGGGCAGATCTGGGGCCGATTCTACTCATCATCCAGAACCGCACCGTTCAGCCGCAGGTTCTCGTCACCGAAATCCTCCGCCAGCTGCACCTTGTAGGTGCGCTCCCACACAACGCCCACGTTGTCGCCGCTGTTGATGGCCACCCACAGCGTCATGGTAGCGGCATTTTCGGGCACATGGACGCCGATGCCGTAAATCCATTTATCTTCCTCATCATCCGCTATAAAGTGGATGGTACCATTCCAGGAAGGCAATTCATCCGCCGCGTCTTTGGAAATATCGTTCCCGTCCTTATCGGCAAAGCTGATCCGGTAAGCGTAATTGGCAGAATCATTCACAAGATTTTCCAAGCCAAGCCATGCCTCCGTGCCGGGGCACACATAAAGCCCGGAATCATTCAGGCTTTTTTTGTTCAGCTGCAGCGGATTGTCATCCTCCGGGAAGTCGTCCTCCGACAGCTTGACATCGAAGGTGCCGGCCCACGCCCTGCTGAAATAGTCGGCAGCGGATTTTACGGAGCTGGGGTTCTCCTGCATGATCCACACCTTCACGCTGGTAGCCTCTTCAGGCACCGTTGTGTACATGCCGGGGTTCAGATCATCCTCGCTCTTATTGCAGATGCTGCCCTCTTTTTCTTCCAGCACATCTTCATCATTGTAGAACGTGACCCGGTACGTATAGTCCGCGGAATCCGCATTTTCGTCATACAACCGCAGGTCAAACGCGCCGCCGGGGCAGAACTGGATATCAAGGCTTGACAAATCCTTGCCGTTCAGCTTCAGCGGGTTTTCAAAAATGGTTTCATTCAGATCCCATTCCGTCTCCACACCGTAGCTGCGACTCAATGTCGCGTCTTTGTGCTTGACGGTGATCTCAGCTGTAGCAGCGATGTCTGGTACGGGCGTTTTTTTGCCGGACTCGCCATTCTTTACCAGCGTGCCGGTGGTGGCGCCGTTGATTTCTGTGCCTTCTCCGTCCTTGAAGATCACGGTGTACTCGTATTCGCCGTCGTCGTCCGCGGCATCGCCCAGCATCAGATAGAGATTGGCGCCGGGACAGATGATCGCGCCGTCAGATTCGTTCATGATCGTGCCGTTGATATAGACGCCCGGAACCGATTCCTCCGCAGTTCCTTCCGCCATCGCGGCAACGCCCGTCAGGCCAAGGCACAGAAAGAGCGTCAGGATCATCAGCACAGACAGCAGCTTCTTCATGGTTCGCGTCTCCTTTTTCAGGGGCAGTCGGGTCCTCGGAGTATGCGGCAGCCGAAGCGTATCCGTTCCGGTTGCGGTTGATGGAAACAACTGGATATTCACTTTATTGTCACATAAAACACACAAGCCGTCAACCACCGTTTATGACGATTCTGTATCGGTTCTCTAAAGCTTTTGCGTCCTGGGCTGATCGCTATTGTCTTCTTTGTGTTCTGCGTGGCAATCCCACCAGATTTTCCCTTGCCGTGAAAGGGGCGGCGTGATATAATCGGAAATCGGTTTGAAATGTCGGCACAGGCCATATCGCGGCAACGGCGCCGCGCGGCTCTGTTTCTTTCAGAGGAGCCAAAGGAGGTTCTGCATGAAGATCGGTTTTGACCACGAGAAATACACAAAGATGCAGTCCGAGCATATCCTGGAGCGCATCAACTGGTTCGGCGGCAAGCTCTATCTGGAGCTGGGCGGCAAGCTGTTCGACGATTACCACGCCTCCCGCGTGCTGCCGGGCTTCCGGCCGGACAGCAAGATCGCCATGCTCTCCCGCCTGAAGGATCAGGCGGAGCTGATCATCGTCATCAACGCGGATGACATCCAGAAGAACAAGGTGCGCGGCGACCTCGGCATCACCTATGACGAGGATGTGCTGCGCCTGATCGACGCCTTCCGCGGCGTGGGCATGTATGTCGGCAGCGTGGTGCTGACGCGGTTCAACAACCAGCGCTCCGCGGTGGCCTTCCAGAGCCGCCTGGAGAAGCTGGGCGTGCGCGTTTACCGGCACTACTCCATCCCCGGCTATCCCGCCAATCTCGATCTGATCGTCAGCGACGAGGGCTACGGCCGCAACGAATATGTCGAAACCACCCGCCCGCTGGTGCTGGTGACCGCCCCCGGCCCCGGCTCCGGCAAGCTGGCCACCTGCCTCTCCCAGCTTTATCAGGAGAACAGGCACGGCGTGAAGGCCGGCTACGCCAAGTTTGAGACCTTCCCCATCTGGAATCTGCCGCTGCAGCATCCCGTGAATGTCGCCTATGAGGCGGCCACCGCGGACCTGAACGATATCAACATGATCGACTCCTTCCACCTGGAGGCCTACGGCAAGACCACGGTCAATTACAACCGCGATATCGAGGCCTTCCCGGTGCTGAGGGCGACGTTCATGAAGATCTGGGGCGAGTGCCCCTACCAGTCCCCCACGGACATGGGCGTGAACATGGCCGGCAACTGCATCATTGACGATGAGGTGTGCCGCGAGGCCTCGAAGCAGGAGATCATCCGCCGCCTGTACACGGCCCGCTGCCACGCCCGCCAGGGCAACGACAACGCCGCCGAGCTGGCCAAGCTGGAGCTGCTGATCCAGCGTATGGGCCTCTCCGACGCCGACAGGCCCGTCATCAGCGCCTCCCGCGTCCGCGCCGAGGTGACCGGCGAGCCCGCCGCGGCCATTCAGCTGGATGATGACCGCATCATCACCGGCAAAACCAGCGTGCTGCTGGGCGCCGCCTCCGCGATGCTGCTGAACGCGCTGAAGGCCCTCGGCGACATCCCCGACGAGGCGCTGCTGCTGCCGCCCGAGGTCATCGAGCCCGTGCAGGAGCTGAAGTGCAAGTATCTGGGCAACCACAATCCGCGCCTGCACACCGATGAGGTGCTGGTGGCGCTGTCCGTTTCCGCGGCGACCAATCCGCTGGCGGCCAAAGCGCTCTGCCAGCTGCCCAAACTCAAGGGACTGGACGCCCATGTAACGGTCATCCTGTCCTCGGTGGATACGAATGTGTTCCGCCGTCTGGGCGTCAATCTCACCTGCGATCCCGTTTATCAATCCACCAAGCTGTTCCACGGCTGAGGCTTTCCGGGAGGCTTTTCCATGAACATCGATCAGCGCATCATGACGGTTTCCGACACTGTACGCCGGAATCTGCAGGCTGAGGGCCAGCTGGGCCGCAGCCCCTTTCCGGTGCAGCCGGACCGGAGCGTGATCATCCGGATCCTGGATGATATCCGCTTCATCTTCTTCCCGATCTACTTCAGTGAGGGCCGCGTCGCGGAGGACTTTGCCGTACAGTTTGAGATCGGCAGCCGCCTCTCGGATGTGTACAGCAGCCTGACAGAGCAGATCGCCCGGGCGCTGGTCTTCCATCCCGTGTTCCAGGAGCAGGATGCCACTTCACGCGCTGCCCGCGCCGCGGAGCTGGCGGAGACCTTCCTGGACCGCCTGCCCTCCGTGCAGAAGCTGCTGGAGACCGATGTGCAGGCCGCCTTTGACGGTGACCCCGCCGCCACCGGCCACGAGGAGATCATCCTCTCCTACCCCGGCTATTACGCCATCATGGTGCACCGTGTGGCGCACGAGCTGTATCTGCTGGATGTGCCGCTGATCCCCCGCATCATGTCGGAATACGCCCATGGCCTCACAGGCATCGACATCCATCCCGGCGCGACCATCGGCTCGTACTTCTTCATCGATCATGGCACCGGTGTGGTCGTCGGTGAAACGACGGTCATCGGCGAGCACGTGAAGCTGTACCAGGGCGTGACGCTGGGCGGCCTGTCCACCCGCGCCGGTCAGGGGCTGCGCGGCAAAAAGCGCCACCCCACCATTGAGGACGATGTCACGATCTATTCCAACGCCTCGATCCTCGGCGGCGAAACGGTCATCGGCACCGGCAGCGTGATCGGCGGCAACTGCTTCATCACGGCCTCCGTGCCGGCGCACATGCGCGTCAGCAGTACCACACCGTAGCTGGTGGTCCGACCGGATCCCCACGCGGTGACCGATACCAGCTCCAGCTGGAGCCGTCCCTGAACCAGGCAAAACGAAAGCGCAAAAAAGCCGCTCTGTCATCCAAGGCAGAGCGGTCATTTTTGTGTGGTGACGGATCAGCCGCGGGTCGCGTAGCCGATCTTCTTCTGCACCTTGCGGAGGGTTTTGGTGGCCAGGTAGTTGGCGCGCTGGGCGTTGGTATCCAGGATGCCCTGGAGATACGCCTTATCTGCGATCAGGCGCTTGTACTCGCTCTGCAGCGGGGCAAGCGCCTCGATGACGCAATCCGCCGTGCGGGTCTTCAGCGTGCCGTAGCCCTGGCCGGCCAGCTCGTTCTGCAGCTCCTCCAGGGAGCCGGCGCCCAGGGCGCTCATGATGGCCAGCAGGTTGGACACGCCGGGCTTGTTTTCCGGATCGAAGCGGATCTCGCCGTCGGAATCGGTCACGGCGCGCTTGATCTTGCGGCGGATGGTATCGGGATCATCCAGCAGGGCGATGTAGGTGTCCTCCGGGTCGGACTTGGACATCTTCTTCGTGGGCTCCTGCAGGCTCATGATGCGGGCGCCGACCTTCGGGATGTAGCCCTCGGGGATCTTGAACACATCGCCGTAGATCGCGTTGAAGCGCTGGGCGATATCGCGGCACAGCTCCAGATGCTGCTTCTGGTCCACGCCCACGGGCACCAGATCCGTCTGGTACAGCAGGATATCCGCCGCCATCAGCACGGGATAGGTGAACAGGCCGGCGTTGATGTTGTCGGCATGGGCCGCGGACTTGGCCTTGAACTGGGTCATGCGCTGCAGCTCGCCCATGTAGGTGAAGCAGTTGAGGATCCAGGCCAGCTCGGCGTGGGCAGACACATGGCTCTGGCAGTAGATGATGTTCTTCTCCGGGTCGATGCCGCTGGCGATGTAGATGGCGGCCAGTTCCATGCAGCGGCGGCGCAGATCCGCCGGATTCTGGCGCACGGTGATGGCATGCTCGTCCACGATGCAGTACAGGCAGTCGTAGTCGTTCTGCAGGATGGAGAAGTTGCGCAGTGCGCCGATGTAGTTGCCCAGCGTCAGCGTGCCGGAGGGCTGGATGCCGGAGAAGATGACCGGCTTCTTTTCGGGCCTGGTGACGGTTTCAGACATGGTTGCGTTCCTCCCGCTCTTTTGTTTTCGGATAATAAAAAAAGCCCCTCAAAGCGGGGACAGTCATACGGACTGCGGTGCCACCCCGGTTGCTCCTCCGCAACGCGAAGAAGCCTCTCTGTTCCTGATGACGGAGGATGCCGTTCCCGGATACTGCTGTTTCCCCGGGACCCTCAGAGCTCCAACGCCGTGCCCGCCGCCGCCGGGCTTGCACCGCCCCCGGCTCGCTGCGCGCAGCCACTGCACGGCTACCGCTCCTCATCGGTTTGCTTATTTTCACTTCCATTATAGCCTGCAGACGGGAATTGTCAAGGAAAAATCGCCGAAGCGGCAGGATTTCCGGTCCGTCTTTCGTTGAATGGCCGAAGAGCGTTGCTTTTCTTTCCGATTTTCGCGTGACGGAGGTATAAAATGAAGCGTTTCCTTGCCTGTCTGCTGTCGCTGTGTCTGCTTTGCTCCTGCGCGCTGGCGGAGCTGCCGGAGCTTCCCGCAGGCACCCTTGCGGCCGGTGACGCGGGGCTGCCCGGCGGCCAGACGCTGTCTGTCTATACAGGTCCGGGCGAGCAGTATCTGCCCGACGGTGATCTTACCTGCGATTCCGATGCTCCCGCGTATGTGTTGGGTACGTACGAGCGCTGGATGCTCGTGCTGTTTGAGGTGGACGATGCCCGTCTGTGCGTCGGCTGGGTGAAGCCCGACGGCGTGGCGGACTACGATACCTACACCGATATGACCGTTTTCGAGGGCATCGTGAACGACGGCGCGCTGCGGGAGGATACGGTCCTCACGGACGATCCGCTGCGCAGCGGCCATGCCGTGACGACCGTTCCCGCCGGCACGGAGGTGCAGCTGATCGGCACCCTGGGCGACTGGCAGTACGTCCGCCTGCTGAACACGGAGGAGCGGCTGTGCGGCTTCCTCCCCACCGGCAGCGTGCTGTACACTTCCATGTTCGCGAGCGATGCCGCGGTGCCGCTGACCATCTCCCTGGAGGACGGCGAATATACGGCGATGGCCGTGAACAAGGCCCTCGACAACGATTATTTCGACGATCCCGAGGCGGAGAACGCCAACTATACGCTGGAGGATGCCCTGGCCTGCGGGCTGGATGCGCTGCGAAACCAGTACGGCATCACCCCGGCGGAGCTGCTGAGCGGCTGCATGGAGTACGGCTACCGGCTGAATCCCGACAACGACTGGCCGGGCGGATCCTACTGGCAGTTCGATTTCTGCGACCCCTACGACCCTGTTTCCCTGTACGAGATCATCCTCAGCGACCTCGATCTGTCCGTGCTGTACACCTGCGGCCCGGGCGAAGCACAGGGCTGACCGTCGATCAAAGGCGTCCCGCCGGTAACGGGGCGTCTTTTCATTGCGCCGTCATGTGATTGACATCCGCCGCCGCAGCGGATAAAATAGAAGCGTTGAAATTCAGCGTTGAGGAGGCCGGAGGCATGAACCAGCAGTTTTTGCCCGTCACGCTGCAGGAATGCCGCGAGCGCGGCTGGGAGCAGCCGGATTTTGTGTATGTGTGCGGAGACGCCTATGTCGATCATCCGTCCTTCGGCCATGCCATCATCAGCCGCATCCTGGAGCGGCACGGCTACCGCGTGGCGATGCTCTGTCTGCCCCCGTGGCAGGATGAGAGCGCGTTCAAACGCTTCGGGCGTCCGCGGCTGGGCTTCCTCGTATCCGCCGGCGTCATCGATAGCATGGTGAACCACTACACGGTGGCGAAAAAGCGCCGGAACGAGGACGCCTACGCTCCCGGCGGAAAGGCGGGGCTGCGGCCCGACCGGGCCACCATCGTGTACTGCAACCGCATCCGCCAGGCCTACCGCGATGTGCCGATCCTCATCGGCGGCGTGGAGGCCTCGCTGCGGCGCTTCTCCCACTACGATTACTGGGACGACAAGGTGCGGCATTCCATCCTGGTGGACAGCGGCGCGACCCTGCTGATGTTCGGCATGGGCGAGCTGTCCATCGTGGAATGCGCCAACTGGGTGGCGGACGGTATGAATCCGGCGGAGCTGCCGAAGATCCGCGGCATCTGCTACATGAGCAAAACGCCCGACCCGCACTGCATCCAGCTGCCGTCCCATCAGGAGGTATCCACGGACCGCCGCAGGCATGCCGAGGCTTTTCTGATCCAGTATGACGAGCAGGATCCCATCCGCGGCAAGCGCATGTGCCAGCAGCAGGATACGGACCGGTATCTGATCCAGAATCAGCCGCAGCGTCCCCTGACCCGTGAGGAGCTGGACGCCGTGTACGAGCTGCCCTACACCCGCACCTGGCACCCGATGTACAGGGAGGCCGGCGGCATTCCGGCGCTGCAGGAGGTGGAGTTCTCCATCGCCTCCACCCGCGGCTGCTTCGGCTCCTGCTCCTTCTGCGCCATCACCTTCCATCAGGGGCGCATCATCCAGAGCCGCAGCGTGGCCTCCATCGAAAAGGAGGCGCGGCTGCTGACGAAGCTGCCGAACTTCAAGGGCTACATCCACGATGTCGGCGGCCCGACCGCCAATTTCCGCCAGCCGGCCTGCAAAAAGCAGCTGACCTGCGGCGCCTGCAAAAACCGGCAGTGCCTCTTCCCCACGCCCTGCAAGAACATGGATGTCAGCCATGCCGAGCTGATCGAGATCCTGCGGCGGCTGCGCGCGCTTCCCGGCGTGAAAAAGGTCTTCATCCGCTCCGGCCTGCGGTACGATTACATCATGGCCGACAGGGATCCGACCTTCCTGCGCGAGCTGGCGGAGCATCACATTTCCGGCCAGCTGAAGGTGGCGCCGGAGCATGTTTGCCCCGCCGTGCTGGACAGGATGGGCAAGCCGCGCCGGGAGATGTACGACGCCTTCTGCGAGCGCTACAGGAGGATCAACGAGCAGCTCGGACGGAAGCAGTATCTGATCCCCTACCTGATGAGCAGCCACCCCGGCAGCGACCTGAAGGCCGCCGTGGAGCTGGCCTGCTACCTCCGGGACACGGGCTTCCAGCCGGAGCAGGTGCAGGACTTCTATCCCACGCCAGGTACCCTGTCCACCGCCATGTATTACACGGGGCTCGATCCCCGCACGATGGAGCCGGTCTTCGTGGCCCGCTCGCCCCGGGACAAGGCCATGCAGCGCGCGCTGATGCAGTTCCGGCGGCCGGAGAATTACCCGCTGGTGCGGCAGGCGCTGCGGCTGGCCGGCCGGGAGGACCTGATCGGCTACGGACCGAAATGCCTGGTGCCGCCGGGCAGCGAGGACCGTCCGCAGCCCCGGCCCGGCAGGGACACGCAGCGGCGGGAGCCCCGTGGCGGAAGAGCAGCCGCCGGCCGCGCTCCCGACCGTACCGCTGAGCGCGCCGCCGGGCATACCGCCGGTCAAAAGCGGCGTACGGACGACCGGCGTCAGGAAGCGCCGCGCAGCGCCCACCGTTCCGAAACCCACAACCGCTGGGGACGGAAGTAAAAAGCCGCTTGACAGTCTACGTCCGGATGGGTATGATACACATTGTGACAAAATTATCATTATCTTCATCTTCGCAAAGGAGATCGCTGACATGAAGCTTCGTATTCTCTCGCTGATCCTGGTCCTGGCACTGCTGATGAGCTGCGCCGCCTCCGCGGAGGACGCCGTGCGCATCGGCGTAATGAGCGGCCCCACCGGCATGGGCATGGCCCAGCTGATGTCCGCCGAAAACGCGGATTACACCTTTGAGATCTATTCCGCCCCCACCAACGCCACCGCCGATCTGGCCTCCGGCGCCCTGGATATGCTCTGCCTGCCCACCAACACCGCCGCGAACCTGGCCTGCAGCAAGGACGATTTCGTGACTGTGCTGGCGGTCAACTGCCTGGGCTCGCTTTATCTGCTGACGGACGCGGACACGACCGTGACCTCCGTCGCCGATTTGGACGGACAGACCGTGTGGGCCAGCGTTGCAACCTCCACCACCGGCCCCATCCTGGAGCATATCTTCAGCGAAAACGGTGTGCAGGTGAACATTGAGTGGGAGGCCGATCATGACGCGCTGATCGCCCGGCTTTCCCAGGGCAACATACACATCGCCGTGCTGCCCGAGCCCAAGGCCACCGTGGCCATGGCCCAGAACGAGGGCTGGAGCATCGCCCTGAACATTTCCGAGGAATGGGACAGGGTCTGCGAGCTGCAGCTGCCCATGGGCTGCATCGTGGTCACGAACAGCTTCCTGGCGGAGCGGCCCGAGGCCGTGGCGCGGTTCCTCACGGACTACAGCGCCTCCATTGCCTTCATCGGCGCCGAGGAGAATCTCGACGCCTCCGCCGATATGATTGCCAATGCCGGCGTGCTGCCCAACGCGGGCGTCGCGAAGAAGGCGCTCTCCCATCTGTACGGCTCCATCGTCTGCCTCACCGGCAACGAGATGAAGGCCGCGCTGCAGGGCTTCTACGAGATCATCGGCCAGCAGCAGCCCGGCGACGCCTTCTACTACGGCGCTGAATAAATGGTTTTCACTTCATTGCCCGTCCGCTCCGCGCGGGCGGTTTTTTGCTGTCCGTCACTCTTCACGCAGTTCCGTCATTGACAGCCGCGCCTGAATCGCCTAAAATAGAAGGGAATCAACGATCGACACGGGAGGCTGCGGATGCTTCAGTATATCTGGCCGCTGGCGCTGGTCATTCTGTCCAATGTGTTTTACCAGATCTCCGCCAAGTCAGTGCCGGAGGCCATGAATCCGCTGGCCTCGCTGACGGTGACCTATCTGGTGGGCGCCGTCGTATCCCTGGTGCTGTATTACGCGCTGAACCGGGACGCGGATATCCTTGCGGAGTACAGCCGCGTCAACTGGGCGCCGTTCCTGCTGGGCCTTGTGATCGTGGGACTCGAGGTCGGCTACATTTACGCCTTCAAGGCCGGCTGGCCTGTCAGCACGGCGCAGATCGTGCAGGCGGCCTTCCTGGCGGTGATCCTGATCTTCGTCGGCCGGTTCCTGTACGGCGAGGCCATCACCTGGAACAAGATCGCCGGCGTGGTCGTATGCCTGGCCGGTCTGGCGCTGATTAACCTGAAATAATGCTCCGCACCGCGGAGACATCACGTGATAAAGGATGGTGTTCCGATGAAGCTGCTCTGCCCCCGCTGCGGCGCGGAAACCGACGCCGTACAGAACGAGAGCTTTGCCTGCGGCCATTGCGGCGGCTGGCTGCAATGCGTGCCCAACGGCATGGCGTGGATGCTGATCCCCGCGAACCACACGCTGCCCGGCGAGGAAGAGGCCATGCGGCTCGTCCGCCGGTCCGAGGAGGGCGGCGAACCGGCTGCCCGCAAAAAGCTGCTGGACGAGGCGCTGGCGCTCTGCCCGGACAGTCTGTCCGTCAACAAGGCCGTGCTGCTCTTCGGTCGTCTGGGCGACCCCTGCAAGGATCTGACGGATCATCACCGCTTCAAGTGCTATCTGCTCCATGTGTTTGAGGGGGACGAAAAGCCGGCCATGCAGGAGGCCATGCTGCGGGAGCTGACGGAGGACCCGCAGCTGCAGCGCTGCCTGTCCCTGGCGCCGGACCGCCGCGCCTTCATCGAAGATTACTGCCTGAGCATGTGCCGGGAGTATGTGAACCTGTTCATCCGCGGCAACAGTCAGTACAACGGCACCATCTTCGGCTTCCGCTTCGGCAGTCTGCCGAAGCGCTGCAGCGCGCCGGTGGCCCTGATGATCTACAACATGGGTCAGGTGAAGCTGCCCGAGCCCTACGATACCGTGCTGCCCGCGGCCATGCGGAAGGCCTTTGAATCGGAGATCGGCGAGCCCGGCTGGCTGAATGAGGCGCTGGAGAGGATCCGCGCATGAGGGTGCTGCGATATCTGCTCGCCGCGGTGCTGATCCTTCTGCTGACCGCCGTTTTCTATGTGGCGGTGGTGCTGGGCACGCCGCAGGAGACCGCCGCGCAGGAGCAGGCATTGCCGGCCGCCTCCGCGTCCTTCTCCGTCAGCGCACCGCAGTCCGTCGATTTTCCCGCGCAGGTGCTGGTGCTGGCGGACGGCTCCGGCTGGAGTTTCACCGGCGGCAGCTGCTACGATCAAAGCTTTGAGAACGGCGTGGCGCGCATCGCCATGCTGCAGTGGCGGAACGATGCCGGCGAGACCCTCACCTGCGCCACCGTGTATCCCGCCAGAGCGGTCACGCTGCTGCGGGATGACGCCTTTGCCCTGGCCTCCGGTACACCGGTGACCGTGGCCGGCGTAGCCATGATCCGACTGACGGACGGCAGCCGGGTGCGCCTGCAGGCCTCCGGCAGCGAGGCTGCCTGGGTGCTGACGCTGCCCGCCATGGAGGAGCAGACACTGAGCACGCTGCTGCAATCCGTCATGCTGATATCTCCCGCGGAATCATCGCGCGGAAATTCACATAAAGTACATTTTTCCCTGCTATGATGGAAGCATCAAGAAAGGCCCGGGCCTTTGGGGAGGTGAAGTCATGTCGGAAACCGGCGTCACGAAGCATGTGCTGGCGTACGCGCTGCGGGATCTGATCAAGGACAGGCCGCTCTCCAAGATCACGGTCGGTGATATCTGCACCGCCTGCGACATGAATCGCAAGAGCTTCTACTATCATTTCCGTGACAAGTACGATCTGGTCAACTGGATCTTCTACACGGATTTCTTCGGCTCCGCCGCCAGAGATGGCGACAGGGGCGATGTGCTGGAGCGGATGTGCGTCTACCTCGCGAAGAACCGGCCGTTCTATCAGGCGGTGCTGCACGACCGTGGGCAGAATTCCTTCTACGAATATCTGGGGGATGTGATCCGGCCCATCGTGTGCCAGCGGATGGCCTCGGCGGATCTTCGCGGAGCCGATGAGCGGTTCGCCACAGAGATGATTGTAAGCCTGTACCGCGGTATGCTGGTGGAATGGGTCTGTGACCGCGACGGCCAGGACGCCGCTGGATTCATCCGCAAGCTGTACCGTTCCTCCGCCGTGCTGGCGGAGATCACACCCGATACCCACTGAAAAACAAGCGGGACCGCAGCCTATCATGTTTGAGGCTGCGGTCCCGTTTTTGATTGCGTTATCTTCTGCCGAGCTGCCAGAACGCCACCGCGCCGGCCGCCGCCACATTCAGCGAATCCACGCCATGACTCATGGGGATTTTGACGGTATAATCGCAGCGGGCAATGGTCTCACGCGCCAGGCCGTCGCCCTCGGTGCCCAGGATCATGGCGAGGCGCTCCTCCGCCGCCAGGGCCGGATCGTCGATGGAGACGGATTCATCCGTCAGCGCGAGGGCGGCGGTTTTGAAGCCCATGCGCCGCAGCAGGCTCATGCCGGCCTCCGGCCAGTCCGTCTGCTCCCTGCCGAGCCAGGCCCAGGGCACCTGGAACACGGTGCCCATGCTGACGCGGACGCAGCGGCGGTTCAGCGGATCGCAGCAGGTGGGCGTCAGCAGCACGGCGTCCATGCCCAGCGCCGCCGCGGAGCGGAACACGGCGCCCAGGTTGGTGGTGTCGGTCACAGCCTCGATCACCGCCACACGCTTCGCGTCCCGCAGCACAGACTCCGCGTCACGGACGGCGGGACGGCGCATGCAGCACTGGATACAGCGGTCCGGGTGGTAGCCGACGATCTCCCCCAGCAGCTCACGCTCGCCGGTATAGACGGGCACCTCATCACCGCAGCGGGCCAGCACCTGCGCGGCCTGGCCGGTGATATGCTTGCGTTCCATCAGGAACGCCACCGGCTCCACACCGGCATCCATGGCATACCCGACGACCTTGCCGCTTTCCGCCATGAACATGGCGTTTTCGGGATGCTGCCTGCCGCGCAGCTGCGCGTCGCTGCTGCGGAACATCGCCAGTTCCGGCAGTGACGGATCGGTGACCTCAATGATGCGTGCCATTTCCCGCTCCCCTTTTGCGATACTTTCCCGGGGCGGCCCCGGGCTGTCCGCATTATACCACAGCTTTCCCGGACTCACAAGGAAAACCTTCCGATCGTTCCGATGGGTCACTTCCGTACAGCCGCAAAGATCCCGGCGGTCATCATGCCGCCGGGATCGTTTTTGTGGAATGGATCAGATGACCTCACCGCCGTCGGGGGTGATGTCATCGTTCGGCTCGTTGGATTCCAGCGCGGGCACGCGGTTCAGGATCCGCATGAACTCCTCGCCGGTGATGGTCTCACGCTGCACCAGGTAGGCGGCCAGCTCATCCAGCTTGTCACGGTTGTCCGCCAGGATCTCGGCGGCGCGGGCGTGGCAGTCGCGGATGATGTTCACCACCAGCTTGTCGATGGCCGCGGCGGTCTCGCCGGAGCAGGCCAGGGACGCGTCCTGGGACAGGTAGGGATTGTTCACGACCTCCAGGGCCGTCATGTCGAAATCGGGGCTCATGCCCAGGCGGGTGATCATCGTGCGGGCCAGCTTGGTGGCCTGCTCGATGTCGTTCGCCGCGCCGGAGGTCACCTGGTTGAAGATCATCTCCTCCGCGGCACGGCCGGCGGTCAGGGTGGTGATCTTGTTGACCAGCTCCTCGCGGGTCATCAGGAAGTGCTCGTCCTCCTCCACCTGCATGGTGTAGCCCAGGGCGCCGGAGGTACGCGGGATGATCGTGATCTTGTGCACCGGCGCGGAGGCCTTCTGGCGGGCCGCCACCAGCGCGTGGCCGATCTCGTGGTAGGCGATCATCTGCTTCTCGGAGGGGCTGATGACCATGCCCTTGCGCTGATAGCCCGCGATGACCGTTTCGATGGCTTCCTCCAGGTCCTTCTGCTCCACACGCTTGCGGCCTTCCTTCACGGCCAGCAGCGCGCCCTCGTTGATAATGTTCGCCAGCTCGGCGCCGGAGGTGCCGCTGGTGGCCAGGGCGATGGCGCGGAAGTTGATGTTCGGGGCCATCTGCACATCCTTCGCGTGCACCCGCAGGATGGCCTCGCGGCCGGCCAGGTCGGGCAGCTCCACGGGAATGCGGCGATCGAAGCGGCCGGGACGCAGCAGCGCCTTGTCCAGCGTTTCGGGGCGGTTGGTGGCGCCCAGGATGACCACGCCCTTGGAGGCGTCGAAGCCGTCCATTTCGGTCAGCAGCTGATTCAGCGTCTGCTCGCGCTCATCATTGCCGCCGATGATGCCGCCGTCGCGCTTCTTGCCGATGGCGTCGATCTCATCGATGAATACGATGCACGGCGCCTTCTCCGCCGCCTGCTTGAACAGGTCGCGGACGCGGGCGGCGCCCATGCCGACGAACATCTCGACAAATTCGGAGCCGGAGATGGAGAAGAACGGTACGCCGGCCTCACCGGCCACAGCCTTCGCCAGCAGTGTTTTGCCCGTGCCGGGAGGGCCCACCAGCAGCGCGCCCTTGGGCATCCGGGCGCCGATGTCCTTGTACTTCTCCGGACTGTGCAGGAAATCGACGATCTCCGCCAGCGCCTGCTTGGCTTCGTCCTCGCCGGCCACATCCGCGAAGGAGGTGCCGGTCTGGGCCGCCACGTAGACCTTGGCGTTGCTCTTGCCGAAGGACATACCGCCGCCGCCCATGCCGCCGCCCATCTTCTTCGCCAGCACGCGGCCGATGATGATGAACACGGCCAGCGGCAGGACCCAGCTGAGCAGCAGCGACAGGATATAGGTGCCGGTGCTGTCCTCCACCACGCCCTCAAAGGAGACCCCGGCCGCGGCGAGGCGTTCGGTCAGCTTGTTGCCGTCCTCCAGCCGGGTGGCCACATAGCGGGCCGCGGTGTCGTCCTTCGTGGCCACGAAGGTCACGGTGTCCGTACCGATCTCCGCCCTGGTGACCTGGCCCTCGTTCAGCATCATCAGGAAATCGGAATAGCCGACCTCCGTCGTGCGCTGGGTGGTCGTGCCGCTGAAGGACAGGATCATGTTCACCACCAGCAGCACCATGATCACGATGGTGTAGTAGATGATGGCCGGCCGCTTCGGGCCGCCCGTGCCGCCCTGCTGGGTCTTTTTCGGGTTTTTCTTTTCGCTCATGTACCTGCGGCAGCGCGCCGGCGCCGCCTGGGCTCCTTTCCATCCGGTTGACAGAAACCGGTCGTTTCTATATAATCAGAAGCAGCGAACCGCTTCGGGTTTCCATGAATTTCAAAGAAGAGAGGGATCCTCATGTCCTGGTCCGAACAGGTATCCTCCGTCATCGAGAGGCTGCTGCTTTTTGCCGTCCGCCGGGGACTGGCCGAGCCGGTGGATATCCCCTATTTCCGCAATCTGCTCCTCGATGTGATGGGCATGGACGCGCCGGAGGCGTGTACCGTGACCGATGACGGCGATGAGACCGCCACGCGCCTGCTCAACGAGCTGACCGCCCTGGCCCGGGAAAAGGGCCTTGTCGGGCCGATGCAGTACGAGCAGGATATGTTCACCGCCCGGGTGATGGGCCTGCTGACGCCCTCTCCCGCCGAGGTGCGCCGCGCCTTCGCTGAAAGGCTGGCCGCCGGCGACCCCGAGGGCGCCACGGACGGTTTCTACGACCTGTGCCGCGCCTGCGATTACATCAAGGTGGACGCCATCACCCAGAATGTGCGCTATTTCGCGGATTCCCCCGCGGGCGAGCTGGAGATCACCATCAACCTCTCCAAGCCGGAGAAGGATCCCCGGGAGATCGCGAAGCTGAAGAACGCGCCCAGCGTCGGCTACCCGAAGTGTATGCTTTGCGTGGAGAATCCCGGCTACGCGGGCCGCAGCAACTTCCCGGCGCGGCAGAATCACCGCGTGGTGCCCATGACCCTGGCCGGTCAGTCCTGGTATCTGCAGTACTCGCCCTACGCCTACTACCCGGAGCATGTGATCGTGTTCAACAGCCGTCACATCCCGATGAAGATCGACCGCGGCACCTTCGACCGGCTGTTCAGCTTTGTGGACCAGCTGCCGCACTATATGCTCGGCAGCAACGCGGATCTGCCCATCGTCGGCGGTTCCATCCTGAACCACGACCATTTTCAGGGCGGCCGCTATCACTTCCCCATTGAGAAGAGCGGCGTCCGGTACACGCTGACCGCGCCTGTGGACGGCGTCACGGCCTCCGTGCTGTGCTGGCCCATGTCCACGCTGGTGCTGGAGGGCAATGACGCCGGCGCGATGATCGAGCAGGCCGACCGGGTGCTGCGGGCCTGGCGCGGCTGGAGCGATCCCGCCTGCGGCATCTATGCCGAAACGGAGCAGGGGCCGCACAATACCATCACGCCCATCCTGCGGAAGACGGAGGCAGGTTACCGGCTGATGCTGGTGCTGCGCAATAACCGCACCAGCGAGGAGCATCCGCTGGGCATCTTCCATCCCCACGCGCCGCTCCACCACATCAAGCGCGAGAACATCGGCCTGATCGAGGTGATGGGCCTGTTCATCCTGCCCGGCCGCCTGAAGACGGAGCTGGAGGCGCTGTATCCGTATCTCACCGGCGAGGCGCCGCTGGTGTGCCCCGCGGAGGACGATCCGCGCTTCAAGCATTTCCCCTGGATCACGGAAATCGTGGCCCGCCGCGGCCTTTGCGCCGACCGCGAAGCCGCGGTGAGCTGCCTCCGGGAGGAGGTCGCCGCCGTGTGCGCCCAGGTGCTGACCGACGCCGGCGTCTACAAGCAGGACGAGGCGGGGCTGGCAGGCTTCCTGCGCTTCCTCACCGCCTCCGGCTTTCAGGTGGTATGATAACCGGGTTGTGTGAATTCATCGTGAAATATCCGCGGATGGCCGGGCGTCATCCGCGGATTTTTGCGTGGTCAAAAGGCCCGGCTTGCAAAAAGGCGGCCCGCCGGTAAGACGGGCCGTCTGAAAAGGATCCGGATTACTCAGCCTTGGGGCCGGCGGCAACAACCTCGGCGGACATCTTCGTGTACTTCTTGAAGTTCTCCACGAAGCTGTTGGCCAGCTTCTTGCAGGAGGCCTTGTAGGCGGCCTTGTCTTCCCAGGTGTTCTCGGGGATCAGCAGATCGGAGGGCACACCCTCGATGGTGGTGGGCACCTGCACGCCGAAGGTGGGATCGGTCACGAACTCGCTCTTCTCGATCTCGCCGGTCAGGGCCGCGGTGACCATGGCACGGGTGTACTTCAGCTTCATGCGCTTGCCGGTGCCGTTCCAGCCGGTGTTCACGAGGTACACCTTGGCGCCGGACTTCTCCACCTTGTCAGCCAGCATGGCGGCGTAGACGGAGGGATCCAGGGGCAGGAAGGGCTCGCCGAAGCAGGTGGAGAAGGTGGGCACGGGCTCAGTCACGCCGATCTCGGTGCCGGCAACCTTGGAGGTGAAGCCGGACACGAAGTAGTACATGGCCTGCTCACGGCTCAGCTTGGAGATGGGCGGCAGCACGCCGTAGGCGTCGGCGGTCAGGAAGATCACGGTCTTCGGCACGGAGGAGGACTTGCCGGACAGCTCGGCGTTGGGGATGTACTCCACGGGATAGCCCACGCGGGAGTTCACGGCCAGGGAGTCGTCGTCGAAGTCGAACTCACGGGTCTCGGGATCCATCACCACGTTCTCGACCAGGGCGCCGAACTTGATGGCGTTGTAGATCTCGGGCTCGCCTTCGGGGCTCAGGTTGATGCACTTGGCATAGCAGCCGCCCTCGAAGTTGAACACGGAGTCATCGGCCCAGCCATGCTCGTCGTCGCCGATCAGCATGCGGTTGGGATCCGCGGACAGGGTGGTCTTGCCGGTGCCGGACAGGCCGAAGAACACGGCGCTGTCGCCGTCCTTGCCGATGTTGGCGGAGCAGTGCATCGGGAAGACGCCTTCCTTGGGCAGGATGTAGTTCATCACGGAGAAGACGGACTTCTTGATCTCGCCGGCGTACTGGGTGCCGCAGATCACGACCAGCTTCTGCTCATAGTCCACCAGGATGGCGGCCTCGGAGCGGGTACCGTCGATCTCGGGGATGCACTTGAAGCCCGGGGCGGCGATGATGGTGTAATCGGCCTCGAAGCCCTCCAGCTGCTCGGCGGTGGGACGGCGCAGCAGCTGATGGATGAACAGGTTCTGGCTGGCCAGCTCGTTGACGATGCGGAAGGACTTGGTGTACTTGGGATCGGCGCCGGCGAAGCCGTCGAACACGAAGATCTCACGGTTCTGCAGATAGGCGACGACCTTGCTCTTGATGGCGTTGAACTTCGCCTGATCGATGGGGCGGTTCACCTTGCCCCAGGCGATATCGTCGTGCACGGCGGGGGTGTCAACGATGAACTTGTCGTTGGCGGAACGGCCGGTGTACTTGCCGGTCTTCACGACCAGGGCGCCGGTGTTGCTCAGGGTGCCCTCACCGCGGGTGATGGCCTTCTCGGTCAGAACGGAAACGGGCAGGTTGCGATAGATGGCCTTCGCACCGGTGATGCCCAGATACTCAAGATTGAGGCTCATGGATGAATTCCTCCTGTATCAATACATTACGGACGGGATCGTCCGCGCTACACACACGAGGGAAAGCATTAACAATCTCTCCCTGTTTCATCATATTCTCCGTGTTCCCCGGCTTTCCTGCTTTTGTGAAAGAAATAATTTGTTATATTTCTGTGAATGGAAGCTTTGGCCAACGGTTGGCGGTTCAATACAGGTTCAGTGCGTTTCCTCCGCAAACCCGATCTCCGCCGTCCGCAGGGCCCGGCAGCGCACACGCTCCGCCAGCAGGCCCGTGTATTCGATCAGCACATACTCCACCAGGTAATCGGCGAAGAACCAGAACATCATGGTGATGAATTCCCGCAGGCCCTTCAGTGTCAGCGTTTCCCCGAGGCTCATCAGCACCAGGCACAGGATCGCCAGCGCCGTGAAGCTGCAGATGCGCATACGGCTGTCCGCCATGGCATTCCGGTTCTCCTCCTCCTTCAGCGCGAAGGCGGTATGCATGGCGGTCTCCGCCGCCGTACGCTCCTGCGGTGTCAGCCGCGGGCCGCAGATCGTCACCCGCAGCTTCGCCTTCCGCGGAAGATAGGCCGCCGCGCGGAAGATGTACTCCCGCAGCCCGTCGTTCAGCAGCTCATAGCCCGCCACGCCGGAGCGGCTCAGGATATCCTCCGTCCCCCGCACCCGTGCCCGGATGCAGATATGGCCTTCCTCGTCCGTCAGATGCCGCTGTCTGATCCGCCGGATATGCTCCGGGCCGGGGCGATCCACCGGCGTTGCCTCGATCTCCCGCAGCAATGCCGCTCTCTTTTCCTCTGTTACCTCATTGACCGGCCGGCAGCCGGAGAAGAACAGCTTCATCACCGCGATCCTTCCGCTCAGCTCCTCCTTCTTCAGCTGCGGGAGAAGATCGAGGACCATGCAGGTCAGCAGCCGGTAGCCGAAGAACCAGAAGGGCAGGTAGGCCAGCTGCGAAAGGGCGAACTCCGCGTTCTGGCCGAGATACAGCAGTATGGTGGACAACACCGTGCTGACCAGCAGCCACAGCGCCTTCAGCAGCAGCCTGCGGGTCCGCTGTCGTTCAGCCGCCAGACGGAGGCGGAAATTTTCCCGCACGGTCTCCCGGATCAGCTCCTGCTCCCGCGGCGTGAACTCCGCGCCGGAGATCTCCATGACCACCGGCAGCTTTTTCGGGATGTAGGCCATCATGTCGTTCACCTGGGCCAGGAACTCGCCGGACAGCACCTCACTGCCCGGCATGGAATAGCTGCTGATGAGGTCCTCCAGACTCTCCGCCCTGTAGCCCATGTGGGTCATGCCGTTGGAAACGAACAGCTCCCGCTGCAATGTGCTTATTTTCATATGTGCTTCTCCCCTGTGATTCGATCGATGCGGGCCGCCGCGCTTTACCGCGCATAGAGCAGGCCCACGATCCGGTTTGACAGCCCCCGCGGCAGCAGCTTCGCCAGCAGCAGGAACAGCCTGTACTGCGCTCCGAAGGTCATCAGCGGGCGGCTGCGCTTTTTCAGCGCGCAGCGGGCCACGAAGCCGCCGGCCCGCTCCGCCGGAATGCCGTTCCGCTCGTCCTTCTCCATCCCCGCCACAGACCGGGCGATCCTGCCGCCATAAACATCATCGCCCGCCGTGCTTTTCTTCCGGCTCCCGGTGAAGCCGGTGGCCACGTCCCCCGGCAGCACGGCGCATACGGTGATGCCGAAGGGCCGCACCTCGTTGGCCAGCGCCAGCGTGTACGCGTTCACGGCCGCCTTGCCGGCGGAATACCACAGCTGGAATGGGATCGGCAGCGCCCCGGCCACCGAGCTGACGCACACGATGCGGCCGCTTTTCTGCGTGCGCATCTGCGGCAGCACCGCGCGGATCAGATTGTCCGTGCCGAAGAGGTTCGTTTCCAGCTGCGCGTGGGCGTCCTCCGGCCGGGTGAATTCCGCGGCGCCGGAGATGCCGAAGCCCGCGCAGCACACCAGCAGGTCGATCCGCCCCCGCTCCGCGAGGATCCGCGCCACGGCGCTCCGCAGCTGCGCCTCCTGTGTCACATCCGCCGTCAGCTGTGTGACGCCCTCCATCGCCGCCGGATGGCGCGACAGCGTGTACACGACGCAGCCGGCCCGCTTCAGCGCCAGCGCGGTGTGATAACCGATGCCGCTGCTGCCGCCGGACACGACCGCGACCTTTCCCTCGCCCCGCATCACAGCAGGCCCTCAAAAAGCCGGAGATTGTCAGCGGACGGCGTCAGCTCCCCCGTTTCGATCCGGTGGATCGTTTTGACGATGAGGTCGTTGACCAGCGTGGCAACGCCGTGCTTCTGTCCGTACGCGCACACCACGCCGTTGATGGCGTCCACCTCGCAGCGCTTGCCGTTCCGCAGGTCCTGCAGCATGGAGGGCACGATATCGCGGTGCTTCTTCATGGCGATGGGCAGGATCAGCCCCGCCACAGCCCGCTTGAGCGGATTGGTATAGTAGAACAGCTTCGTGATGTCCTTCCCCTGCACGGGCGCGAAGGTCACGCCGGCCGCGTGGCCCACGTCGATGCATTCCTTCATGCAGCGCAGCGCCAGCCGGCCCGCTTCCCTGCCCTCTGACACATCGCCGAAGGTGCCGCCGAGCACCGTGCCCAGGCCGGAGAAGGTCGCGTTGATGAGCAGCTTGGACCACCGGGCGCCCATCAGATCGTCCTCCAGCACCACGGGGCACATTTTTTCCAGCAGCGCCTTCACCGTCTGCAGGCGCCGCGGATCGACGCCCGGCATGCCGCCCATGTGGAAGGACAGGCTGTCCGGCGCGCTGGTCAGCACGCATTCGCCGGGCGCGGTCATGGAGGCGCCCCATTCCACCACGCAGCCGACGGTGCGCTCCCGGCCAAGCTCCTCCGCGATGGCGGGCTCCGGCAGGCCGTTCTGCAGCGTCACGATCACGCCGTCCGGCGTCAGGCGCGGCTTCAGGAAGCGCACGACATCCCGGTTCTGCAGCTGCTTCGTCATCAGCAGGATGACCTCATAGCCGTCTGTCATTTCATCCGGCGTGATCGCGCGGACAGGCGTCCGCACGTCCACCGTGCCGGTGATGTGGGCGCCGTTCTCCCGCAGCGCCGCCACATGGGCCTTGTTCCTGTTCACCAGCTCCACCGGCACCCCGCCGAGGGTCATATATGCTCCGAGGACCGTGCCCAGGGAGCCGGCCCCGTAAATCGCGCATTTCATCGTTTTCATACCTCCGGATCTTCATCGCGGCGCGGCCGCGTATCCTTTATCATAGCCCGACCCCGGGAAAAATGCAATCGGAAAAGAAAAATTCGTACATTCCGCTCTTCCCGCGTTCCTTCCCTTGCGAAAAGCGCGGAAATTGTGTAAAATACAGAATGTTATCCTGTATATATGGGAGTGATATGCCATGACAAAGCTTGAAAACGACCTGCTGGAGCTGCTGAGCGAGGACTGCCGTATGCCGCTGGAAAAGCTGGCCGTGATGACCGGTGCCACCGTGACCGAGGTGGCCGAAACCATCGACCGGCTGGAAAAGGACCGCGTGATCCTGCGCTACGCCCCGAAGATCAACTGGGACAAGACCGACCGTGAGCGCGTGGAAGCCATGATCGAGGTGCGCGTCACCCCGCAGCGCGACATGGGCTTCGACGCCGTGGCCGCCCGCATCTACCGCTTCGACGAGGTGCGCAGCGTTTATCTGATGAGCGGCTCCTACGACCTGCTGGTGCTGGTCGCCGCCCGCACGCTGAAGGACCTGGCCCTGTTCGTATCCGAAAAGCTGTCCACCCTGGAGATGGTCACCGGCACCGCCACCAGCTTCGTGCTGAAGCGCTATAAAGAGGAGGGCGTCATCTTCGAGGGTGAGAAATCCGATACAAGGCTGGTGGTTTCCCCGTGAATTACGACCGCTTTCTGAACCCGGAGATCGCCGCGGTGCCGCCGAGCGGGATCCGCCGCTTCTTCGACCTGGCCTCCACCATGAAGGACGCCATCTCCCTCGGCGTCGGCGAGCCGGACTTTGTGACCCCCTATCACATCCGTGACGCCGCCATCGGCACCATCATCGACGGCGAGACCCAGTACACCCCCAACCGCGGCACGCTGAAGCTGCGGGAGGAGATCAGCTGGTACCTGACCCACCGCTACGGCACCACCTACGACCCGGCCACCCAGATCCTGGTGACCGTCGGCGCGAGCGAGGCCATCGACCTGGCGCTGCGCGCGATGCTGTCCCCCGGAGACGAGGTGCTGGTGCCCGAGCCCAGCTACGTCAGCTACAGCCCCTCCGTCATCTTCGCCGGCGGCAGGCCCGTGGGCGTGGAAACGCGGCAGGAGGATGAATTCCGCCTGAAGGCTGCCGCCCTCCGCGCCGCCTGCACGCCCCGCACCAAGGCGCTGATCCTGCCCTACCCGAACAACCCCACCGGCGCCATCATGAGCCGGGAGGATCTGCTGGCCATCGCCGAGGTGGTGCGGGAGAAGCAGATCATGGTCATCAGCGACGAGATCTACTCCGAGCTGACCTACGGCGACAACAGCCACGTTTCCTTCGCTTCTCTTCCCGGCATGTATGACTGGACGCTGACCATCAACGGCTTCAGCAAGTCCTTCGCCATGACCGGCTGGCGGGTGGGCTACATCTGCGGCGCGAAGGAGCTGCTGGACGTGATGGTGAAGATCCACCAGTACGGCATCCTGTGCGCCCCGCGCATGGGCCAGGCGGCCGCCACCGAGGCGCTGCGGGCCGGCCGCGAGAACGGCTATGAGGATGTGCTGCACATGCGCGACAGCTACGACCGCCGTCGCCGGCTGATGGTGAACGGCTTCCGCAGCATGGGTCTGGAGTGCTTCGAGCCCCTCGGCGCCTTCTATGTGTTCCCGTCCATCCGTTCCACCGGCCTGACCAGCGAGGAGTTCTGCAAGCAGCTGCTGCAGCGCAAAAAGGTGGCCGCGGTGCCAGGCACGGCCTTCGGCCCCTGCGGCGAGGGCCACATCCGCTGCTCCTATGCCACGGGCATCGACAAGCTGTCCCGCGCGCTGGAGCTGATGCAGGAGTTCCTGCAGGAAATCGGCTGATCGGGAGGCCCGCATGAAGAAAGTATTCTGCCTTCTGACGGCGCTGCTCCTGCTGCTGTGCGCCTCCGCCCTGGCCGGTGACTTCGACGACGCGCTGTATATC
>R14__coassemble_407_pt1 | contig 31408 bp, 24 predicted proteins | sample R14__metabat2_high_PE_015 | metagenome-assembled genome bin R14
GCTCCGGCTGTCGTGCCCGCCGTGACAGTTTGGCCATAGCTTGTTTATTGGGGGAACGGACGCTTGTCGGCAATCCAGGGCTCCCTCTTCGAGGGAGCTGTCTCCGAAGGCGACTGAGGGAGTTCAGCCGCAATCAGATGGTTCTGTGCGCAAGGGGGCCTGAGCAGCAACGGGGGAGGGCACCGTCCGGCTCCCTCCCCGCATCGTTCGCTCAAACCGCCGCGGGCAGCGCTTCCTTCAGCGCGTCCTTCTCCGTCGGGCGGGCGTAGTAGTAGCCCTGGATGTAGTCGCCGCCCTCGCTTTCCACAAGGCGGACCATGTCTTCCGTTTCAACGCCCTCGACCACCACGCGCAGCCGCAGGTCCTTCGCCATCCGCACGATGCCTCGCAGCACGGTGCGGGCCCGCGGCTCCTCCGCCGCCTGGCGGATGATGCTCTTGTCCAGCTTGATCAGGCGCACCGGCAGGCGGAACAGATAATCCGCCGAGGCGAAGCCGGAGCCGTAGTCGTCCACCGAGAAGGTCACACCGAAGCGCTCCAGCGCGGCGATGTTCTCCCAGAACGCGGGTTCCTCCGGCAGCGAGGCGGTCTCGGTGATCTCCAGGTTGATCTCCTCCGGCTTCACGCCGCTGCCCGCGATGATCCCCACGAAGCGCTCGCCCATGCCGGGCTCCAGCAGCTGCACCGGGCTGACGTTGACCTCCACGAATTCAAGCCCCAGCGCCCGGCGCTCGTCCGACGCCCAGAAGCGGCACACCTCCCGCAGCACATACTCGCCCAGCTGCAGGATGCGGCCGCTCTTCTCCGCGATGGGGATGAACAGCTCCGGGCTGACGGGCTTTCCGTCCGGGCCGTTCATGCGGATCAGCGCCTCGGCGGAGCGGAAGCGCCCGGTCTTCACATCCCGGATGGGCTGATACACCACCCGGAAGGCGGACAGGTCCGTCATGCCGGCGATGGTATCCTCCAGCTCGCGGTACTCGTGCTGCCTCAGCACCAGCGCGGCGAAATCCTCCGTACCGCAAAGCCGCTCCGCGGGCAGCAGCTGCACGGTTTCGATCAGATGGTCCACAAAGTCGTCGCTGACGGCTGCCTCGCTGAAGAGGAAGCTGCGGGTCAGCAGCCGCGGCTGACGCTTTTCGCCCATGGCGGTCACCCCGTCGGCAAAGAGCGCCTCCACGGCGGCGCACAGGCTGTCCGCCGGGGCGGCGGCATCGGCCATCAGCAGGAAGCGGCCGCGGGCGACGCAGTAGGTGTGTCGGCCGAAGCGCTGCCGCAGGGCGTCAGCCACAGCCTCGTGCAAAGCGGTGAGCTGCAGCGTTTCGCGGATGCCGTGGTTCCGCCGGTGATCGGTGACGCACACCAGCAGCAGCCTGGCGTCGCGCTTTTCCTCCGTCATCCGTTCGGCCTCCTCAAAGAAGGCGCGGCGGTTGTAGCAGCGGGTGGCGTGATAGGTGAAATACGCGGGGTTCTCAAACACGATGTAGGCCATGTACACATCCATGACGCACATCAGGTGGAACAGATCAAGCCTGGGGCTGAGCTGCTGCAGCAGCGCCAGCAGCACGGACAGCACGAACAGCGTCAGCACCGTGACCTGCTGCAGCCCGCTGAACCGCTTCCGCCGCAGCATGAACAGGCCGATGACATGGACGCACATCAGCACCGGCGTCAGCACGAAGACCCAGAACAGCGGCCCGTGGGTGTAGACCAGCGCGTCATCGAAATAAAAGATCCAGCGGGTCAGCGGCGTGGTGACGAGCAGCAGCAGCTCCACGGCCACGGTCGCGGCGAAGCGGATCCACGCGGAGCGGACGAACCGCTTTTCGCCCAGCAGCGCAGCGAGATAGCTTTGGAAGGTCACGCCCACCACGCCGTACAGCGCCAGGTACACGATGTTGGAGATGTACAGCACCGCCGGGGCATAGCGCTGCGGATAGGAGATCGTGAGATAGGTGAACAGATCCGCCGCCGCGGCCGCCAGATTGCAGTAAAGCAGACCGTTGAACACCCTGTTCCTCCTGGAACGGTAGCCTGGGCGCTGCCACTCCAGGATCATCAGCAGCACGGACGCGGCCACGGCAACGAGGGTATACTGATAATCGTACTTCATGCGAAGCTCCTTGCGGACGGGGTACGGCGCGAATGAACCCCGGCCATGCCCCCAGTATAGCACAAAGGCACGGAAAATGGGCGGAAGTACGGGAAAAATACAAGCCCCCGCCTTTTCATTGACGCCGCCCGGGAAAACTGGTATAATCCGTACAGGAACAAAGCCTGAAAAAATCCGCCGGAGGTGACAGCGCATGGAGAAACGACAGCGGCTGTGGAAGGCGCTCGGCATCGTGCTGGGTGTATCCGCCGCGCTGGCCGCCGCGCTGATGATCGCGCAGACCGCGGCCATCTACCGCGAGGGGCTCGCCGGCGGCGGGCAGATGTACACCGCTGAGATCATCGCCGCGCGTTTTTCCGCCATCGCCGTGCCGGTGCTGCTTTTCTGCGGGCTGACGCTTTTTGCGCTGCTGCTGCGGCTGTTCCTGCCGCAGGACGAGCCGAAAACGCCGCCGATGACCCCGGAGACCCGGCTGGCGGCCATCCTGCCCGTGACCGACGGACGGACGCCGGCCATGCAAAAGGAGGAAACGCGCCGCCGCCGGATCACGGCGCTGCTGGCGCTGCTGCAGGCGGGCTGTGTCATCCGCGTGCTGGCCGTGGCGCTGCGCCCGGAGCGGTTTTCGTCGATGGACCTGGAGACGGAGATGGCCGTCGCGCTGCCGCAGCTGCTGCTGCCGGTGGCCGCGGCGCTGCTCGCCGGCATCGTCGGTACGGTGTATCTGGGCCGCAGCCGCGCCAGGGAGGCGCAGTACGCCGCCGCCGCGCCGCGCCGCCCGAGGGAGAAAAAGCCGACCGGGAACGGCCGTGCCCTGACCGCCGTGCGCCTGGCGCTGCTGGCCGCCGCCGTGGCGTTCATCGTGCTGGGCATCCTGAACGGCGGCATGTATGATGTGCTGGTGAAGGCGATCAATATCTGTACGGAGTGTGTTGGCCTTGGATAACAAGCTGAAGGCCTGGTGGCGGGCCCATCGCCCCTCCAAGCGGCGGCTGATCCAGCTGTACGCCGCGCTGCTGTACAATGCGCACCTGAAGGGCTTCATCGAGGGAGAAATTTACACCGGGCCGACGAAAAATATCTGCGTGCCCGGCTTCAACTGCTATTCCTGCCCGGGCGCGGCGGGAGCGTGTCCCCTGGGCGCGCTGCAGAACGCGCTGGCCTCCTCGGACAAGCGCGCGCCCTGGTACATTTTCGGCATCCTGATGCTCTATGGGCTGATCCTCGGCCGCATGATCTGCGGCTGGCTGTGCCCGCTGGGCATGCTGCAGGAGCTGCTGCACCGCGTCCCCACGCCGAAGCTGCCGAAGAGCCGCTTCACCCGGGTGCTGTCGTGGCTGAAGTATTTCATCCTGCTGATCTTTGTGATCCTGATCCCCGTCCGCTACGCAGCCATGTCGTACCCGGTGCCGGCGTTCTGCAAGTACATCTGCCCGGCCGGCACCTTCGAGGGTGCCATCGGGCTGCTGTCGAACCCGTCGAACACGCCGCTGCTGAGCATGCTGAACATCCTCTTCACGCGGAAGTTCATCATCCTGATCCTCATCGTGCTGGCGTGCCTGTTCATCTACCGCGCGTTCTGCCGCTTCCTGTGCCCGCTGGGCGCGATCTACGGCCTGTTCGCGAAGGTCGCGCTGCTGGGTGTGAAGGTCGAGCCCACCGCCTGCACCGCCTGCGGACGCTGCGTGGCGCACTGCAAGATGGACATCCGCCACGTGGGCGACCATGAGTGCATCCACTGCGGCGAATGCATCGACGTGTGCCCGGAGAAGGCCATTCATTTCAGAAACGGCCGGGCCATCCTGCACCCGAACGAGGTATGGCGGCCGGCGCCGGAGACCCCCGATACGCGCAAGCGCCATGCCCGCCGCTCCGTGCTGGCCTGGACCGCCGCGCTGCTGGTGCTGGCCGGGCTGCTCTGGTACTGCAATCGTCCCACGGAGGAAGCGGTGACGCGGCCCGCGGCAACGGCGGCGGTGACGGCGGAAGCAACGGCCGAACCGACGGCTGAACCCACATCCGTGCCGACGGCGGCGCCTACCCCCGAACCGACGGCGGAGCCCGCCGCGGCGGTCATCGTCACCGCGAAGCCGACGGAAGCCCCGACGGAAGCACCCACCGAAGCGCCCACCGAGGCCCCGACGGAAGCCCCCGACGATACGCCGGTGGGCAAGGAGGTCGGTCAGCGCTGCCCCGATTTCACCGTACCGCTGTACGGCGCGGGCGGCGACTGGACCGTGTCGGCGCAGCTGGGCCGGGTGACGGTCATCAACTTCTGGGCCACCTGGTGCACGCCGTGCTGCGGCGAGCTGCCCTGGTTCCAGCAGCTGTATGAGACCTACCCGGACACCGTGTCCGTGGTGGCCATCCACTCGAGCCTGGTGACGGACAACGTGCAGGCCTACCTGGACAAGCAGAGCTACACGCTGCCCTTCGCGCTGGATACCGACGGCAGCGTCATCAAGTCGCTGGGCGGCTCCACCATGCTGCCCATGACCGTGGTGCTGGACCGGCGCGGACACATCGTATACAACGCCGTGGGGTCCATGACCTACGAAAAGCTGGAGGGCATCGTGAAGCCGCTGCTCTCCGGGGAAGGAGCATGACGCCGGATGAAGCTGCTGGTGCTGGGGGACCGCGCCCGGTATGAGGCGAACGATCCCGTGCAGTCTGACTTTTACCGGGAAACGGAGATCGCGTATCTGGAGCCGCAGCCCATGATCGACGCGCTGCCGGACTGGGCGCTGGACGCGGAGCTGATCGCCATCGACCCCATGTGCGGGCTGAGCGGCAGCGTCATCCGCCGGATGCCCGCGCTGCGGATGATCCATTCCGAGGGTGTGGGCTACGAGCGCATCGACCTCGCGGCTGCCACGGAGCGCGGCGTGATGGTCTGCAACAACCGCGGCGTGAACGCGAAGGCCGTGGCGGAGCAGGCGGTCTACCTGATGCTGGGCGTACTGCGCCACGCGCTGGAGGGCGACACCGCTGTGCGCGACGGCGAGCAGATGGAGGCCAAGGAATACTGGATGCACGAGGGCATCAGCGAGCTGGGCGAATGCACCGTGGGCCTCATCGGCTTCGGCGCCATCGCGAAGGAGACGGCGCGGCTGCTGAACGCCTTCGGCTGCCGGCTGCTGTACACCTCCGCGCACCGCAAAGCCCCGGAGGAGGAGGCCGCGTATCACGTCGAGTGGGTCACGCCGGAGCGGCTGCTGCGGGAGAGCCGCATGGTCAGCCTGCACGTGCCGGTGACCGACGAGACCCGCGGCATGGTGAACGACGGGTTCCTGTCGATGATGCGGCGGGACGCCTTCCTCATCAACACCGCCCGGGGCGACCTGGTGGACAACGATGCCCTGGGCCGCGCCTGCCTGGAGGGGACCATCGCCGGCGCGGGCCTCGATACCATCGCCCCGGAGCCCGTCAGCCCGGACAATCCGCTGCTGCAGCTGCCCTGGGACGCGCAGAAGAAGATCCTCTTTTCCCCGCACATCGGCGGCGTGACCTCCGGCGTGCTGAAGCGCGCGCACCGGGGCCTCTGGCGCGATTTTGAAGCCCTGGCCCGCGGCGGCGTGCCGGACAATCTTGTCAACCCGGAATGCCTGGAGCATCTGTCATCAAACGACCATTGAACCATAAGGAGGATGGAAACCATGATCAGAACCGTATTCCCCACCCTGGGCGGCGAGCGCTATGTGCCCTATGAGGAGCGCACCGGCAGCGAATCCACCGTGTACTTCACCCGCGATCTGTCCGCGGAGGGCCTCAAAAAGATCTATCAGCGCGTGGCCGGCAGCGTGACCGGCAAGGTGGCCGTGAAGCTGCACACCGGCGAGCAGTACGGCCCCAACATCATTCCGCGCCCCTGGGTGCAGGCGCTGATGGCGGACTGCATCCCGAACGGCACCATCGTGGAGACCAACACCTATTATGCCGGCGACCGCGATACCACCGAGAAGCACCGCGAGACCCTGAAGGTCAACGGCTGGACCTTCTGCCCCGTGGACATCCTCGACGAGCACGGCACCGCCATGCTGCCCGTGCGGAACGGCCGCTGGTTCGCGGAAATGTCCGTGGGCGAGGGCATCCTGAAGTATGATTCCCTGGTGGCGCTGACGCACTTCAAGGGCCACACCAAGGGCGGCATCGGCGGCTCCAACAAGAACATCGGCATCGGCGTGGCGGACGGAAAGGTCGGCAAGCGCATCATCCACACCACCCCCGGCTCGGACGATATGTGGGATATCTCCGACGAGGAATTCATGGAGCGCATGACCGAATCCACCCACGCCACCGTGGACCACTTCGGCAAGAACGCCGTGTTCATCAACGTGATGCGGAACATGTCCGTTTCCTGCGACTGCGAGGGCTGCGCCGCCGAGCAGGTGGTGACCCCCAACGTGGGCATCATCGCCTCCACGGATATCCTCGCCGCCGACCAGGCGAGCGTGGACCTGATCTACGCCCTGGGCGCGGAGGACGGCACCGCCCTGCGCACCCGCATGGAGACCCGCCACGGCCTGCGCCAGCTGACCTGCATGAAGGAGCTGGGCATGGGCAACGACCGCTATACCCTGGTGGATATCGACAACGGCGACACGGCCATCCTGCCGAAGGACGCGGTCGTCGGCGTGCAGCCCTTCGTGGAGGATCCGATCGTGGCGAAGCGCCGCGCCCGCGTGCTGCAGGGCCTGTCCCCGAAGCTGGAGGACTGACACATTCGCCGCAAAAAACGACTTGCGCTTCCGGCCGCTTTCCGCTATAATAAGCGTGGCCGGTAAGCAGGACGCCTCCGAGCGTGTCCGGCCCCCGCGGAAATGATCCTTCACCGCCCGATCAGCAATGACCGGGCGGTATTTTTGGTTTCACGGGCCTGCGGAAAGGAAGTACATCCAATGCAGGGGAAAAACGGACATCCCGCCTCCGGGAAAAACAAAATGGGCACCATGCCGGTGCCGCGGCTGCTGCTGAGCATGGCCATTCCGCTGATGCTGTCGCTGCTGGTGCAGTCGCTGTACAACATCGTGGACAGCATCTATGTGTCCGGCATCGGCCAGGACGCCCTGACCGCCACCTCCCTGGCGTATCCCGTGCAGATCCTGATGATCGCCCTGGGCGTGGGCACCGCCGTGGGCATCAACGCCCTGCTCTCCCGGCTGCTGGGCCAGGGCAGGCAGGACGAGGTGCGGAACGCCGCCGCCACCGGCCTGGTGCTGGCGCTGCTCAGCTCGCTGGTGTTCGTGCTGGTGGGCGGCTGCTTCGCGGACGGCATCGCGGCGATGATGACGGACAGCGCGGAGATCGCCGCCCTGTGCGCGGAGTACCTGCGTATCGTGACGCTCTTCAGCCTCGGCTCCTTTGTGGAAACGATGGTGCAGCGCTTCCTGCAGGCCTCCGGCCGCACCGGGCTGAGCATGGTCTCGCTGATCGTGGGCGCGGTGACGAACATCATCCTGGACCCCATCATGATCTACGGCCGCCTGGGCTGCCCGGCGATGGGCATCCGCGGCGCGGCTGTTGCCACGGTCATCGGCCAGTGGCTCGGCGCGCTGACGGCTGTCGTGCTGAACGTGCTGCGCAACCCGGAGGTGCCCATCAGCTTCCGCGGCTTCCGGCTGCGGGTGGACACCGTGAAGGCCATCTACCGCGTCGGCCTGCCGACGATCGTCATGCAGGCCATGGGCTCGGTGATGAACTTCGGCGTGAACGCCATCCTCGCGGACGCCACCGCCACGGCCTTCTTCGGCGTGTACTACAAGCTGCAGAACTTTGTGGTGATGCCGGTGAACGGCCTGGCCCAGGCGTGCCTGCCCATCATCGGCTTCAACTACGGCGCGGGCAACGGCGGACGCATCCGGCAGACGATCCGCACGGCGTTGACCTGGGGCATCGCCCTGGGCGCGGTGTGCACGGCGCTGTTCCTGCTGCTGCCCGGCCCGCTGCTGAGCCTGTTCAACGCCGGCGAGGCGCTGCTGGCCATCGGCATCCCCGCGACGCGCATCATGTGCTGCACCTTCATCCCCCTGGCGGTGACTACTGTGCTGGGCATGAGCGCCTCCGGCCTGGGCAATGGCGTCATCAACATGCTGGGCAGCGCGCTGCGGCAGGTGATCGTGCTGCTGCCCTGCTTCGCGCTGCTGAAGGCCACCGCCGGCCTCGGCACGGCATGGTTCGCGCTGTGGATCTCCGAGCTGGTGGCTGTGCTGGCAGTCATCCGCATGACCCGCACGGAGCTGCGGAAAAAGGTCGATCTGCCGGGCGCGTGACCGGCGCAGCAAAAGGAGGCTCACCCATGACGGGCGGGCCTCCTGATTTTTTGCCTTGACGCGGGGGATCAATCGCTGCTGCTGCTGTTCTTGTTCAGCTCCGCCTTGGCGAAGATGCTCAGCACGCGCAGGATCAGCTCCAGCAGGGCGGTGATCATGTTGTTGACATACTCGATGTTGTACAGGCGGAAGAGCGCCTTCATGTCCTCGATCTCGGACTCGGTGGCCAGACCGGAGGAGCGGCACACGCTGTAGGCCAGCTCCTGGGCCTTCACCTCGGTCTTCAGCACCATGATGGCCATGATGAAGGAGATGACATACGAGACCAGACCGACCACGCAGCCCACGGCCGTGGCGATGCCGGTGGATTTGAACACGAAGTAATCCAGCAGCACGCCGATGATGATCAGCGGCAGGCAGGCGATGGGGCCCATGTAGATGAAGGGCGTCAGGCGGACGCGCTTCACCATGTCGGGATCGCCGTCGCGGTCCAGGATGGCGAGGCAGGACTTCTGCGTGGCCATGGCGAGGGAGCTGACGCTGGTCTTCTTCCAGGTCAGGCGGCGCAGACGCACCTTGTGGAAGTAATGGCTGTAGGAGTTGCCGAACAGGAAGGAGCCGGAGCATTTGACGGCGATCTCGTGCAGACCGTTGTCATCCAGCACCCTGCGGGCGATGGCCTCACCGGTCATGTTCACGCTGTTCTGCTGCGTGTTGTAGCGGTGGTAGTTGATGGCCAGGTAGATGGAGATGACGATGGAGACCACGGCGCACACGGCCAGCAGCCCCAGCGTGATGGCCAGCGAAAGCCGCAGCCCCGGGCTGAGCCGGTTCCAGACCTGCAGCAGCTCCTCAAAATCGATGGAATCCATGGGATGACCTCCTTTGCTTGCTTCGGTGGATGGCTTGAGTATAGCACAGGGAAGGGGGATTGGCAAGCAAAATCCCCCTCGGGGCCAGCACGGAGGAGCTGCTGAAGCAATGACAGTGCGGCTTGAAAGAGCGGCGCTGTTTTTTTTGTGCGGGCGTTTCCCCGTTACTGTTCAGCCCCCTCCTTTTGTAAGAATCTTCTCCCGCTGCGTTTCCCTCTTCCGGCCGCGGCAATCGAGATGGTGACCTTTTCAGAGTACCTGCGCCGCGTCCACCTTCCCCATGGGGGAAGGCTTTTGGTTGGGCCACCATCTAAGCCTTCCCCTCTGGGGTATCTCTAAAAACCGACTTTTATCTCGTTCTCGTGTTTTGAAGCCGTTGAAATAAAAGGGTTTTAAAATGATGATTTTGAAAAAATCATCGTTTTTAGAGGTTCCCTCTGGGGAAGGTGTCTGCCGCGAATACTGTATGCAAGTGAAACCTATTCATTCGCGGCAGACAGAAGAGGGACAGCGACGATGGAAGTCACCAGGGGGTGAATAGCAACATTCCCCCTCCCCTCCCCCCAACTTTTCCCAAAGATGATTGCATTTCGGCAGCGGATGGGGTATAATATAATGTGGACCTTTGGGCAGCTCAATGCTACTACAGAAGGGAACTCAAGCCGAATGTATGAGTCACGAACCTTTGGCGCGCACTACACAAAGAAGGAAACGACCTTCACCCTGTGGGCGCCGGGCTCCATTGCCGTGATGCTCCAGCTGTACGCCACCGGCAGCGATGCCGAGGAAGGCAGCCGGATGCTTGGCTGCATCTGTATGGAGCGTCAGGAGGACGATGTTTTCAGCACCGTGGTCAAGGGCGACCAGCACGGTGTCTATTATACGTATCAGCTGACCTATGCCTCCGGCCGCGAGACCATCAGCGCCGATCCCTGGGCCAGGGCCTGCGGCGTGAACGGCGTGCGCAGCATGGTGGTCGATCCGGAGCGCACCAACCCCTACGGCTGGGGCTCCGATACCCGCGTCGGCGCGCCGGATATGGCGCCGGTGGTGTGGGAGACCCACGTGAGCGACTTCACGCTGGATGAATCCTCCGGTGTGCGGCCGGAATGGCGCGGCAAATATCTCGGCTTCACCGAAAAAAAGACCGGCGGCGCCGGGCTGAAGCATCTCAAGAAGCTGGGCGTGACGCATATCCAGCTGCAGCCCATCGCCGATTTCTGCACGGTGGATGAGCGCGCCTGCACCGCCTACAACTGGGGCTACGATATCGAAAATTACAATGTGCCGGAGGGCAGCTACGCCACGGATCCCTTCCACGGCGAGGTGCGCATCCGCGAATGCAAGCAGATGATCCAGGCGATCCACCGCGCCGGCCTAGGCGTGGTGCTGGATGTGGTGTACAATCACACCTACCACAAGGATTCCTGGCTGGACCGCACCGCCCCCGGAGCGTACTACCGCATGGGCCGCGACGGCAGCTACATGAACGCCTCCGGCTGCGGCACCGAGACCGCCTCCGAGCGCTATCCCTTCCGCAATTACATGATCCAGTCCGTGCTGTACTGGATCCGGGAATATCATGTGGACGGCATCCGCTTCGACCTGATGGCCATCCACGATGTGGAAACGATGAACCTGCTGCGCGAGGAGGTCGACAAGCTGCCCGGCGGTGAGGAGATCCTGCTGTACGGCGAGCCCTGGACGGCGCTGCCCACATCGATGGACTACCCGGCGGTGTCGGCGAATCAGCAGGCGCTGAAGCAGATGTCCGACCGCATCGCCATTTTCTCCGACGGCACCAAAACGAACCTGGCCGGACGGTCCTTCACGATGAACGATCCCGGCTGGGCCTCCGGCGCGGCGAAGGACTGGCAGGATCGTCAGATCCAGTCCTTGCTCTGCGGCTGGAGCCGCGTGGATCTGTAGAACTGCGCGAAGCTGCCCGGGCAGATCGTGCAGTATGTTTCCTGCCACGATAACTACACGCTGTGGGACCGGCTGGTGTCCGTGACCGGCAGCTACGCCTTCCGCGGCGCCGATCCCGTGGCGCTGCGGTACAACCGCCTGGCCTCCGCCATGGTGCTGCTGAGCACCGGCATCGCCTTCTTCCAGGGCGGCGAGGAATTCTGCCGCACCAAGGAGGGCAACGGCAACTCCTACAACGGCCCGGCGGACCTGAACGCCATCCGCTGGAACGACGCCGTGAAGCACCGGGACCTGGTGGCCTGGTACCGCGGGCTGATCACGCTGCGGCACGAGCTGTATCCCGATACGGGCCGCGGCACGGCGAACGGGCTGTGCTTCCTGGACGCCCAGTGCGGCACCGTGGCCTTCACCGCGCCCTGCCGCGAGGGCAGCCGCTGGAAGGAGCTGCTGGTGGCGGCCAATCCCTTCGACAAGACTTATCCGCTGACGTTGCCGGGCGGCTCCTGGCAGCTGCTGTGCAACGGCGAAAGCAGCGAGGTGTGGATGCGCCGCACCGCTGCCGCCGAAGGCACGATCGACCTCCCCGCCACCGCTGTGGTGGTCTATGGAAGAGCATAAAAACAGACCGGAGCGAGCCGCTCCGGCCTTTTGTTTATGAAAGGAAAGACTCACGTCGTCGTCGTCACACGCTGCAGCAGGCAGACGGCAGCGGCGGTATCGCCCTCGTGGCTGATGCTGAGCATCGGCGTGAGGTCGCCGGCGAGGCGGGCAGCCTCCCCGGTCAATTGGTAATACGGCGCGCCGGCGGCGGTGTGCAGCACCACGATGTCCGTCAGCGGAAAGGCGATGCCGGTGCCCAGCGCCTTGCAGAGGGCCTCCTTCGCCGCAAAGATCCCCGCCATGCTTTCGGCGGCGCAGGCGCCCCGGCCGAGGATGTACGACCGCTCGGCTTCGGTGAAGAGCCGCTCCGGCACGCCGCGCTTTTCCAGCAGCGCGCGCATCCGTTCGATGCCGCACAGGTCCAGCCCCAGCCCGATGAGCTCAGACATAGCCCATCACGCCCCTCACCGACACGTCGCCCGAAAGCACCCGGTGGAGGACGCCGTCGTCCGTGCGCACCAGCAGCGCGCCGGTCTCGTCGATGGCCTCGGCGGTGCCGGTCAGCTCCACCGCGCCGGTCACATGGACGCGGCTGCCCAGGGTGCAGGAGCGCGCCCGGTAGCCCTCCGCCAGCGCGCCGAAGCCCTCGCGCCGCAGCGTGTCCGTGTACTCCTCCAGCGCGGCCAGATACCGCGTCAGCAGCACCCGGCGCAGCGGGGCGTCCGTCAGTTCATCAATGGCGGCGGCGCGGTCGCCCAGCTCCGGCGGATAGGCCCCGGCATGCACATTCAGGCCGGTGCCGATGACCACATACTCCACCCGGTCCGGGTCGGCGCTGCACTCCAGCAGGATGCCGCAGAGCTTTTTGCCGCCGCACACCAGGTCGTTCGGCCACTTGATGGCGGTGGGGAGGCCGGTCAGCTCCCGCACGGCGCGCTCCATGGCCATGGCGGTGCAGAGGGTGATCAGCGGCGCCTGCGCGGGGGGCAGCTCCGGCCGCAGCAGCACCGAGACCCACAGCCCGCGCCCGGCCGGTGAATTCCACGCGCGGCCCAGGCGTCCGCGTCCGGCGGTCTGGCACTCGCACAGGCACACGCTGCCGGAGGGCGCGCCCTCCACGGCGGCACGCTTCAGCCGCAGGTTGGTGGAATCCAGCGTTTCCTCATACAGATTGGTGCCCCGGCCCAGCACTGCGGTGGTCAGCAGACCCTCCCACAGCACCGGCTCGAGGCGGTCGCCCGCGTCCAGCCGGTAGCCCCTGCCGGGCACGCTTTCGATCCGCCAGCCCTGCTCCTGCAGCGCCCGCACGCGCTTCCATACCGCCGCGCGGGTGATGCCCAGCTCCGCGCTGATCGCCTCGCCGGAAACAAAGCCGCCGTCCGCCAGCAGCCTCAGGATCGTATTCACGGGAAAAACCTCCGTTCGGTCAGGCGTTTTACGCCAGCAGCGTCAGCAGCGGGATCGTGATAAAGGACAGCAGCGTCGATACCAGCACGCAGTTGGCGGACAGCTCCTGCTCGGAGCGGTACATCTCCGCCATGCTCAGCACCACGGAGGCGCAGGGCGTGCCGCAGAGGATCAGCACGGAGGCCTTGAAGGCGTCCGTGAAGGGAAACAGGCTGACCAGCCCGAAGGCCAGCAGCGGGAAGCCCAGCAGCTTGATGGCGCAGATGCCGTACACCAGCGGCCGCGTGAACAGCTTCTTCAGCTCCACCGTGGCCAGCCGGATGCCGAGGATGAACATGCACAGCGGCGTGGTCATGCTGCCGATGGCGGAAAAATAGCTGACGAGCATGGAGGGCAGCCATTCGCTGCCGTGGGCGACATACAGCGCCATCGCCACGATGAACGCGATGGACGACGGGTTCACGATGGCCTGCTTCAGCGTGACATACTTCGCGTCGCCGGTGAGGCAGTAGATGGCCATGGTGAACACGAACAGGTTCATGGAGATCATGAACACGGCGGAGAAGCAGGCGACCTCCGGATGATCCGGCAGCAGCGCGCGGATGATCGGCAGGCCGAAGAAGCCCACGTTGCCCAGCACGCCGCCGATGGTCATCACCCGGTAGCGGGCGTCCGCGTACCGGCGGCGCAGCAGCAGGTACAGTCCGCCCAGCATCAGCGCCTGCAGCACGAAGGTCACCACGAAGAACTCGCCCATGTACCGCAGCGTTTCCACGGAATAATCCAGCTGCAGCACAGTGGACAGCACCAGCGCCGGCGCGCACACGTAGATCAGGATGGCGGACACGCTGGGCAGATGGCGCGCCGTCACTTTGCCGGACTTGCACACCAGGTATCCCGGCAGGATATACATCAGCGTCAGCAGCACATTGGAGAACGCGATATCAAATTCCATAACAGCCTCCGCAACGGTGTGGTACGGATCCCGGGGAAAGCGGCGCCGCGTTCAGGCCTGCGGCCGCTTTTCCGCCTCGTGGCGGTGGATCTGCATATTCAGCAGGTTGATATCGCCGCAGCCCATGGTCAGCACCAGGTCGCCGGGCTGCCAGTGGGCGCGGAGCCAGGCTTCGGTGTCGTCGAAGGAGGGCGTCCAGTACGCGTCGATGCCGTTCTTTTTCATGCCGTCCACCAGCATGCCGCTGTTCAGGTCGCCGGGATCCTTTTCCCGGGCGGCGCAGATGTCGGTGACCAGCGTGATATCCGCCGGGGCGGTGCAGGTCAGGTAATCCGCGAACAGGGAACGGACGCGGGAGAAGGTGTGGGGCTGCATCACGGCGATGAGGCGTCCGCCCCGGGCGTCCACGCGCTTCCGGGCGATGCGGATGGCGTTCGCCATTTCGGCGGGATTGTGGCCGTAGTCCGTGAAGATCTCCACGCCGTCCACGGTGTCCGTCAGCTCAAAGCGGCGGTGCGCGCCGACGAACGCGGAGACGGAGGCCGCGGCCTGACGCATATCCGCGCCCAGCACATGGGCCGCGGCGAGGGCCGCCAGGGCGTTCTGCACGTTGAACAGGCCGGGCACGCGCATCGTCACGCCGCAAAGGATGTTTTCACCCAGCGCGAGGTCGAAGGAAGCGTAGCCCTCGGCGTCCTCCCGCAGGCTGACGGGATGATAATCGCTGCTGTCCGTCAGGCCGAAGGTGACCGTGCGGCAGCTGAGCTTCGCCATCTGGCGCAGGATGCGCGGATCGTCGCCGTTGCCGATGGCGGTGCCGCTCTCCGGCAGCAGGCGCAGGAACTCGCCGAAGGTCTCCTCGATCTCGTCGATGTCCTTATAGCAGTCCAGATGATCGGCGTCGATGTTCAGCACCACCGCCACCGTGGGCCGCAGCTTGAGGAAGCTGCGGTTGAATTCGCAGGCCTCCGCCAGGAAGATGCCGCCGCGCCCCACGCGGGTGGAGCCGCCGATGGCGTCCAGCTGCCCGCCGATGTGGATGGACGGATCCATGCCGCCCTCCATCAATATCTGGCTGAGCATGGAGGTGGTGGTCGTTTTGCCGTGCGCGCCGCAGATGCCCACGGCCTCGCGGTCGCCCTCCATCAGCTGGCCCAGCAGCCAGGCGCGCTCCATCGTGGGGATGCCAAGCCGGGCGCACTCCACGCGCTCGGGGTTGTCCGCCGGGATGGCCGCCGTGTACACCGCCAGATCGGCGCCGTGCACGTTCTCCGCCCGCTGGCCCACCGTGACCTGAATGCCGCGGCTCTCCAGCAGAGGCAGCAGATAGCCGTCGTCCCGGTCGGAGCCGGTGACCGTGTAGCCGCGGTCGGCCAGCATCTGCGCCAGGCCGGACATGCTGGAGCCGCCGATGCCGATCATATGGATATGTCCGCCCGCGTAATCGCGGATATGGGGAACGCCTTCGGGACGCATGGTGAAGCACCTCCGGTGTGTGGATCAGTCAGATATGTTTTTTCCGAAAGGTATTATACAACACCAACCCATCGCAGGCAACCGCGGAAACGGGATTTTGTGCACAATTCTCAAAGTTCCGGCCCCTTCTTTTCCTGCGAAAGACAACCTGCACAGGAATCGGCGGAAAAGCTTGTGAGGCGTGTCCGCTTTTCAAAAATGGGTGAAATGGGTATAATACAACCAGAAGTTGTATTATCGCCGCGAGCGATCGCGGATTTGGGAAACGGGAGGAGATCCACATGGCAAGTCTGTCTCTGAAGCACATTTCCAAGATCTATCCCGGCGGCGTGAAGGCCGTCAGTGATGTGAACCTCGAGATCGAGGACAAGGAGTTCATCGTGCTGGTCGGCCCGTCCGGCTGCGGCAAGTCCACCACGCTGCGCATGGTCGCCGGTCTGGAGGAGATCTCCGAGGGCGAGCTGTACATCGGCGACCGCCTGGTGAACGACGTGCAGCCCAAGGACCGCGACATCGCCATGGTGTTCCAGAACTACGCGCTGTATCCCCACATGACGGTGTTCGACAACATGGCCTTCGCCCTGAAGCTGCGCAAGCTGCCCAAGGAGGAGATCCAGCGCCGCGTGGAGGAAGCCGCGAAGATCCTGGACATCTCCCACCTGCTGAACCGCAAGCCCAAGGCCCTGTCCGGCGGCCAGCGGCAGCGTGTGGCCCTGGGCCGCGCCATCGTGCGTGAGCCGCAGGTGTTCCTGTTCGATGAGCCCCTCTCCAACCTGGACGCCAAGCTGCGCGTGGCCATGCGCACCGAGATCACCAAGCTGCACAAGCGTCTGCAGACGACCTTCATCTACGTGACCCACGACCAGACCGAAGCCATGACCATGGCCTCCCGTATCGTGGTGATGAAGGACGGCGTGAAGCAGCAGGTGGATACGCCCCAGAACCTGTACGATTATCCCGCCAACCAGTTCGTGGCCGGCTTCATCGGCAGCCCGCAGATGAACTTCTTCAATGTGAAGATCGTCCGCGACGGCCATGACCTGACCGCGGAGTTCGGCGACAACCGCATCGTGATCCCGCGCGCCATCGTCAACCGCTTCACCGATGAGTGCATCGTCGGCAAGGAGGTCGTGATGGGCATCCGCCCGGAGAATATCTCCGATTCCGCGGAGGATGTGGCCGCCAATCCCGACGCCGTCATCAGCGCCACGGTGGAGGTCGCCGAGCTGATGGGCTCCGAGACCTACCTGTATCTGCAGGTCTCCGGCAAGGACGGCAACATCATCGCCCGTGTCGATCCCCGCACCTCCAGCCGTGCCGGCGACACCGTGAAGCTGGCGCTGGATACCGCCCGCCTGCACTTCTTCGACAAGGACACCGAGCTGACGCTGCTCAGCGCCGCGCAGTGACCGGAAAACACACCATACAAAATGCCCCCGGCCGCGGCCGGGGGTTTCATTATGCGTCGGAAGACGGCGCGGGATCGACAGGCTCAGCCGCGGGCGTTTCGCCGGGCTGAACCGCGTCAGCCGCGGGCGCTTCGGCGGGCAGCGCCGGTTCCGCGGCGTCGGTCACGGGCGCTTCGACGGGAGCCGGCTCTTCCTCCGGCTCCGCGGCGTCACAGGCGCAGAAGAGGTAGCCGAACAGGCAGAAGCCCGCGCCGCCGAGGCCGATCAGCAGCCAGGCGGCCAGCTGCATCACCACGCCGGTGAGATAATAGATGTTGCTGGCGGCGGACGCCGAGGCCTGGAAGATACAGTCCAGCACATCCGAGGCGTAGGGGGTGGAGCCGATGACATAGCCCGGCGCCTCGGTCGCCATGATCACGATGCCGATGGTCGCCATCAGCAGACAGACGCAGCAGCCGGCCGCGCTCCAGATTTTCTTTGCCATCCTTTTTCCTCCGGGAGTTTACGGTTATGGAGAAGGTGATTTCGCCTCTGCGGAGACGACCAGGGGGCTTTCCGGTCGCCCCCTGGACTCCTTCGGGTCCGGTGTGGTGTAAAGTGAAAAATGTGCGAATCAGGGAATTTCGCCTCTGCGGAGACGACCAGGGGGCTTTCCGGTCGCCCCCTGGACTCCTTCGGGTCCGGTATCTGAAGCCTTCCCCTTCAGGGGAAGGTGTCTGCCGCGGAATCTGCCTGGAAGTGGCACCAACTCCATCGTGGCAGACGGATGAGGTTGGCCTCCCGACAGAAGTCGATCAGGGCCTGCGTTGTAAAAGAAGTGCCTCAGACCGCCCACTCGCCGTTCACGAAAATGGGCGTGGGGACGCCGTTCTTCCAGCCGGTGATGCACAGATCGGGCGCGCCGACCATGAAATCCACATGGATCATACTCTCGTTCACACCCAGGGCCTTGCATTCCTCGTCCGTGCGGGTCTTGTAGCCCTCGATGCAGTCGTTGAAGCCGCGGCCCAGGGCCACGTGGCAGGAGGCGTTCTCGTCAAACAGCGTTTCGTAGAACAGGATGCCGCTTTGGCTGATGGGGCTTGAGACGGGCACCAGCGCCAGCTCGCCCAGGCGGGACGCGCCCTCGTCCATGTTGATCATTTTGTCCAGCAGCTCCTGGCCCTTCTCCGCCTGCCAGGACACCGCCTTGCCGTCCCTGAAGGTGATGGAGAAATGCTCGATCAGCTGGCCGTTCCAGGAGAGCGGCTTGGTGGACACCAGCGTGCCCTCGGCCTTGCCGCGCATGGGCGTGGTGAAGATTTCCTCGGTGGGCATGTTCGGGTTGAACACCACGCCGCCGATGGTATCCTCGGAGCCGCCGCACCACTGGCCCTCGGGGATCAGCTCGGCGCGGAAGTCGGTGCCGTTGGCGCTCTTGTAGGTGATGCTGTCGAATTTCTGCGCGTTCAGCCAGGCGCTGTGGGCGTCGAAGTTCGCGTTGTGCCGCTTCCACGCCTCGATGGCGTCGTTGTCCTCCGTGATATGCACGGTCTGGAGGATGGCGTCCCACAGCTTCGCCACGGCGTCAGCCCCGGAAAGGTCCGGGAACACCTTGCGCGCCCACTCGGGAGAGGGCACCGCGGCGATGGTCCACTGGGTGCGGTTCTCAATGGCGTCGCTGTAAGGCTTGGTGATGGGATAGACGGCGCGGTTCACGGCCTGCATCTTTTCCATATCCATGCCCTGCAGGCCGTCGGGATCCTCGCTCATGATGTAGATGCGGGCAGGCAGCTCGTCCACCATCTCCTGCAGCTGGGCCTTCTTCCAGTCATCCACCACGCTGAGGGATTCCAGCGTGCGGCGGTTGTAGGTCAGTTTGGTCAGGGGCTGGAAGGTCCAGTCCACGCGCACCTTGCCGGCGCCGCAGTCGTAGCAGGCCTCCGCCACCAGGGTGGCGAAATCAGACTGCTTCACATCGCAGCGGATGATGACGGACTGGCCGGGCTGCACGTTGGCGCCGGTCACGGCGATCAGCTGCGCATAGCGGCGCAGAACGCTTTCATTGACGATCATGCTGATGCTCCTTTACTCTCAGTCCAGCCCCTGGCTCTTTTCCCAGGTGCGGCCGCGGTTGATGGCGCACAGGATGCCCTTGATGGAGGCCATCGAAATGTTGTGGTCGATGCCCACGCCGAACACATCGTGGCCGTCGCGGGTGCGGAGCTGGATGTAGGCCACGGCGCGGCTGTTGGAGCCCACACCGATGGCGTGCTCCTTGTAATCGATGAAGGAGAAGCGGTCCATGCGCTCGCCCTCGATGGCGTTGAAGAAGGCGTCGATGGGGCCGTTGCCGTCGCCGTGCACCTCAAACACCGTGTCCTTGTGCTGCAGCGTGCCGGTGAAGTGGGAGTGGGCCACGCCGTTCTCCACATCGGCGTTCAGCTTGTTCTTGATCAGGCGGTAGGGGCCGTCCACGTTCAGATAGGTCTTCTCGAACAGCTCCCAGATGACCTGGGGCTTCAGCTCCACGCCGAGGCGGTCGCTCTCCGCCTGCACCACCGCGCCGAACTCGGGGTGCATCGCCTTGGGCATATCGAAGCCGAACTTGTGGTTCATGATGAACGCCGCGCCGCCCTTGCCGCTCTGGGAGTTGATGCGAACCGGCTCGTACGTCATGCCCAGGTCCTCCGGGTTGATGGGCAGATAAGGCACCATCCACTTGTCGGTACCGGTCTCCTGCATCCACTGGAAGCCCTTGTTGATGGCGTCCTGATGGCTGCCGGAGAAGGCGGTGAACACCAGGCTGCCGCCGTAGGGCTGGCGCTCCGGCACCTTCATCTTGGTGCAGCGCTCATACATGGACAGGATGCGGTCCATGCGGGAGAAATCCAGCCCGGGATCCACGCCCTGCAGATACATATTCATGGCCACGGTGATCATATCCACATTGCCGGTGCGCTCGCCGTTGCCGAACAGGCAGGCCTCCACGCGCTCGGCGCCCGCCAGCAGGCCGGCCTCGGTGGTGGCCACGCCGCAGCCGCGGTCGTTGTGCGGATGCAGCGAGATGATGGCGCGCTCGCGGCCCGGCAGCTTGCGGATGAAGTATTCCAGCTCATCGGCAAACTGGTTGGGCATGCAGTTTTCCACGGTGGTGGGCAGATTGAGGATCACGCGGTGATCGGCGTCGGCGTGCAGATGATCCAGCACCGCGGCGCAGATCTCCACGGCCACGTCCATCTCCGTGCCCATGAAGGATTCCGGGGAATACTCGTACCTCAGATCCATGCCGGAGGCCAGCACGGGCTGGGCCATCTCGTAGATCATGTCGGCGGCGTCGGTGGCGATCGTCTTCACGCCCTCCACATCGGTGCGGAACACCACCTGACGCTGCAGCGTGGATACGCTGTTGTAGAAGTGGAAGATGACGTGCTTCGCGCCCTGGATGGCCTCGAAGGTCTTTTTGATCAGATGCGGACGCGCCTGCACCAGCACCTGGATGGTCACGTCATCCGGGATGTGACCGCCCTCGATCAGCTCGCGGCAGATGCCGTAGTCGGTGTCGGAGGCGGACGGGAAGCCGATCTCGACCTCCTTCACGCCGATCTCATCCACCAGCATGTGGAACATTTCGAGCTTTTCCTGCATGTTCATCGGGTCCACCAGGGCCTGATTGCCGTCGCGCAGGTCCACGGAGCACCAGATGGGGGCCTTTTCGATGACCTTGTCCGGCCAGGTGCGGTTTTCGATGGGCTGGGGAGTGAAGGGGATGTACTTTTCGTAGCCTTTCATCACGGAATACCTCTCATTCGGTGGATTTTTTTGGGAGACCCGGCGCTTTTCCGCTTTTTCTTCGCGGCGCCTTTGCCGCGGAGGCAACAAAAAAACGCCCATGATGCATCAGGGGCGTCACAACGGACGCGGTACCACCCTTTTCAGCCGCCGGTTGCCCGGTGACCCTCGTCGGCCTCTGTCAAGGCCCAGATCTGTAACGGGATCTCCCGTGACGGCCTACTCCCCGCGGAAGCAGGTTTCAGCCGGCAGGCTCGGGGAACAGTATCCGTGCGCGCTCCGTACCGCCTTGCACCGCCCGGCGGCTCTCTGAAAGGGAACAGACGCATCTTTCTTCCCGTCACAGCCTTCTGCATGGCAGTATAGCGGATTGACGGACGGTTGTCAAGCGGAAAATGCGGGACCGGACGGATAAAAAATGACCGGAACGGCGGTGAAAGGCTCTTGCCCGGCTCTGTGGTTTGTGGTAGAATAAGGACAGCAAAACATCGCAAAGGAGTGCGGTTTTTATGTCCAATCCCGTCAGAAGGATCCTTGTATGCGTGGCCTGGGGCGCCGCCGTGGCGTGCCTGATCGCCGCCGGCATCGGCTGCCTCGTCAACACCGCCGAGGCCATTGAAGAGATGGCCATGTGGATCGGCGTTGTGGTGCTGCTCTCGGGCGTGCTGCAGCTGATGGGCAACATTCTGATGCGCAATACCCCGATGGGCCGTCCCAGCTTCACCAACAAGGCCGTGATGGTCATTGTCCTCGGTATGTTCATCATGATCAAGTCCGTCATCGCGGCGGAGGTCGTGCGCGTGATGGTCAGCATCGTGATGCTGTTCGGCGGCCTGAGCATGCTGTCCTCCGCGTGGGAGGTCCGCAAGGATCCGCTGCCGCTGCGGCAGTGGCTGTGGCCCGTGGGCGCCGTGGAAGCGGTCCTGGGCTTCTGCGGCTTCCTGAAGTCCGTGATGCATGGCATGGCCTTTGGCACCGCCATGGGCATCAGCCTGCTGGTGGAGGCGCTGATCCCGGCGTTCTTCATGGCCATCGTGATCCTCTTCTCCGTGGAGGAGCGCAGGGGCCGTCAGGCCGCGAAGGCCGAAAAGGCCGCGAAGGCTGCCGACGGGCCCGTGCCACCCATGCCTGAGGTGTCCGGCATTGATCCCAAGGCGCCCGTCCCTACCCGCCCCCCGGTGGAGGACCATGAATGAATGTCGTTGTGATGGATGCCCAGGGCGGCGGCATGGGGAAGGCGCTCATCGAGCAGCTGAAGCGTGCCCTGCCTGAGCAGCGGGTGACAGCCGTGGGCGCCAACGCCCTGGCCACCGCCGCCATGGTGCGCGCCGGCGCGGATGCCGGGGCCACCGGCGAGAACGCCGTCTGCGTCTGCGCCGCCTCGGCGGAGCTGATCATCGCGCCCATCGGCTTCGTGCTGGCGGACGCCATGCTGGGCGAGATCACCGAAAAAATGGCTGCCGCCGTGGGGCGCAGCCCGGCGCACAAGATCCTCATCCCCGTCAGCCGCTGCCAGGTGACAGTGGCCGGACGGCCGGAAATGTCCACCGCCGAGGCTGTGATCGCGGCCGTGCAGGAGGCTGTGCGCCGCGTCCGCGCAGGCACTTGACAGACGGGAAAGCCTGTGCTATCATCACGGTCAGGGGAATGAGCTTCTCCCCGGATCTGTGATCCGAACCGCCTTTTCAGGCTGATGAACTCTGCGATTTCGCGGGGGCATCAGCTTTTTTTGCGCCCGCAAACGGAGGCTTGAACCATGCTGACAAGCATCGCGCTGATCTTTCTTTTCGGACTGATGTCCGCCTGGCTGATGAAAAAGCTCGGCCTGCCCGGGCTGGTGGGCATGCTGCTGACCGGCATCGCGCTGGGGCCGGATGTGCTGAACCTGCTGGACGGCACCCTGCTGGGCATCTCCGCCGACCTGCGGCAGATCGCCCTGCTGATCATCCTGACCCGCGCCGGTCTGACGCTGGATCTGAAGGACCTGAAAAAGGTCGGCAGGCCGGCGGTGCTGATGTGCTTCGTGCCCGCCTGCTTCGAGCTGCTGGGCATGGTGCTGGCAGCCCCGCCGCTGCTGGGCATCAGCCGCCTGGAGGCCGCGGTGATGGGCAGCGTGGTGGCGGCGGTGTCACCGGCGGTCATCGTGCCGCGGATGATCCGCATGATCGAGGAGGGCAGGGGGCAGCGGCACAGCCTGCCGCAGCTGATCCTCGCCGGTGCCTCGGTGGACGACGTGTTCGTCATCGTGGTGTTCACGATGTTCAGCTCGCTGGCGGCCACCGGCGAGGGCTCGGCGCTGTCGCTGCTGCAGGTGCCCGTGTCCATCGCCCTGGGCCTGGCGGCGGGGCTGCTGCTGGGCCGCGCGCTGTCCGTGCTGGCGAAGCGCTTCCACATCCGCGATACCGAAAAGCTGATGATCCTGCTGGCCCTGTCCTTCCTGCTGGTGGCGCTGCAGAACGCCGCGGAGGGCATCGTGCCCTTCTCCGGCCTGCTGGCGGTGATGGGCACCGGCATCGCCCTGCGGAAGCACTATCCCGTGCTGGCGGACCGCCTTTCCACCCGCTACAACAAGCTGTGGGTGGCGGCGGAGACCTGCCTGTTTGTGCTGGTGGGCGCCGCGGTGAAGCTGGATTACGCCGTCTCCGCCGGACCGGCGGCCGCCCTGTGCGTGCTGCTGGCGCTGGCCTTCCGCGTGGCGGGCGTGCTGGTGTGCGTTGCCTTCACGGGCTTCTCCCGGAAGGAAAAGCTGTTCTGCGTCATTTCCTATCTGCCGAAGGCCACGGTGCAGGCGGCCATCGGCGCGGTGCCCCTTTCGATGGGCCTGGCCTGCGGCGACATCGTGCTGACGGTGGCGGTGCTGTCCATCCTGATCACAGCGCCCGTCGGCGCCGCGCTCATCGACCGCTTCGCGCCGCGGCTGCTGACGGACGTGTGAGCTTTCCCACGACAAAGCCCCCTCATGAAGAGGGGGCTTCGCCATATCGGGAATATCAGTCGAGGAACTCCTCGCGCAGGGTCACGCCGAAATCGTGGGCGATGGCGCGCAGGGCGTCGTCGGTGATGGTCTGCAGCTCGGGCAGACCGGTGGACTTCTGCAGCACCCAGATCTGGGCGGACTTTTCGATGGTGTGCATCAGGCCGAAGGTGATGTCGAAATCGGGGCCGGAAACGAACAGGCCGTGCTGGGCCCACACCGCCGCCTCAAATTCCTTCATCTTTTCGCAGGTGGCCATGGCGATATCCGCGCCGCCGGGCACCATCCACGGCACCACGCCGACGCCGCCGGGGAACACGACGGGGCACTCGGTGGCGCTCTTCCACAGGGCGCGGCTGAAGTCACGGTCGGTCAGGGGCAGCACATAGGTCATGGCGATGACATTGGCCGGATGCGCGTGATAGATGACGCGGGTGGCGCCGTTCGTGGCGGCCACGCGCACGGAGTGGTTCATGAAGTGGCTCGGGAACTCGCTGGTGGGACGACCGCCGTTCACCAGGCCCCACACGATGCGGTAGCTGTCGCCCTTGTCGTTGATCTCCACAACGCACAGGCTGTCCTCGGGCTCGATGATGACGTTGCGGAAATACTTGCCGCTGCCGGTGGAGATGAAATACTCGCCGGCCAGGTTGGCGCCGGTCACGCCCATGTTGACCCAGGGGCGGGGCTGCGCGTCGAAGAAGGGCTTCATCTCCGCCACTTCCTCCGCGGTGAGGCGGTAGGTCAGGTTGCCGCCGTTGCGCTCGTGCCAGCCCTGCAGCCAGCCGTCGTTGCACATGCGGATGTACCGCTGCATGATCTTCGTATCCAGGATGCCCATGATGATCTCCTCCTTATTTTGTTACTGCTCAAACCGCAGGTTTGAGCAGTAGAACGGATTTTGCTGGTCGCTGCGCTCCCGGGCGCAAAATCCGCAAGGAAGCTCTTTTTGCTCCCGCATCGCAGGCGATGCTCCGCAAAAAGAGTCCTCGTGCCGGCAAAGCCGGCATTGCGGATCAAAGTCAAGGGGCTGCGGCCCCTTGACAATTCCCGGGGGCTTGAGCAGTATCCTTATTTCATATCCGTCGGATTGACAGGTCAGCGCGTGATAATGTCCACCGGAACGTTGAAGATCTTGGCGACCTTCAGGATGGTATCGATATGACGGCCGGACGCGGCGGCCATGTGATGGGTCGGGCCGGCCTCGCTCCACTTGTTGCAGAACTCCCGGGCGCCGCAGGTGAAGCGGGTGCGCATGTTGGTATCGCCGAAGGTGAAGATGGGGCCGGGCTCGTTGACGCCCTCCGCCACCACGAACTTGAAGTGGCCGTCCATATCCTGGGTGATGCCCAGATAGGTCACCGGACCGAGGTGCGGATAGAACTGGGTCAGGTAGCCGCCGCCGGTCTTGCCGTGGAACACGGGCACGATCTTCATGGTGGGCTTCTGCGCGGAGATGTCCGCGTCGCCGGAGCCGCTGTGGCCGATGATGCAGATATCCTCATTGAAGTCGATGGAGTACATCTCGGAGAGCTGGCCCATGCCGGAGATGGTTTTGAGGATGCTCATGGCCATGGAGACCTTGATGTCGCCCTCCACGGCGCAGGCCACGCCCTGCTTGATCAGCATGGAGAAGGCGGGGATCAGCATGCTGTCCAGCACGCCGGCCTTGCCCTGGGCGTAGCCGTCGTAATGGGAGGCCACGAAGGCGATCTGCTCGTCCTTCACCCACTGCTCGAAGGCGACCACATACTTCGCCATCTCCCACACCTTTTCGACGGTGCCGCCGCCCTCGATGTCGAAGGTATCCAGGATCTCCTGCGCCTTGGCACGGATGGCGGTCTCGTCGGTGATGTTGTCGGCGATGGCCCACATCTTCTCCCAGTCAAACTGCTTGGTGTACAGGCCAAGGCGGTTGTACAGGTTCGTCTCGTCGATGTACAGGTCCATCATGCCGGGATAGGGACGGCCGATCTGCGCCAGGTTGGTGTTGCGGAAGCGGCGGCGCACCTGCGCGGCGCGGCACCAGTCCTCGAGCTCCGCCTGCACCTGGGGATCGCCGCCCTCCACCACGCCGGTGATGACCGCGTGGCGCTTGCCGGCGCGCTCCAGATCCGCCACCATCTCGCCCACGGCGCCGCAGGCGTACAGCTCGCCAAGCCAGGTGGCCGTGTCGGTGTTGGCGTAATCAGGGGCCTTCTTCTTCTGCAGGTTCACCAGCACGACGGGCACATCCAGGTCGCGCACGGCGGGCAGCATGTTGTAGGAGGTGGCGTAGGTCAGCAGCTGCAGGATCACCAGATCCACATCCGCCGCGCGGAACTTGTCGCCCGCGGCCTGGGCCAGCTCCTTGGTAGTCACCAGACCGCCGTCGATCACCTCAACGGTGTCCGGTAACGTCTTTTTGAAGTCGGCATACTGGCCCTCGAACTCCGGCACCAGGGACGGGAACTGGGGCAGATACGCGCCCAGCGCGATGGCGAATACGCCGACCCGCGCTTTGGTTTCGATCAGCATGGCAGTGTTCTCCTTTCAACGCGGGGCTCAGCGCTCCGCGGCTTTTTGCTGGATCAGGATATTGCCCACGGCGGTGGCCTCCAGCGGCAGGGCGATGACCCGCTTGCCTGTGGCCTCCTCCGTCATGCGGTTCAGCAGCAGGTTCTTCGCGCCGCCGCCCACGATATACAGGTCGTTGTACGTTTCGCCGGTGTTGGTCTCCAGCTCGCGGATGGCCTGGGCGTAGCTCTCCGCCAGGGAGAGATAGGCGCAGCGGAAGTAATCGTCCGCGGAGCCTGCCGGCACCGGCAGCGCGGCGTCGAAGGCGGCCTTCATGCTTTCGGGCGCCAGGAACGCCTCAGCGTTGACATCCACGGTCTGCGCGAAGGCGCTCTTCGCCGCGCCGTCCACGATCTCCGGGAAGGGCCGGCCGGGGCAAAGCTCATCCCGCAGACGGTTGACGACCCACATGCCCATGATATTCTTCTGGTAGCGGGTGTAGCCCACGCCGCCCTCGTTGGAATAGTTGGCGGCGCGGCTGGCGTCGTCCGTGATGGGCTTCGGCACCTTCACGCCCAGCAGCGACCAGGTGCCGGAGGAGATGTACAGCTCGCGGCCTTCCATGGGGATGCCCTCCACCGCGGAGCCGGTATCATGCGTGGCGCACAGCAGCACCGTGAGGCCTCTGTAGCTGCCCAGCACCCTTCCGGGCTGAACGATCTCCCCGAACAGCTTTTCCGGCAGACCGAGCCTGTCAATGATCTCATGATCCCAGCCGCCGGTTACCGCGCTGACGAGGCCGGTGGTGGTGGCGTTGGTGTACTCGTGGGCGCTGCCGCCGCACAGGCAGTACATCAGGTATTCCGGCACCATCAGGAAGTCCGTCACGCCCTCCAGCCGGCCGGCCAGCTTGTCGGCATACAGCTGATACACGGTATTGAAGGGCTGGAACTGGATGCCCGTGCGGCTGTACAGCTCCTCAAAGGGCACCAGCGCGTGCACCTGAGGGATCACCGCCTCGGTGCGGCTGTCGCGGTAGGCGTAGCAGGGCCATACGGGCGTATTGCCCTTCATCAGCACATAGTCCACCGCCCAGGTATCGATGGAGAGGCTCGTGATGTCCGGGTACATTTTCAGCGCCCGGTCGACGCCCTCCTTCACATGCGCCTCCAGGGCGGTCATGTCCCACACGAGGTGGCCGTTCTCCCGGCGCACGCCGTTGGGGAAGCGGTAGACCTCCTCGGTCTTCAGCTCCCCGTTCTCCGTCCAGCCGACGATATGCCGGCCGGAGGAAGCGCCGATGTCCACGGCGAGGTATCGTTTCATCCTGTCACACTCCCTTTGATGGTTCCTGTGTCCCGGTCAGAACGCGCCGTCGCCGTCGGCCTCCACGCCGCGGCTCAGCTCCTTCTGCCGGTGCACGAAGGCGGCGGCCGCCTTCTGGTCGACGCGGGTCACATCGTCAGCCTCGTCCTCCTCAGGCAGATAGCTCAGCGTCATCTGCGGGAACGGGATGTTGATATCGTTGTCACGGAAGGCAATGAAGATCTCGCGGTTCAGGTCGCGCTCCAGCTGAAGCCTGTCCGCCTCGTTGCACTTGGCGATGATCAGCAGGTTCACGGAGCTTTCGGCCAGGGAATCGACGCCCTTGTAGAAGGGGCCGTCGATGATGGCCGGCAGGCGGCGGCGTATCTTCGGGAACTCGCGGGACAGCACCGCCTCCACGCGTTCGATGTTCTCGCCGTATTCGATGCCCACCAGGCACTTGGCGAGGGAATCCTGCTTGGTCATGTTCAGCACGGCGCTGATCTCGCTGTTGTTGAAGATCTTGATGTTGTTCATGGAGTCGGCGATCTTGGTGGTCCGCAGGCCGATCTCCAGCACCTGGCCGCGGAAGTCGCTGACGGTCACGATATCGCCGACGCGGAACTCACCCTCGAACACAATGAAGATACCGGCGATGATATCGCTGATCAGGCTCTGGGCGCCAAGGCCGATGACCAGGGAGAAGATACTGGCGGAGGCCAGCAGCGAGGTGGAATCGGTGCCCAGCAGATGCAGGCTGTAGAAGATGCCGGCGATGGTGCCGCCGTACTTGACCACGGACATCATCAGCTTGCCGATGGTCTCGGTCTTCGCGCCGAATACCGAGGTCATCAGGCGGATCAGCATGTTCAGCAGCCAGGTGCCCACGAAGATCGTGACGAACAGCAGCACGCAGCTGGTCAGCGCAAAGATGTTGAAGCCCCGGTCCCAGCTGCCGGCCAGGATGTACGAGATGATGGAGCCCTCGCTGAAGAAGGAATCCTTCCACAGCAGCGACAGCAGCAGGTTGAGCACCACCACCGCGCCGCACATGCCCACCAGGCGGGCAAGCTTCTGCTCGGGGGTGAAATGCTCCCATTGCCTGCGGCTGCGGGCCCAGCGGTTGATGGCCGCCTGGGTGTGCACCCTGCCGCCGGCGGGCACATCCACCGTCACATCGTTCGGCTTTTCGTACCGCTCCGTGACGGTGCGCATGACCTGCTCGTCCTTCTCGGTGGTCAGCACCAGCAGGCCGGTCATGATCATCAGCGCGATGAAGCTGATGAGCGTGGTGATCAGGGCGATGGGCAGTCGCGCCTCGTACAGGCTGGCGGTGGGCAGACAGGTGGCGATGTAATAGCTGCCGTAATGGCGGTAGCACTCGAAGTATTCGATGCCGTTGACGCGGATGAAGCCGTTGTAGGTGCCGGAGAAGGCGGCGCTGTCGATCTCCAGCTCCTCGGCGGTCTTGCCGATATTCTGCATATGGGGCGAATAGACCAGCTTGTGGTCGCTGTCATCGGTGAAGGCCACCAGGAAGCCGTTGCCGGACATACGGGTGGAGCCCAGCAGGTAGCTGATGTCGGTGGAATCCAGCACGCGCTCCAGCAGCTCACCCTGCACCGCGATCTGCAGCAGCGAGCTGTGGCGGGTGATGGCGTTGCCGGTCCAGGTGCCGGCCTCCTGCGCCTCGTAATCGAAGCGGGACACATACTTCGTGTTGCCGCTCTCGTCCTTCGTGGTGTAATAGTAGAAGGCGGTGCCGACATACTGGCGGATGTTGCCGGTCTCGTCCTCGCCGTTGTCCTGAACATAGCTGGCGAGATGGCCGTCCAGCACCTGGCGGAAGGGATAGGACTGGTCGCCCTCGTCGTTGCTGATGATGAAATACCACAGATCTGTGTTGGTGGCGATGGTGCGGCCCTGCTCATCGAACACATAGATGGCTTCCAGACTGTTGTCATCGCACAGGTCCTGCAGCGACTGGCTTTCGGATACGGAGCGCAGGCGGTTGCCCTCGTCGTCCGTCAGGGTCGTCTTTTTGCCGGAGGAGCTGTAGGTGGTGTGGATCTTCGTCGTGTCCTCGTTCAGCGCGGAGGGATCCTCCTCCAGCAGGAAGGCCAGCATCCTTGCCTTGGAAAGGTAGCGCTCCTCATAGTAGCTCTTGATGAGGGAGCGGGTGCCGGTGTTCTTCTCCAGGGAGTCGCTGATGGTGCTCAGCGTGTTGGTGGACTGGGTGATGCCGCCGGACAGCGCCAGCAGCGTCTGCACATAGAAGGTCACGCCGAAGATCAGGCACAGGCCCAGGATGACCACCGGCAGCAGCCGGCGGCCGACGGTACGGTTCACCATCACCGGGCCGAGCTTCTTCAGCACGGGCTCCTCGCCGGTGCGGATCATGTCGCGGCGGATGATGACCGCGTAGGCCATGGAAACGAGCATCACCATCACGAACATCATGGCCGCCCAGAACACGACCTTGGTGTTGCTGGAGTACAGCTCCTCCGTGGCGATGGCCGCGCTGATGAGGGTCGTGCTGCCATAGGTGCGGGACACGCAGTAGTAGTCCACATCGTCGATGGTGGCCACGCCGTCGGCGCCGTCCTGCATCAGGGCGTCGGTCATGCCGCAGGCCCGGGCGTCCTGGCCGGTCAGCTCGGACAGGCCGTTATCGAAGTACAGGAATTTGCCGGTCTCGTTGTCCACGGCAAAGAGGAAGCCGCTCTCACCGATGCTGATGCCGCCGATGACGCTGGCGATGTCCGTCAGGGAGGACAGCTGCACATTCAGGATGCCGCTGTCGGCGCCCATCACCAGGAAATAGGTATTTTCGTTGTTGGCGGTCGTCAGCGGCGCGGAATAGGTGTAATAGTCGCCGCGCTCCGATTCGGCCAGCACGGGCACGCCGTCCGTGCCGTTGGGGGCGGTCAGCGCCGCCAGGGTCTCGTCATTCAGGAAGCCGTAGTCCACCAGGTCAACGTCCGTATCAGCCGCGGAGGAGCTGAGGGCGATATGGCCGTTGCTGTCCATGATCAGCAGGTAATCGATGCCCGCGCGCTCCATCAGGTTGGAGAACTGCGCCGCGCGCGCCTCCGCGGAGGAGGAGAAGAAGGTATCGAACAGGCCGGAGGTCAGCAGCCGCGCCAGGTCGTTCAGCGTTTCCTGGTTGCAGGTATGATAAACGCTCACCAGCTCCTCGGTGTCGTTCTCGTTGGAGGTGAGGGTCTCGATGACCTTGTCCAGCATATCCATGCTTTCCTCGCGCTGCTGCGACTGCGAGGTGGCGTCCTGCACCTGGTGCAAAAACAGGATCAGCGTCACCGTGCCGACAAAGACCACCAGCAGGTTGACCAGCGTTTTGAGCGTGAGATAGGTTTCTTCTTTTTGCATGAAACGGCGCCTCCGCATTATCAGAATCGGCCCCGGAATTTCCTGCATCAAGAATAGCATAAAAACGGCCGAAAATCAACCGGAAGATGAAGGGGGATGCCGCGATGACAGACCGTGTTACCGCTCAGGCACTCCGGCAGCTGCCGTTGCTGTTTGAAGGTCTTTCCACAACAATTTTATATGGCGTAGCGCATTGTTGACTTGAATCCTGCGTTCGTGCGTTATCTTACAGGACCGTACCCGGCGCCCACTTTTCCGCCGCCGGTTTTTTTCAGACGTGGGGGAAAAGGCCGCCGGGGGGCGCAACGGACGTCGACATGGGCCCCGGTGCGCCCCCGGACTCCGGGCCGCCTCGCCCCATTGGGCTAAGCGGTCCGGCTACCGACACGTCCGATATGGAGGCCGAGCTGGGGCGCGCAGCCTCCGCTGCGCTCCGGCTGTCGTG
>R14__coassemble_411_pt1 | contig 31316 bp, 26 predicted proteins | sample R14__metabat2_high_PE_015 | metagenome-assembled genome bin R14
GCTGTCGTGCCCGCCGTGACAGCCTGGCCGTAGCTTGTTTGTTGGGGGAACGGGGGAGTGCAGCTGTCACCTTTTCAGCGGCTTGCAGCGACAGCTTGTAACCCTCTTCAGTCGCCTGCGGCGACAGCTTCCCCAGAGGGGAAGCCTTTTGGGGTGGCCCACAAGCTAAGCCTTCCCCTTCAGGGGAAGGTGGCCGAAGGCCGGATGAGGTAGGCCCCGCGGACAGCATTTCTCGAGCGGAGAAACCAAGACCGGTACCGACCCCACGCCGCAAGCCGGTGGGCAACCCCGATTGGGGGCACGGCGGCGAATCTGCGGCCTTTTCACCCACGTCTGAAAAAAACCGCCGGAGGAAAAGTGGGCGTATGGTACAGCATTGCAAGGTAACGCGCAGGCGCAAGGTACAAGCCAACAAGGCGCTGCGCCATATAAAAACCGTTGCGGACAGACCTTCAAGCAGCAGCGACAGCTGCCGGGGCCAGAGATAATACGGCGCCGCGCGGAAAGGTCTCCCGGGGTTTGACACCGCTATCGCGCCGTGCTACAATATCCCCAGCGAAAGCAAAGGAGCGTGACCCTTTTATGCCCTGTACGACCATTCTCGCCGGAAGGCTTGCCACTTATGACGGATCCACCATGATGGCCCGCAACGAGGATTCCGGCCCCGGCGGCTTCTGCCCGAAAAAACTCGTTGTGGTGCGGCCGGAGGAGCAGCCGCGCCATTACAAGTCCGTCATCTCCGGCGTGGAGATCGACCTGCCCGACGATCCCATGCGCTACACCGCCATGCCCAACGCCCTGCCCGACGAGGGCATCTGGGGCGAGGCCGGCTTCAACAGCGCCAATGTCGCCATGAGTTAGACCGAGACCCTGACCTCCAATCCCCGGGTGCTGGGCGCCGATCCGCTGGTGAAGGGCGGCATCGGCGAGGAGGATATGCTGACGATCGTGCTGCCGTACATCCGCTCCGCCCGGGAGGGCGTGCTGCGCCTCGGCGCGCTGATCGAGCGGTACGGCACCTACGAGATGAACGGCATCGGCTTCCAGGACGCGCAGGAGGTCTGGTGGTTCGAGTCCGTCGGCGGCCATCACTGGATGGCGAAGCGCGTGCCGGATGACGCCTATGTCGTCGGCCCGAATCAGCAGGGGATCGATTACTTCAGCTTCCGGGACGCCCTCGGCGAACAGAAGGAGCATATGTGCGCGGCGGATCTGCCGGCGTTTGTGGAGAAGTATCATCTGGATGTGTCCATGGAGCGCGTGCCGGTGCGGGAAAGCACGGCCTTTGACGCCCGCGGCGCCTTCGGCAGCCGCAGTGATTCCGACCACAGCTACAACACGCCCCGCGCCTGGTTCATGGAGCGGTATCTGAACCCCACCGGCTTTATCTGGGACGGCCCCAATGCCGATTTCACCCCGGAATCCGACGATCTGCCCTGGTGCCTGGTGCCCGAACGCAGGCTGACCGTGGAGGACATCAAGTACGTGCTGTCCGCGCATTATCAGGGCACGCCCTACGATCCCTATGGCAAGTACGGCGACGCCTCCGAGCGCGGCCGCTACCGTCCCATCGGCATCAACCGCAACAATTTCGTGGCCATCACCCAGCTGCGGCCGGATCAGCCGGCGGAGCTGGCGGCGGTGGAATGGATCGCCGTGGGCAGCAACGCCTTCAACGCGGCGGTGCCCTTCTACGCCCATGTGGACACGGTGCCGGATTATCTGGGCTGCACCGGCGGCGACGTGACCACCGACAGCTTCTACTGGGCCAACCGCCTCATCGCTGCCCTGGCCGACGCCCACTATTCCGAGTGCGTCGCCGCCGTGGAGCGCTATCAGCTGCGGATGGCCGCCGCGGGCCACGAGCAGCTGCACCGCTTTGACGCAGCCTATGTGCCCGGCGGCGATACCGACGCGTATCTGGCGCAGTGCAACCGGGCCATGGCGGATGAGGCCCGCCGCCAGACCGACGCCCTGCTCGCCGCCACGCTGCACACCGCCAGCTGCGGTATGAAGAACGCCTTCTCCCGGGCGGACGCGTGATCCCAACTGACCATTCAGGCACGGCTGTCGCCACCGGCGGCCGTGCTTTTTCGTGCGCCGCGCGCGGACGAAACCGGGGATCGCGTTTTCCGGGGAACACATCTGTCGATCTTCCGAAACACTTATTTAATACACTTGACGCCCATTATTGATTGACTTTCTGCCCATCATCCTGTATAATGGGCGCAAACAGGGAGAGGGGGCACCGGCATGGGCGGAGCGGACAGCGCGGCACGGGCGGTATGGCAGGAGGCGCCGCATACCGTCGGGGGACTGGTGCGGAGCGTCCTCGGGCAGTCGCCGGAGCGGGAGGCGGCGGCCTGGCTGGAGAAGCGCTACAGGGCGGTACCGGAGCAGCTTTCCGCGCCGGAGATCGCCTGGACGCCCGGCGCGCCGCTGCGGCTGTTCCCGGTGACCTTCACCTTCACGGCAGCGGTGCGGCGCGGGCGCAGGCAGGCGCTGGCGCCCGTCTCCGTGCGGTATCTGCTGGATCTGCTGCCGCCGGGCCGGTGCTTTCCGCCGCAATGCTTCGACGGCGCGCCGGAGGACGCGGCCTGCCACGATGAGCGTCTGCTGACAGCGCCCGACGCCCCGCAGCTGGATGCGCTGGCGGAGCGTGTGCGCCGGGGCCGGCCGCTGCATCAGCCCGGCGCCGCGGCCGCGCTGGCCCTGGAGCTGGGCTTCACGCCGGTGCATCTGCGTCTGGCGCCGGAACGTCGCGTCCGCGCGGCGCTGTGCTTCGACAGCCGCGCCGAACGCGTCGTGACTCCGGACGGCCATGTGGGGCTGCGGCTGCTGCCGCCGGGCACGCTGATCGTCAACACCGCCCGCTGCCGCCCGGAGGAGGAGGCCGCCGCCATCCTCCATGAGCTGGCGCACGGCCTGCTGGAAGGCCCGTTCCGGTGCATGGAGGTCCTCTACGGCTGCCGCGGGCCCGTGCCGGTGCCCATCGACCGGCTGGAGCGCACCGCCGAGCAGCTGCGCCGCTGCCTGCAGCTGCCGGCGGACACGGTGCTGAAGCGCGCGGAAACGCTGCCGCTGCCCGAGGCCGCGCGGACGCTGGCGAAGGACTGCGCCGCCGTGCCCGGGGATGTACGGCTGCGTATGGCGGAGCTGGGGCTCCGTGAGGCGCTGGGGGTGCTGTGCCCCATCGACGGCGGCGTCGCGCGGCCGCATCGCTGCGCGGGCGCGTGGCCGGAGGACACCACCTTCGCCGTCAGCTACATGGGCGCGAGCGCGCTGTACCAGCGGGACGAGCGCTTCCGCGGGGTGATCCACAGCGGCGCGTACACCTACGCGAACGGCTTCTTCTGCCGGAAGGACCCGCGCTATGTGCGCCGCGGCAGGCTGACGGAATACGCCGCGAGCCATGTGGACCGCTGCTGCCTGGCCTTCCGCGAGGTGCCGCCGGAGCGCGAGGCCGACCGGCCCGCTACCCTCGCGGGCTATGAGGAGCTGAACGCGCCGCCGGCCTACGCCTTCCTGTACGAGCCGCTGCCGGAGGACGATACCCCAAGGGCCGCGACGGAGCGCATGAAAAGCCGCGTACAGTTCATCAGCGAGGCGGACAAGTGGGAAAAGCTGCGTTATGAGCTGGTCGGGCTGACCTTCCAGAAGGCTGTGCGGGTGGTGATGAAGCATCAGGATTTCAATCAGCATGAGCTCGGACTGTCCATCGGCATGACTCAGTCCGCGGTGAGCCAGCATCTGAAATGGGACGCGGCAAGACCGGATGCGGGGCTGCTTGTGGCCTTCGGCATCGGGATGCGTGTGCCGTATTTCATCACCGAGGCGCTGCTGGACTGCGCCTGCATCGGGCTGGGAAATTCCCGGCGCGACGGCCTCCTCCGCCGCTTCATGGGCGAATCCGACCGGCTGAATGTGTTCGCCTGCAACGCGGTGCTTGCGTAGGTGGACCTGCCCCTGCTGACCAATGGCAAGGGATAACAAAAGCCCTCCCGGACTGTCCGGGAGGGGCTTGCGGTATCCGCGGCTTATTCCGCCGCTTTGGACGCGTAGAACACGATGCCGACGATGTTCAGGGCGATGCCGCCGTCCTCGTTCAGGGTGACGGTGTAATCGCCGGAATCGCCGCAGGTCAGGATGCCGTCGGCGAGGGTGAAGTCCAGCTCGGACAGGCCCAGCAGATCCACATGGCCGCCGCTGACGGTGATGGTCGGCTCGGTGATGCTCAGCATCTCCCCGACCTGCGACACAAAGGAATCAAAATCGAGATACATGCCCTCGACGCCCACCCATTCGGCGGTGTAGGTGCCGTCGAAATCGGTGATGGCGGAGGCGGTCACGGCCGCGGGCGCGGTAAAACCGTCCACGGGCTCGCGGCCGAAGGTCATCACATCGTCCTCTTCCACCAGCTGACCGTCCTGAAGGGTGAAGAGCATTTCACTGCTGCTGTCCTTCAGGGTGAAGGTCGTGCCCTCGGCGGTCCAGGTGTTGTCATAATGCTGCCCCATGACCTCGATGCCGGCTGTACCGTCCCCGTTGACCTCCATGGTCACGGGCACACCGTACAGCGTGCCGTACCAGGTGCCGGTCAGCTCATCGGCCATGGCCGCGCCGCACAGCAGCAGCGCGGCGGTCAGCAGTGCCATCAGCTTTTTCATGTTCATGTCATCCTTTCCGTTTTCCCGGCGTCCGTCCGCGGCGCGCCGGGGCCTGCTGCGAGTATAGCACAGCCTGCGCGGGAGGGCAAGAAGAAAGGAAAGCGCACGCCGCTTTTCAACGACCGTTTTTCACCGCCGTTCTTGCCATCTCCGCCCGGATGTGCTAAAATAAAAGCAGCGAAGGGAGCTGCGATCGATATGATGTCCGTGTTGTTTGATGACGATTATATTCAGGAAATGTATCGTGAGGAGCTTCGCCGTGACGCCATTGCCGAGGGCCGTGCCGAGGGGCGTGCCGAGGGCCGTGCCCAAGGTCGTGCCGAAGGCCGGATCCAGGGGCAGATCCTTGCGTTCGTCGATCTTGTAAAGGAAGGCATCTTTTCCGTCCCGGAAGCCAGCCGGCGCTGCAACATTTCCGAGGAAGAATTCCGCGCAGCGATGGAAGCTGAAGCGCAGCAGCTGTAATCCCACCCCCATAAAATTCACCGCACCAGAATCAACGGAGCCGCCCCGAATGGAGCGGCTCCGCGTTTGTTACAGAATGTTATGGGAAAGGCTCAACGGCATCAGCCGCGGATGTACTCCAGCATGCAGTCACCGGCAACGATGCCGCTGGTGTAGGCCAGGCCCAGGCAGGCGCCCTCGTTCTCATAGTAGGGGCTGGCGTACAGGGAGCCGTTGTCGATACCGGCCACATACAGGCCCTCGATGACCTTCTGGTCGGGGGTCAGGGCGCGGCAGTAGGCGTCGGTCTTCACGCCGCCGAAGGTGCTCCAGCAGCTGGGCTCATACTCCACCACATAGAAGGTGGCGTCGGGATCCAGCTTGTGCAGCAGATAGGCGGGCTTGTAGAACTGGTCATCCGTGCCGGCCTCGCACAGAGCGTTGTAATCGGCCACGGTCTTTTCCAGATTGGTCATGCCGAAGAAGGCCGCGCACTCCGCCAGGGTGCCCTTCACAGCCCAGCCCTCGTCAATGGCCTGCGCCATGTCGTCATCGATGGTGGACTGCACCTCGGAGGTGAAGCCGGTCTGGCCGACATACCAGTCGGCGGGATTGCCGTAGTAGGCCAGCAGGCCCGCATCGCGGCAGGTCTCGTACATCTCCTGGTCGACCACGGCGTAGTAGTGCGCTTCACGCAGGCTCATCTCGCCGCCCAGCGCCAGCGGACGGTCGGAGAGGTAATGCTCGTCCATGAAACGGTCGCCCATGGCGTTGACCATCAGGCCGCCGTAGATGGCGTAGCGCTGCGCCGCGTTGGAACGCACGGAGGCGTAGCCCTGCTTGCTCATCTTGAAGTTGCTGCCGCCGAACTCGTTGCAGCACAGCGCCCAGTTGCGGTCGGCCACGCCGCCGGCCTCCAGCACGATGTCATAGCCCTTGCCGTCGGACAGGCTGGAGCCGAGGTACATGATGTTGATATCGCCGAAGTGCTCCTTCAGGCGGGCCTGGTTCATGGCGTAGCCGCCGGTGGCGATCAGCACGGCCTTGGCGTTGTACTGGGTGTAGGTGCCGGTCTCGGTGTTCTTCACGATCACGCCGGTCACCTTTTCGCCGTCCATCACGGGCTTCACGGCCTCGCTGTTGGCGATGAAGCGGCCGCCGTCAGCCTCGAACTTCGCCACGGGCGCGCCGTAGCGGTCCTCGCCCTTCTGCTGCTTGCCCTCGAGATTGGCAAAGTTGTGGCGGGCACGGAAGCCCACGCCGTAGGCGTCCACACGCAGGCCCATGTTCACGCCGTTGTCCATGAAGTTGCTCACGACGCGCTCGCCCGCGGCCACGCACTTGCGCATCAGAGGCGCGTTCACAGTGCCGTTGGAGAAGCCGTACTGGAACTTGTACAGCTGTTCCTGGGTCACGGTCGCGTTCTCGGCGGCCTGCACGCGCGTCTCGGCCAGAGCGGGACCGCCGGCGATGGCGCCGTTGGAGATGCCGCAGGAGGAGCCCTTCTCCAGCAGGATGGTGGACACGCCGCCGGCCTGCAGGGTCATGGCGGCCATCAGACCGGCCGCGCCGCAGCCCACGACCACAGCCTCGGTATCCACGGTCTCGGAAACGGTGATGACCTCATCCGCGGTCTCGGCGGCGTCCACCACCATCTGCACGGTCACCTCGGTGCCGCTGGCCTGGGACATACAGTCGGCCACAGCGGTTTTCACGGCGTTGCTGGTCACGGTGGCGCCGGAGACGCCGTCCACATTGCAGGTCTGGGCGGAGAGCACGCGCTCCACCATCTTGTCGCCGATCTCGGCGCCGATGCCGGCGGTCTCGCCGGAAACATCGATCACCACATCGGTGATGGTGGTTTCGTCGAAGGTCATGGTCACGGTCACGTCGCTGGAGATGCCGGCGGCGGTGGCGGTGTAGGTGCCGGGGGTGTAGGAGAGCGCTTCATCGGCCAGGGCGGTCAGGCCGGTGCCGGTCAGACCGGCGGCAGCCAGACCGGCGGAACCGGCGGCAACGCCCTTCAGGAAGGAACGACGGGAAAAACGCTTCATGGGGATCTGCCTCCTCTGAAATTTTGTGGTATTTCTGTCATTATCATACAATGGATGGGAGAAATTGTCAATCCGAAAACAACGCCGAAGGCTGCCGGCGCTGTAACATTTCCGGGGAGGCTTTCCGCGCCGCGATGGAAGCTGAAGCGCAGCAGCCGTAACCCACATCCAAAATCAACGGAGCCGCCCCCGAAGGAGCGGCTCCGCGTTTTTTGAATCGGAGAAAAGAGTTCGATCACTCCGCGGCCAGGTTCTTGCCGATGTTGTAGCCGAACACGATGCAGCGGGTATGGCTCAGGCAGTTCAGGGAGTGCGGATAGGTGCCGTAGAACATGGAGCCGGAGGTGTTGCCGATGGCGTACAGGCCCTTGATGGGCTGGTTCTGCTGATTCAGCACCTCGCTGTACTCCGTCACCTGCAGGCCGCCGCTGGTGGCCAGGGACTCGGCCATCTCCTTCGTGGCGTAGAAGGGCGCGGTGTCGATGCGGTGCATGTACTGCTTGGGATAGCCGAAGTCGGTGTCGCCCTCCTCGCTGTCGCACATCTCGTTCCAGCGGTCGATGGTGGCGATCAGGTTGTCGGCGGGCACGCCCATCTGCGCGGCCAGATCCTCAAGGGTATCGGCGACCAGACCGCCGGTGGCGGCAGCGGCCCACACAGCCTGGGGACCGTAGCAGCTGGAGGACGGGCTCCACATCTTCTCCACGGCCTCGTTCACGTTGGCGTCGGTCAGGAAGTAGTCGTAGCCGCCGTACTGGTTCTGCATGGCGGAGGCCAGGTGATCGTAGGTCTCATACTCGCCGATGAAGCGCTTGCCCTCGCTGTTCACGCGGACATAGGGCATCAGCTGCATGGGATCCAGCATCAGCGGATGCGGATACTCGTCCTCCATGGCGCCGATGGCCTTGGCCATTTCGTGGCCGTCGCCGGTGCAGTTGCGGGCGTAGGTCAGCCAGGCGATCAGCTGCAGGTCGCGGGGACGGCAGCATTCCTTCAGCTTCTTCAGGTTATGCTCGTAGCCGCCGGTGGCCAGGATGACACCCCTGGCGGCGTTCACGCGGATGTAGCCGTCGGCGCTCTTCACATAGGCGCCGGTGACCGCGCCGGTCTCATCGATGATCAGCTGCACGACGGGGGTCTCGTAGCGGATCTCCACGCCGCTGTCGATCATTTTCTGGCACAGATAGTCGCGCATCACTGTGGTGGACTCGAAGGGGATGTTGATGGAGGTGTTCCAGCTGTGGTCGCGGGAGGTCTTGTCGTAGGGATCGCGGAAGTCCGGGAACTCGGCGCCGCTGTAGCCGAAGAAGGTCAGCGGATAATCCTTGTCCTCGAAGGGCATCTGATCCAGCCACCAGTTCACGGCCTCGCCGTTGGTCTCCATCAGCTTGGTGTACAGCTTCTGGTTGGCGTGGTAGTTGTTCTTGTTCATGGCCTCGCCGAGCAGCTCAGCTTCGTCGAACTTCACGCCGTACATCTCATGGATGCGGTCATGCACGCCGCCGATGGTCATGCTGTTGATGGTGGCGGTGTCGTTCTTCTCCACGGCCAGGGTCTTGAGGCCGTGCTGGGCGCAGCTCAGGGCGCAGGCGATACCGGCCGGGCCGAGGCCGCAGACCAGCGCGTCCACATCCACCGTTTCGATGATGGCGGATTCGTCGATGGGATCCAGCTCGTAGGCGATGTTGCCCTCGCCGGCGGCCACGGCGTTGTAGTTGCCGTCGGGCTCGCAGAAGGGCCACACGATGTCGGTGGTGACGTCGGCGGCGGGGGTCTCCACCTGCACGACGGGCACGCCGCCGGCCTGGCCGATGCAGTCGTTCAGGGCGTTCTGCACGGCGGTGGTGGTCACGGTGGCGCCGGACACGCCGTCGATGGCGGCGCTCTGGGCGGCGAGGATCTGCTCGCGCAGGGTGTCGGCGGCGGCCTGGCCGATGCCTTCGGTCTCGCCGGACACATCCAGCACGATATCGGTGATGCTGTTTTCGTCGAAGGTGGCGGTGACGGTCACATCGCCCATGCCCTTGGCGGTGGCGGTGTAGGTGCCGGGGGTGTAGGTGGTCTTCCCGGCCTCGGCGAAGGCGGCGGCAGCGTTCATGCTGACCATGGCGGTGCCGAAGGCGGCAGCGGTCGCGCCCTTCAGGAAGCTGCGGCGGCTGATGTTTCTGCTGGCCATTGCAATGATCTCCTTTCAGTCTGTACAAAGGAAACGGGATTACCTGACAGAAATATAACACGCCCGGGCCGGGGGTGTCAACGGTTATTTATTGTGAACGGATAACAAAATCCCCCGGACGAGCCGGGGGACAGGAAACCGGATGGATTACTTCGCGGACAGCTCCTTGCCCAGCAGGTAGCCGAAGGTCACGGTACGGCCGCAGGCCATGCCGGTGGACAGGTTCGGATAGGTGTTGGCGAAGTAGCAGCCGGAGTCGTTGCCGTTGACATACAGGCCGGGGATCACATTGCCGTCGGTATCGATGGCGTTGAAGTCCGTGTTGATCTGGATGCCGTCCATGGTGCAGAGGATGTAGCCGGTGTTCTTGGCGCCGTAGAAGGGAGCGGTATCGACGGGCGTCAGGCGGTGGGTCTCCTTGCCGAAGTCGGTATCCTCACCGGCATAGGCCAGTTCGTTGTAGTGGTCCACGGTGGCCTTCAGCTCATCGGCGGGCAGGCCCAGCTTTTCGGCCAGCTCCTCGATGGTATCGGCCTGCTGCACGAAGCCGTTCTCGATCAGGCCGGGCAGCATGCCGCCGGCGATCACCTGGTAGCTGATGTTCGGGTCAGCGCCGTTTTCAAAGGGATACAGACGGCTGCAGCCGTGCATCTGGAACTGCTGCACATAGTCCGTCCAGTTGGCGTCGAACAGGGAATAATGCACATGGCCCTTGTTGTACTCATCCGCGTGCAGGATGCCCTCGTAGGTGCCGGACTCGTTGAAGAAGCGCTTGCCGTCGGCGTTGACCTTCAGCCAGGGCTGGCTGCCCATCCAGAAGAAGCCGTTGTCGCCGGACTTGGCGGTCTCAACGCCGGTCTCCTGCTCGGGACGCAGGGCGCAGCGGTCGAACATCATCATGGAGTGGGTCTCGTCCATCTTGGCGCCCAGCCACAGGCAGGCCTTGATGCCGTCGCCGAAGGCGCCGGGCTCGGAGCCGTTGCGGCCGATGATGCGCAGATTCCAGGGCTGCAGGGCTTCCATCATCTCATAGTTGAGGGAGTAGCCGCCGGTGCAGACCACGGTGCCCTTGGAGGCGATGTAGCGCACATACTGGCCGTCGCCGTTCTCGGCGATGCAGCCGGTCACGCGGCCCTCGTCGTTGCGCTCCAGCTTCAGCATCTTCGTGCTGTAATGGAACTCGGCGCCCAGGCTGGTGGCGTAATCATACAGCACGGTGTTGCCGTTCAGGGTGTTGCCGGTGCCGTCGTCGCTGCCGGTCCAGCGGGGAGAATGGCCGGTGGGGAAGTGCTCGTAGTTGGCCTTGTCGTCCTTGTCGCCGGACTCATGCCACAGCTCCACGCCGCGCTCGGCCAGGCGGTCGCCGTACCAGTCGATGACGGCGCCGGAGTTGTCGTACCACTTGGCCACCAGACTCTGGTTGATGTGGCCGGCGGCGTACTGGGTGGCCATGTTGATGTAATCGAACTTGTTGATGACGGTGCCCCATTCCTTCTGATAGCGGGAATTGGCGGCGCCGATGTCATCGCGGATGCCCACGCCGGTGGTGAAGCGGTCGATGCCGATGACCTTGGCGCCTTCCTCGGCGGCGGAGGCCATGGTGAACATACCGCCGGTACCGCAGCCGATGACCAGGATCTCGGTCTCATAGGTGGCCACGATATCGCTCTCGGCGATCTCGGGGGCGGAGCCCAGCCAGTCGCCGTCGTCAGCGGCCTCGTCGGCTTCGATCACCTCGATCGGGATCTCACCCTTGGCCTGCTGGATGCACTTCGCGGCGGCCTTCTGCACGGCGGTGGAGGTGATGGTGGAGCCGGACACGGCGTCGAACTCGCCGCTCTGGGCCGCCAGGATGGCCTCGCGCAGGGCCGTCTCGGTCTCGGCGGAGCCGCCCACGCTGGGCGTTTCGTTGGACAGGTCCAGCACCACATCGGTGATGCTGTTGGCGTCGAAGGTCATGGTGACGACGATGTCACCGATGCCGGTCGCCCTGGAAGAATAGGTGCCGGGGGTGTAGATGCCGCTCTCGGCGAGGGCGGGCATACCGGTGACGGCAGCGGCGGCAACGGCCGCGGAGCCGGCCAGGGCGCCCTTCAGAAAGCTGCGGCGGGAAAGCTCCTTCATGGGAATCTCCTCCTTGTTGATGATGTCGTAAGTGCACAAAGAAACCTGAAACAGTTTACACCATTATACTCAAATGGCAATTATCTGTCAATGGAAACATCGGCGTAGCGGGAGGACGGACGGCGGGGGTACTACTAAGCCCCCTTGCGCGCAGCACCATCTGATTCCGGTTGAACTCCCACAGTCACCTTCGGCGACAGCTCGCACCCAAACCTCTTCAGTCCGCTGCGCGGACAGCTTCCCCGTCCTTCTTCAAAGAAGAAAGAACTGATGAATCTGTTCAAAAAAGCGCGGAAAGGACTCCCCGTTCCTTCTTCGGATCAAACGTGGAACACGTACCGCAAAGGGGCCAGAGCGGCAACGCGGCGCAATCCGCGCGGCGGACTGAAGAGGTTCACGGAAAAGCCGGCAGCCGCGGGCGACCTGTGAGGCCGTTCCGGTTCCCCATCCAACTTGTTTTTTCGTTGCATTTTTGCTTTAATCAAGCCCTTGCGGGGCTTTGGTTTCGTTGACACCCGCCTTTTGTTCCGATATAATGAACAAGTATATTTCCATCGGATAGCCTGTTCCCGGTGAAGCAAAGGGAGTGACACATTGTTCAGCTACACTGTCAAGCGCATCATCGCCTGCCTGCTCACACTGCTGGTGGTGATGGCCATCACCTTTTTCCTGATGAACGCGATCCCCGGCAGCCCGTTCCTCACGGAAAAATCCACCCCGGAAATGATCGAGCTGGCCAACAAGAAGTACGGCCTGGACCAGCCCCTCATCGTCCAGTTCAAAAACTATGTGGTCAATTACCTGCATGGTGATTTCGGCGTGTCCCTGAAGATGCAGGAGGGCACCAACGTGACCGACATCATCTTCCACCAGGGCAAGTTTGAGCTGAGCATCCAGCTGGGCCTGTGGGCGTTGCTGCTGGCCATCGTGCTGGGCATTCCGCTGGGCTGCATCGCGGCCTACAAGCGCGGCTCCTGGCTGGACGGCTTCCTGCGCGTGATGACCACCCTGGGCGTGGCCGTGCCCACCTTCGTGCTGGCCACGCTGCTGCTGTATCTCTTTGCCGTGCAGCTGAACTGGCTGCCCGCCAACAGCGGCTCGCTGACCGATATCAAGAGCTTCATCATGCCGGTCATCAGCCTTTCCTTCTACTATATGTGCTACATCGCCAAGCTGACCCGCACCAGCATGCTGGACGCCATCAACCAGGATTACATCCGTACCGCCCGCGCCAAGGGCGTGCGTACCGGCAAGCTGATCCTGAAGCACGCGCTGCGCAACTCCCTGATCCCCGTGGTCACCTATCTGGGCCCGGTGTGCGCCGGCATCATCACCGGCAGCTTCGTGGTGGAGTCCACCTTCTCCATCCCCGGCCTGGGCAAGTATTTCGTGCAGAGCATCCTGAACCGTGACTATCCCGTCATCATGGCGACCACGGTGGTGCTGTCCGCCCTGGTCATCATCATGAACCTGGTGGTCGATATTGCCTACAAGCTGGTGGATCCGCGGATCCAGCTGAGCGCGAAGGGGGACTGACGATGGAACAGCATTTTGCGAAGCTCAGTCCCTTCCAGGTGGACGCGGACAAGATCATCGAGGAGTTCGGCCTGCAGGACGGCGACTTCGAGCGGGCGAACGATACCGAGAAGGAATCCGTCGTTTTCAAGCATGCCAGTGTTTCCTACTGGGCGGACGCCTGGCGGCGCTTCCGCAGCAACACGGTGTCCATGGTGGCCCTGTGCGTGTTCATCCTCATCCTGCTGTTCGCCTTCGCGGGCCCGTACCTCATCCCCTACGATTACGCCGGACAGTACCGCAGCGCCCAGAAGCTCGGCCCGATGGAGTATTCCGAGAACGAGCAGACCGTCATCAATCTGTCGAAGCACTGTGACGCCTTCTACGCCACCAGCCTGCAGGCCGGCAGCCTGACGGCCATCAAGAAGGGCGATTACTACATCAATTACGGCGGCGCCACCTACGCCTTCACGCTGGAAAAGAGCGTCGAGAAGAGCGTGCTGGTGCTGGACAGCAAGGCTGACAACAAGCTGGTGCTGGTGAAGGACAGCAAGATCGCCGACGACGGCACCTGGACGGACGCCGACCCCATCGAGTACACCGCCACGCCCGCCGAGGGCGCCGCGGAGATCAAACTGACGACCTCCGTCTTCCCGCACGTGTTCGGCACCGACTCCCAGGGCCGTGACCTGATGGCCCGCACGATGTACGGCGCCCGCGTGTCCATCCTCATCGGCATCATCGCCGCGCTGATCGTGCTGATCATCGGCTTCATCTACGGCGCCATCTCCGGCCTGGCCGGCGGCGTGGTGGACTTCATCATGATGCGCCTGGTGGAGCTGATCTACTCCATCCCCGAGGTGCTGGTGGTGCTGCTGCTGCAGGTGGTGCTGAAGGATCCCCTGCAGGAATGGTTCGACGCCGGCGCGACGCCCCTGGCGGTGGCCCTGGGTGACCTGGGCGCCGGTATCGTGAGTATCTTCATCACCTTCGCCCTGCTGTACTGGGTCACCATGGCGCGTATCGTGCGCGGCCAGGTGCTGCAGCTGAAGAAGCAGGAATACGTGACCGCCGCCGTGGCCCTGGGCGCCTCCAGCGGACGCATCATCAAGCGTCATCTGCTGCCCAACTCCGTGGGCCCGCTGGTCATCACCACCTGCCTGCAGATCCCCAGCGCCATCTTCCTGGAGTCCTTCCTGTCCTTCCTGGGCCTCGGCGTTTCCGCGCCCATGGCCAGCCTGGGCTCCCTGTGCTCCGACGCGCTGCAGACCATCACCATCTATCCCTATCGACTGATTTTCCCGGCCGTGATCCTGACCATCATCGTGCTGACGCTGAACCTGATCGGCGACGGCCTGCGCGACGCGCTGGATCCGCGGCTGAAGAAGTAAGGAGGAGGGAGCATCATGTCTGAAGCAAACAAGAATCTGATCGAGGTCAAGGACCTGAAGGTCTCCTTCTTCACCCCCGCCGGCGAGGTCAAGGCTGTCGACGGCATCTCCTACACCCTGGGCTACAACGAGGTGATGGGTGTGGTGGGCGAATCCGGCTCCGGCAAGAGCGTGGAGGCCTACTCCATCATCGGCCTGCTGCAGAGCCCCGGCCGGGTCATCGGCGGCTCCATCACCTTCGAGGGTGAGGATCTGCTGAGCTACACGCCCGAGCAGATGCGCCAGTTCCGCGGCAACAAGGTGAGTATGATCTTCCAGAACCCCATGACCTGCCTGAACCCCGTGTACACCGTGGGCGACCAGCTGATGGAAGCGCTGCTCTGCCACGACAAAACCATCACCAAGGCCGAGGCCAAGGCCCGCGCCATCGAAATGATCAAGCTGGTGGGCATCAACAACGCCGAGGAGCGCTTCCACCAGTATCCGCACGAGGCCTCCGGCGGCATGCGCCAGCGCTTCATGATCGCCATGGCGCTGATCTGCAACCCCAAGCTGTTGATCGCCGACGAGCCCACCACCGCCCTGGACGTGACCATCCAGGCGCAGATCCTGGAGCTGATGAAGGACCTGCAGAAGAAGGAAAACACCTCCATCATCTTCATCACCCACAACCTGGGCGTGGTGGCCGAGATCTGTGACCGCGTGTCCGTCATGTACGCCGGCAAGATCATCGAGCAGGGCAAGGTGAACGACATCTTCTACGATCCCAAGCACCCCTACACCAGGGGCCTGCTGGCGTCCATGCCCCGCCTGGATGAGGACAGCCACGAGCGCCTGATCCCCATCGAAGGCACCCCCATCGATCTGCTGAATCCGCCCAAGGGCTGCAACTTCGCGCCCCGCTGCAAGGAATGCCGCAAGATCTGCCTGCGGGCCAAGCCGCCGTATGCCGATTTCGGCGACGGCCACATCTCCGCCTGCTGGCTCCATTTCATGAAGGACGGGAAGGAGGCGCAGCCCGATGCCTGAAGACAAGGTGCTGATCGAGGTCGAGAACCTCCGCAAATACTTCCCCGTGCGCCGTGGCGGCATGTTCTCCAGGCGGGACGTGCGCGCCGTGGAGAGCGTCAGCTTCTCCATCTACAAGGGCGAAACGCTGGGCATTGTGGGTGAGAGCGGCTGCGGCAAATCCACCCTGGGCCGCGCCATCATCCGCCTGCACGAGCCCACCAGCGGCAAAATCACCTACGACGGCCAGGTCATTTACGACAGCGAGCAGAAGATCGCCGTGAACATGCTGCCCTACCGCCGCAAGATGCAGATCATCTTCCAGGATCCCTCCGCCTCCCTGGACCCCCGCATGACGGTGGCCGAGATCGTGGGCGAGGCGCTGGACATCCACCATCTGTACAGCAGCAAGCAGGAGCGCCGGGACAAGATCAACCATCTGCTGGAGCGCGTGGGCCTGAACACCGAACACGCGAACCGCTTCCCGCACGAGTTCTCCGGCGGCCAGCAGCAGCGCGTGGGCATCGCCCGCGCCCTGGCGGTGGATCCCGAGTTCATCGTATGCGACGAGCCCATCTCCGCCCTGGACGTGTCCATCCAGTCCCAGGTGGTGAATATGCTGGAGGATCTGCAGGCCGAGCAGGGGCTGACCTACATGTTCATCGCCCATGACATCTCCGTGGTGCGGCACATTTCCAACCGCATCGGCGTGATGTATCTGGGCAGCATGGTGGAGCTGGCCGAAAGCTACGAGCTGTGCAACCATCCCATCCACCCCTACACGAAAACGCTGCTCTCCGCCGTGCCACTGCCGGATCCGGAGAAGAGCCGCGCCCGCCAGCGCATCCTGCTGGAGGGCGATATCCCCAGCCCCATCAACCCGCCGTCCGGCTGCCGCTTCCACACCCGCTGCCCCTACGCCACCGAGCGCTGCAGGCAGGAGGTGCCCCAGCTGAAGGAGTACGGCCCCCAGCACTTCGCCGCCTGCCATCTGCTGGAGGAGAAGGGCGTATGATCCTTGCCATACAGTCCTCCCCGCGGAGGCTTGTATAGAAAAAATCTATTCTGGAGGAAAGAAACATGAAGAAGTTCCTTGCACTGGCTCTGTCCCTGTGCATGGTGATGTCCATGGTTCCCGCCTTCGCCGAGAGCGAAACGGAATTCGTGGTCAGAGCCTGCGTGGCTTCCGAGCCCGAGACCATCGACCCCGGCCTGATCAGCTCCGTCGATGGCTCCATGTACACCCAGCATCAGTTCGAGAACCTGATGAAGTACAGCATGACCGGCGAGGTCGTGGCTGACGACCCCAACATGATCAACACTGAGGTCGTGCTGGGCCAGGCCGCTTCCTACGAAGTGAGCGACGACCTGCTGGTGTACACCTTCACCCTGCGCGACGACGCGTACTGGTCTGACGGCCAGCCCGTGAAGGCCCAGGATTTCGTGTACTCCTGGCAGCGCCTGGTGGATCCCGCCACCGCTTCCGACTACGGCTACTTCCTGGACGGTGTGGTGCTGAACGCCTCCGCCATCCAGGCCGGCGAGAAGGACAAGAGCGAGCTGGGCATCGTGGCCCTGGACGACAAGACCGTTCAGATCACCCTGGAAGCCCCCTGCGCTTACTTCCTGGAGCTGTGCGCTTTCGCTTCTCTGGTGCCCCTGCGCCAGGATGTGGTCGAGGGCAGCGACAACTGGACCGACCCCGCCAACATCGTGGTCAACGGCCCCTACAAGGTCACCGAGTGGGTGCATGACTCCTACATCCGCATGGAGCCCAACGAGTACTACTACGACGCGGCGAACCTCGGCCCCGACGCCATCGAGTGGGAGCTGAGCGATTCCCAGACCGCCATGCTGGCCGCCTATCAGACCGGCGAGTGGAATTTCTTTGATGACATTCCCGTCGACATGATCGAGAGCCTGAAGGCCTCCGGCGACTGCTTCACCAACCCCTACATCGGCACCTACTATCTGTACCTGAACTGCGAGAAGATCTCCGACTGGCGTGTCCGCGCCGCCATGGTGCTGGCCATCGACCGCGAGAACATCGTTGAGAACGTGACCCAGGGAGGCCAGGTGCCCGCGACCGGTCTGGTTGCCGCCGGCATCACCGATTCCACCGGCACCGACTTCAGCGTTGGCGTGTCCGAGCTGGGCGCCCTGTACAATGCCCTGCAGGCCCTGTATCCCGACTATGACCTGAGCACCTACTCCGGCCGCTGCGAGCTGGCCCAGGATCTGTATCAGGCCGCCGTGGATGAAGGCACCTGGGATCCCACTGTGACCGTTGTGTACAACTTCAACACCAGCGACACCCACAAGGCCATCGCTGAGGCCTGCGGCTCCGACTGGCAGTCCGTGCTGGGCATGAACATCACCCTGGAGAACCAGGAGTGGAACACCTACACCAACGGCCTGAGCGAGCACGGCTTCGGTGTGGCCCGTCTGGGCTGGATCGCCGACTACAACGATCCCATCACCTACCTGGAGCTGTTCACCACCGGCAACAGCTACAACTACGGCCTGTGGTCCAACACCGAGGTGGACGAGATGATCGCCACCGCCAAGGCCACCGATGCCGGCGCTGAGCGCGACGCGCTGCTGTACGCCGCTGAGGAAGAGATGTTCGGTGAGGGCGGCTTCCCCTGCGCTCCCCTGTACTTCTACACCCAGCTGTACTGCATGAAGGGCCTGACCAACGTCGGCTTCACCTCCATGGGCTACTTCTTCTTCACCTACGCTCAGCAGGCTGACTGAGACCGGTGAATCCCTTCCCCGGAGCTTCGGCTCCGGGGATTTTTTCGGACAAAAAAAGGCAGCCCTCCCCACGGAAGGCTGCCATCGGTACGCTTTGATGACAGTGATTACAGCTCGGCCACGGTCTCGCTCAGCGGTTTGCGGGAGGCGTGGTTCGGCAGCGGGCCGGCGCCCTCGGCGGCGTAGCCCAGGTCCATCACCATCAGGATCTCCTCGTTCTCCGGCAGGCCGAGGGCCTCAGCCAGCTTTTCGGGATCGAGAAAGTTGAGCCAGCAGCTGTCCACGCCCTGATCGGCCGCGGCCAGGAGCATATGCGTGGCCACGATGGTGGCGTCCTCCACGCCGGAATCGCGCTTGCCGCCGGGATAGGTGAACACATTGCTGCGGTCGAAGGCGACCACCAGCACGATGGGCGCGCCGTAGCGGCAGGGCGTCATCGCGTCGATCTTCGCCAGGGCCTCCGCGGAGCGCACCACATAGACGCGCTGCTCCTGCAGGTTCTTGGCGGTGGGCGCGAGCCGGCCCGCGTTCAGAATGGCGTTCAGCTTGTCCGCCTCCACGGGGCGGTCGGAATACTTCTTGCAGGAATAACGGCTTTCAATGACCTTCTGAAATTCCATGTTGCTTGCCTCCGGGTATATGGATGACGGCCAGTCGGTCGACCGGCCCGGAAAAATGATAGCACACAAACGCGGGGATTGCAAGCCGGGGGTGAATTTTTCCCGCCCGCGCTTGAGTCCCGTCCGGGAAAGCGGTATAATGGCGGTGGGCGCAACGGTGCGCCCGGAATCGATGAACCGGAGACGGAACCATGACGATCGAACGGCTGGGCCGGGAGCAGCTCATCAGCCTGTATCCCGAGGTGAAGCGTGCCTTCCCCGCTGATGAACGCAAATCCCTGCGCTGGCTGCTGCGCTCCTACGACGACGGCACCTACGATTGCTTCGGCCTCTTTGAGGAGCACGAGGTGCGCGGCTACGCTTACTTTTACCGCACCGGCCGTCACGCGCTGCTGGATTACTTCTCCGTGCTGCCCGCCTGGCGGGATGAGGGCTTCGGCGGCGAATTCCTGACGCTGCTGGCGGATTACTTCGGCACCCTCGACAGCGTGCTGGCGGAGGTCGAGGATCCGGCCTTCGCGGAGGATGACGCGGACCGGGCCCTGCGGGAGCGGCGCGTCGGCTTCTATCTGCGGAACGGCTTCACCGATGCCGGCGTGACCGTGCTGGTCTTCGGCGTGCGCTACCGGCTGCTGTGCAGCGCCGCCGCCCCGCTGACGGCGGATGAGGCGCGCTCGGTCTACCGGCAGCACTATCAGGCCATGCTGCCCCCGGCCATGTTCCACAGGCATATCAGCATCTGATCCCGCGGCTTCGGCCGCTTTTTTGCTGCGGAAAAAACACAGGCCGCGTCAGCCGCAGCCTGTGCTTTTTTTTACATCCGCCCCGCCTTCATGCGGCGCTTGTTTTCATACATGCTCCAGTCGGCCTCGCGGAAGATCTCGTCGTATTCACGGGTGCTTTCCGCCGGGTGGACGCTGATGCCGGAGGCGATGGACAGCATACCGCCGGGCACGCCGCTGCTCGCGCCGGTGCCCATGCGCAGCTGGCGCATCAGCTCGTCCCGGGCCTCGTAGTCGTTGTTCTCCAGGATCGCGCAGAACTCATCGCCGCCGATGCGGAACACCGGGCTGTGGGCGAAGGTCACGCAGATCAGCCGCGACGCCGCCAGGATCAGTTCGTCGCCGGCGTCATGGCCGTAGGTGTCGTTGACGCGCTTCAGGTAGTTGATGTCCATCATCACCACGGCGTAGCCGAAGGACTGCTCCTTCAGCCGCTGCTGCAGCTGCTCCACATATTCCAGGTAGAAGGCCTTGTTCTTCACGCCGGTCAGGCCGTCGCGGTTGGCGCGGGTGTTGGCCTCCTTCAGCGCGATGTTGATGCGCTCGCTCATGCGGCTGAGGCTGCGGGTCAGCTCGGCGACCTCATCCTGCCCGTGGGCAGTCAGCTGCAGCGAGGCGTCGCCGTCCGCCAGATGGCGCGCGGCCTCGTTCAGCCTGCGCAGCGGGCCGGTGATGCGCCCGGTGAAGATCACGATGACGAAGAGGAAAACCGCCAGCAGGATCAGTCCCGCCGACAGGATCAGCAGGATCAGCCGCGAACACCGCGCGTCCACGGAGGAGCCGGGCACGGTGATCAGCAGCCGCATGCCGTTGCTCAGCGTTTCCCAGGTGTGATAGATGGGCTCGTTGCCGATGACGACATAGCCGACCGTTTCCGGCGCGGGCTCAGCCAGCTGCTCTCTGACGCTGTCCACCACCGCCGTTACGGAAACCGCTCCGTCCGCCGTGATGTACAGCTGCGTGCCGTCGGCGCTCACCAGACCGGCAAAGCCGGATTCGTAGGGCACGACGTTTTCCAGCGTCCGCAGCAGGCTGCTGAAGCTCATATCGAAGCCGACGACGCCGATGAAGGTGCCGTCCGCGCTCCGCCAGGGGATCTCGTAGGAAATGATCAGATCGTTGCCGATGGGGCTGTCGTAGGGCTCGACCCACAGGGGACCGTCCGAATCCGCCGCCAGCTCGTACCAGCGGATGTGGCTGTCGCCGCTTTCGTACAGGGAGAGATCGGTGGTGTCGATCTGCCGGTAGCTTGTATCCGTTGTGGAGCGGCTGTACAGGAAGCCCGCCCGGGGACCGGCCAGCTCCGCGTTCAGCCGGCAGTAGTAGCTGATGCCGTCCGTCACCCTGTCCGCGAACTCCGCCGCGGTCGAGGCGATGTCCGTCAGCGCGGTCTCCAGCCCTTCGGGATCGGAGAGGCTTTCCACATCCGGCAGCATCCGCGCGGCGCCGCTGTACAGCACGTTCACGGCGAACACGATGTCCTTCATATCCAGCTACAGGCGGCTGGTGTACTCATTGCACAGTGTGCGGAGGATGGTGCTTTCATCGGCGCGCACCACCTGCACGGCGTTGATCAGGGAAAAGGAGCCGGTCAGCAGCGTGACCGTCAGCAGCGCCACGGTCATCAGCGTGATCAGCTTGGTGCGGATGGATCGCGTGGCGCGTCACTCCCTTCTGTCTGTAAAAAACATCCTGCCATGCAATATGGCTCATTTTACCATAATTGCGCGGTGGATGTCAATCTGCGGACGCTGTAAAATTGCGTGGGAAGGGGCTGCTGTCCGGGCCTCGGGCCGACTTTTGCCGCGAGGCCGGTACCGCGAACAAAAGCACCGCCCCGCGTCTGCCGCGGAACGGTGCCGTTTTTTGCTTTACCAGGGTCTGAAGCGCTCGTTGGGGTCGACCTCCTCCTCCTCGTCCTCCGAGGCGAGAAAGTTGCTCATGATGCCCTCCGGCGTGAAGCGGGGATCGAAGGCCAGGCCCCGCAGCGCCTCACGGGAAACGACCGTATCGGTGCCGAGGCAGTCGTTGCAGCGGTAGCCGCAGTCCGGGCACACGCAGCCCAGCTTGTCGCTGTCCGCCTGCACCATGTAGGTGCCGCATTCCTTGCAGCTGCAGCGCATGGGATCACCGGTCCTCTCTGAAGTACGCCAGGCCCAGGCTCGCCGGGGGCTGGTCGTCGCGCTTCTTGCGCAGGCTGGTGAACACCAGCACCACGATGGTCACGATGTAGGGCAGCATCTGGATCAGGTCGGTGACATAGCTGGTCACCGTCCAGCCCAGCAGGGTGGGCAGGAACTGGTACAGCCAGTAGAGCAGGCCGAACAGATAGCTGCCCCAGATGGCGTTCAGCGGCTTCCAGGTGGTGAAGATGACCAGCGCCACGGCCAGCCAGCCCAGGGCCTCGATCTGGTCGGTGGTGGCCCAGATGCCGTTGTTGTAATCCAGCACATAGAACAGGCCGCCCAGGCCGGAGATGCCCGCGCCGATGCAGGTGGCCGCGTACTTGTAGCGGGTCACGCTGATGCCGGCGGCGTCGGCGGTGCCGGGGTTCTCGCCCACGGCGCGCAGGTTCAGGCCCACGCGGGTGTGGTTCAGCACCCGGCTCAGCACGAAGGCCAGCACGATGGCGGCATACACCATGAAGCCATGGTCGAACAGCACGTCGAACAGGCCGTCCAGGTCGCTCAGCACCGGGATCTTGGCCTGGAACACGGTGTAGGCCATGGTCTGGGTGGCGGTCTTGCCGTTGAGGATGAACGCGCCGAAGAAGTTCGCCACGCCCTGGCCGAAGATGGTCAGCGCCAGGCCGGTCACGTTCTGGTTGGCGCGCAGCGTGGTGGTCAGGAAGGAATAGATCAGTCCGCCCAGGGCGCCGGCGATGAAGCCGACGATCACCGCCAGGGCCGCGGCCAGCGCCATGTTCGGGTTCTCCGTGCCGGTCTCATACAGGTAGGCGGTGGCAAAGCCCGCAAAGCCGCCCAGGTACATGATGCCGGGCACGCCCAGGTTCAGGTTGCCGCTCTTTTCGGTGATGATCTCGCCCAGGGCGCCGTACATGATCACCGTGCCGAAGTAGATGGTACGCAGCAGCCACGCAATCACCATTTCCATAACTCAGCGCACCTCCTGATGCCGGCCGCGGAAGACCAGACGGTAGTTGATGAAGAACTCGCTGCCCAGGATGAAGAACAGGATGACGCCCTTGATGATATCGGCGGCGTAATCGTTCAGCGCGCTGTAGGACGAGGCGATCTGCGCCGCGCCCTTGTCCAGGAAGATCAGCAGGAAGGAGAACAGCGCCATGGTGAAGGTGTTGAACTTGCTCAGCCACGCCACGATGATGGCCGTGAAGCCGTTGCCGCCGGCGGTGGTGGTGGAGATCGTCTGATCCTTGCCCGCCACGATGAGGAAGCCCGTCAGGCCGCACAGGGCGCCGGAGAGGATCATCGTGCGGATGATGACGCGGCCCACGTTGATGCCGGCGTAGCGCGCGGTGTTCTGGCTTTCGCCCACCACGGTGATCTCATAGCCGTGCTTGGTGTAGCGCAGGTACCAGAACATCAGGAAGATCATCAGCACCGTTACGATCACGGAGATGGTGTAGGTGGCGCTGACGCCGAACAGCTTGATGGACGGGAACCAGCCGGCCTCGGTGGCCTTGTTCAGCTTGCCCAGGGCGCTGGCCTGGCCGCGCCACAGGTTGTAGAAGCTGGAAACGATCTTGATGGCCACGTAGTTCATCATCAGCGTGAACAGCGTTTCGTTGGTGCCGAATTTCGCCTTGAACACGGCGGGGATCAGGCCCCACACGCCGCCGGCCACCAGGGCGGCCAGCAGCATCAGCGTATAGAGCAGGGGAGAGGGCAGCGCGGCGCCGTAGACCATCACCAGGGCGGTGGCCAGCGCGCCGGCCAGCACCTGGCCCTCGGCGCCGGTGTTCCAGAAGCGCATCCGGAAGGCGGGCGCCAGGGCGATGGCGATCAGCAGCAGGGGCGACCAGTCGCGCAGCGCCATGCAGAAGCGGCGCATGCTGCCGAAGGTGCCCTCGAACATGGTGGCGTACACGTCGATGGGGTTCAGGCCGGTAACGCCCAGCACGAACAGGGCGTCCACCACCAGGGCCAGGAGGATGGCGGCGATGCGCACGCCCACCCGCAGGTATACGGAGCTGCCGCTGCGCTTCACCACATGGAACAGCGGCTCATGACGCTTTGCTTCACTCATCGGCGGCGCCTCCCTTCTTCTGCAGCCTGGTCATCAGCAGGCCGACCTCTTCCTTGGTGGTATGACGGCCGTCCACGATGCCGTTGTTCTGCCCGCCGCAAAGCACCAGGATGCGGTCGCACAGGTCCACCAGCACGTCCAGGTCCTCGCCGACATATACGATGGCCACGCCGTTCTGCTTCTGCTCGTTCAGCAGATGGTAGATGGTGTAGCTGGTGTTGATATCCAGGCCGCGCACGGCGTAGGCGGCCATCAGCACGGAGGGCGCCGCGGCGATCTCGCGGCCCACCAGCACCTTCTGCACATTGCCGCCGGAGAGGCGGGACACGGGGGTGTGGATGGACGGCGTAACGACCTCCAGCTCCTCCTTCACGTGCTCAGCCAGCCGACGGGGCGCCTGACGGTCGGCCACCGGGGACGCGCCTTTGGTGTAGCTCTTCAGCATCATGTTGTCGGTCATGCCGAGGCTGCCCACCAGGCCCATGCCCAGGCGGTCCTCCGGCACGAAGGACAGATGCACGCCCATGTCGCGGATCTCGCGGGGCGTTTTGCTCGTCAGCTGCTCGGCGGTGGAATCGCGGTCGTTGTCGGGATAGTAGATGATGCTGGTGCCCTCGCTGACGGGCTGCAGGCCGGCGATGGCCTCCAGCAGCTCCTTCTGGCCGTTGCCGGAGATGCCGGCGATGCCGAGGATCTCGCCGCCGAACACATCGAAGGACACGTCCTTCAGCACGGGCACGCCCTCGGGGTTCACCACGTTCAGGTTGCGGATGGACAGGCGCAGGTGGCGCTCGCCGGGCTCGCCGCGGTCGATGTTGAGGGTCACCTTTTTGCCGACCATCATCTCCGTCAGGCTGCTCTCGGAGGCGTTCTTTGTGTCCACCGTGCCGATGTACTCACCCTTGCGCAGGATGGTCACGCGGTCGGAGATGGCCAGCACCTCGTGCAGCTTGTGGGTGATGATGATGATGGACTTGCCGTCCTCGCGCATGTGGGACATCACGGCGAACAGCTTGTCGGTCTCCTGGGGGGTCAGCACGGCGGTGGGCTCGTCCAGGATCAGCAGGCTGGCGCCGCGGAACAGCACCTTCACGATCTCCAGCGTCTGCTTCTGGCTGACGCTCATGGCGTAGACCTTCTGATCCAGGTCCAGGTCGAAATGGTAGCGGTCGCAGATGGCCTGGGCACGGTCGCGCACGTCCTTCAGGCTGAACTTTTCGCTCTTGTCCAGCATCAGGGCGATGTTCTCCGTGGCGGTGAACACGTCGATCAGCTTGAAGTGCTGATGCACCATGCCGATGCCGTAGCGGTAGGCGTCCCTGGGGCTGTGGATCTCCGCCAGCTCGCCGTTCACGAGGATCTCGCCGCTGTCCGGATAGTAGATGCCGGAGAGCATATTCATCAGGGTGGTCTTGCCGCTGCCGTTTTCACCCAGCAGGGACAGGATCTCGCCCTTGTACACGGTCAGGTTGACATCCCTGTTGGCCACCACGCGGCCAAAGGTCTTGGTGATGCCGCGCATCTCCAGTGCGTATTCCACGGGGCTTTTCACTCCTTTGGATTCGCCGTTGCTGCTCAAACCTGCGGTTTGAGCAGCAGAACGGATTTTGCTGGTCGCTTCGCTCCCGGCCGCAAAATCCGCAAGGAAGCTCTTTTTGCTCCCGCATCGCAGGCGATGCTCCGCAAAAAGAGTCCTCGTGCCGGCAAAGCCGGCATTGCGGAAAGCAGTCAAGGGGCTGCGGCCCCTTGACGATTACCGGGGGCTTGAACGATCACGATTCGTCGGGAAGGGGAACGGAGCGCTTTCGCACTCCCGTGAGGCTCCGCGCGCGCAGGGCCTCACGGGAATGAAAAGGGGAGACCGGTGAGGGCCTCCCCTTGGCTTCAGGGTCGGGAATTACTGCGCGTCCTCAACGATGCCGTCGATGCGCAGGGAGAAGTAGGGAGCGGCGCGGAACACAGACTCCTCGAACACGCCGTCCACGATGGCTTCCACGGTGTCGCCGGCATAGATGGCGGTCATGGTGCTGTAATCCATGTAGGACAGGTCGATGGGAGCGGTGGTCACGGTCTCGCCGTTCACGGTGAAGGTGCTGGTGTCGAAGACCTCCAGCGTGCCGTCGGCCAGGGCGGCCTCGACCTCGGCGACCTTCTCGGCGGTGCCGGCGGCGCAGGAGGCGCCCAGCTCGGTGATGGCCACGGCGCTCTCGTCATAGCCCTCGGCCCAGTCGGCCACGACCTCTTCGCCGTTCATCACAGCGTTGAACAGATAGGTGTAGTACACGGCCCACTCGTTGGTGGGGGAGGTCAGGGCGGCGGTGGGGGCCACATCCAGCATGCTCACGTTGTAGCCGACGGAGTAGCAGATGGTGCCGGCGTTCAGCAGCTTTTCAACAGCGGAGGGAGCGCCGGTGGAGTCGGCATGCTGGCCGATGATCACGCAGCCGTTGGCCACCAGGGCTTCGGCGGCAGCGGCCTCGGCAGAGATGTCGAACCAGGAGTTGGTGTACTGCACTTCCATCTCGATGTTGTCGTACACGCTCTTCACGCCCAGGAAGAAGGCGGTGTAGCCGGAAACGACCTCGGCATAGGGATAGGCGCCGACATAGCCGATCTTGACCTTGCCGTCCTCAGTGAAGGAGTTGGCCTGGGTCTCGGGGGTCAGCACGCCGGTCTCCACCAGCTCGGCCAGCTTCATGCCGGCCACGACGCCGGACACATAGCGGCTCTGGAACACCTTGGTGAAGGCGTTCTTGAAGTTGCTCTTGCCGGAGATGGCGGCATAGTCGCCGGTCATGGACACGAACGTGATGTCCTCATCGGCGAACTCAGCGGCGGCCTGGTCCATATAGTCCTGATGGCCGTAGCTGTTGGAGATGATCAGGTTGCAGCCCTGGTCGGCCAGGTCCTCGGCGGCCTCCAGGCAGGCGGAGCTCTCGTCCACCTTGTACTTCCAAACGACAGTGTCTTCCTCGGTCAGGCCCAGGGTCTCCAGGGCGCCGCGGATACCGTCCATATGAGCCTTGGTGTAGCCCTCGGTCTCATCACCGACCAGGATGACGCCGACCTTCAGGCCTTCGCCCAGGGCGGAAACGGCCGTCAGGCACAGGGCCAGGGCCAGAACCAGCGCAAGAATCTTCTTCATGGTTTTCCTCCTTATCAATCGCCCGCCGTTTGCGGGATTCCTTCCATAATATACCGCACGGATGCCCAAAAGTAAAGGAGGAATGCTGAACTCTCCGGCATAAATTTTGCGGAATGTTCGGCTTTTGCACTTTCTGGATGCTTTTCGACCGGATGTTACACCGCAAATATTCGTGTCACCTGAGGGCGGGAAAGACGGAAAATGTTGATTTTTCAAGGGCGGGATGATTTGGGGACGGCCTGTGTCCGTCGGACGGCGGGCGTTTTTTGCGCGTTGACATCCGCCGCCGTATCGCGTATGCTTGAAGGGTAAAAAACAAGTCGCCGCAAAGGTCGTGAATACCGTGACTGACACACATGCCGTTCCGGAGAAGCCGGACATCGCCGCCCTCGCTGCCTCGCAGCGGACTTATTTCGATACCGGCGCCACGCTGCCCGTGCGCTTCCGGCAGGAGATGCTGGACTGCCTGTACCGCCTGGTGCGGGACAACGAACAGGCCTTCGCCGACGCCCTGCAAAAGGATCTCGGCAAGGCCGCTTATGAAAGCTATATGTGCGAGACCGGCCTGCTGCTGACGGAGATCCGCTATCTGCGGCGCCATGTGACCCGCTTCGCCCGGGATCACCGGGTGCGTACGCCGCTGGCCCAGTTCGCCGCCCGCAGCTTCACCCGGGCGATGCCGCTGGGCAGCGTGCTGATCATGAGCCCCTGGAACTATCCGGCGCTGCTGTCGCTGGAGCCGCTGGCGGACGCCATTGCCGCCGGCGATACGGCCATCGTGAAGCCCAGCGCCTACTCGCCCGCCACCTCCGCGCTGCTGGCGGAGCTGCTCGGCGGCGCGTTCCCGCGGGAATACATCGCCGTGGTGACCGGCAGCCGGGCGGAGAACGCCGCGCTGCTGGAGCAAAGGTTCGATCTGGTGTTCTTCACCGGCAGCCAGGCCGTCGGGCGCGAGGTGCTTCGCCACACCGCGGAAACGCTGACCCCGGCCGTGCTGGAGCTGGGCGGCAAAAGCCCCTGCATCGTGGACCGCACGGCGAACATCCCCCTGGCCGCCCGGCGCATCGTGTTCGGCAAATTCCTGAACTGCGGCCAGACCTGCGTCGCGCCGGACTATGTGCTGGCGGACAGCGCCATCGCCGACCGGCTGACGGAGGCCGTCATCGCGGAGATCAAACGGCAGCTGGGGGAGCATCCGCTGGATAACCCCGAGTACGGCCGCATCGTGAATGAGAAGCACTTCACCCGTCTGTGCGGCCTGATGGACAAGGTGACGTACGGCGGCGAAACGGACCGCGGCGCGCTGCGCATCGCCCCCACGGTGATGACCGGCGTTACCTGGGATGACCCCGTGATGCGGGAGGAGATCTTCGGGCCGCTGCTGCCCATCCTGACCTTCGACCGCTTCGGGGACGTGATCCCCACGCTGCGCGCGCTGCCGAAGCCGCTGGCGCTGTATCTCTTCTCGGAGGATGCTTCGCACATCCGCACGGCCCTCGACCGCCTGCCCAGCGGCGGCTGCTGCGTCAACGATACCATCATCCACCTGGCCACCAGTGCCATGGGCTTCGGCGGCGTCGGGGCCAGCGGCATGGGCGCCTATCACGGCAAGGCCGGCTTTGACGCCTTCTCCCACACCCGCAGCGTGGTGGACAAACGCACCTGGGTCGACCTGCCGATGCGCTACCACCCCTACACCGGCCGCCTGAACCGGGCGCTGGTCAGGCTGTTCCTGCGGTGACCTGCTTGCCGGCGGATGATCCTGTCCACATGAAAAGAGGAGCCTCACCGGCTCCCCTTTTTGCATACGGACGCTCAGCCGTTGCTGCCGTCCCCGTTCACATCGTCCTCTTCGGCGGCTTCGGCAGCGGGCGCATCGCCGGCCTCATCAGCCGCTTCGCTCTCAGTCTCATCAGCCGCTTCAGCCTCAGCCTCATCGGCTGCTTTGGCTTCCTCGTCCGCCGCGGCCTTCGCCTCGTCCTCGGCCCTGTCGATCTCATCCAGCAGGGAGCGCAGTGCGTCACGCTGCTCGCGGGTCAGCCTGGCGGCCTCCTTGCCGATGCGCACGACCTCGTCCGCCATGTCGTGGAGACTCTTTTTGATGCCGTCCACCGTCTCGCGGTTTTCGGCGATGGTGGTTTCGCCCTTTTCCACCAGCGTGCGGGCCAGGTCTCCGGTCTTTTCCACCACGGTGGTCACAGCGCCGACGCTGCCCATCACAATGTTCTTCAAGAGCTTTTCGATTTCTGCCATGTCCGGCTCCTTTCCGCCGCCCGAGCGGCCGTCAGATCAACAGCTTTGCTGTTTACGGTTTGATTGTATCACAGGGGCCGGATAAAATAAAGGGTACAACCGGCGGAATACGGGGGTCTATTTCTCCGATCGCTGCCGCCCGGGTCCGGGCGATCGGGCCGTGCCGGGAGAGATCGGCGGCATCGCGCCGCCGCGGAGCCGGCGCCTTTTCCCGTTTGCCGTTTCCGGACCTCATGGACCGGCTTCCGGGTCCGTATCGGTGAAGCATTCAGGCAGGAAAAAAGCGCGGGACACAGAAATATACCGTTGGGCAGGCCCTGGGCCGGGCCTCCGGGCGTTCTGCGCCGGCGTCCGCAAAAATCATACGACGAGGTGACAGACTGTGGAGACCGCGATCAGTGATTTCAGCCACTATACCTCCGAAATGAAGAAGAGCCTGATCGACAAGATCTTCTTTATGGACAAACTGGATGACGGTATCCGCGCCGTGCTGGACTTCGGCTGCGCGGACGGGCAGCTGACCGGCTTTTTGGCGGACCTGTTCCCGGATGAGCGTTTCATCGGCTATGATCTGAGCGATGAGATGGTGAAGCTGGCCGGAGAGCACTGCAAAGGCAAGGCGAACACCGCCTTCTTTTCCGATTTCGATGAAGCGCTCGGCTTTCTGAACGGGCACGGGATCACGCCGGCCGGGACTGTCATCAACCTGAGCAGTCTGATCCACGAGGTTTACAGCTATGGCACGGAGGATTCGATCCGGGAATTCTGGCGCCGCGTCAACGAATCCGGATTCGGCTACATCACCATCCGCGATATGTGCCTGGATGCCTCCGCGCACCGGCCGGCGCTGAAGGAGGATGTGCTGAAGGTCCGGCGCGGGTACGACGCCGAAAGGATCAAGGAGTTTGAAAAGATCCACGGCAGCCTGTCTGACAACTACAATCTGATCCATTTTCTGATGAAATACCGCTACCTGCAGAATTGGCAGCGGGAGTGCCGGGAAAACTATCTCCCGTTGACCCTTGACCGGCTGGCCGGACATCTGAGCAAGGACTACGAGATCATCTATTTTGACCACTACATTCTGCCCTTCCTGGCATCCACGGTTCGGAAGGACTTTGGTATCGTGCTGAAGGACTACACTCATGTCAAGTTCATCCTGAAGAAGAAGTGACCGGCGTACATCGGTCCAATGTGCCTTTGCGCGACCGAAGAAAGCCGCCGGCCTGTCGGATGCCGTCAAAACAGCCCGGCAGCATCCAGAGACTGGGCGCGACACCGATGACGGGCATGACAGACATGACGCGCTGCCCCTCAGGCCGCTTTCGCCTTGCGGCTCTTCATGTGCCGCACCACACAGGACAGCGTAAAGTTGATGACAAAGTAGATCAGGAAGGCCGCGCCGAACAGCACGAACACATCCGTCACGTGGATGGTGCCGCGGTCGAAGCGGTCCACCCAGGTGCCGTTGTAGCTGTTGGCCTTGGAGATGAGCAGCTTGGTGCAGCCCATCAGCTCGATGGTCACCAGGCTGGCCATGTAGCTGGAATCCTTGATGGTGGTGATCATCTGGCTGAGCAGCGTGGGCACGATGTGCCGGAAGGCCTGGGGCAGCACGATCAGCCCCATGGTGTGCACCGTGCCGAAGCCCTGGGAATAGGCCGCTTCAAACTGACCGCGGGGAATGGCGTTCAGGCCGCCGCGGATGATCTCCGCCATCACCGCCGAGGTGAACAGTGTCAGCGACACGATGGCCTTGAACAGCGTTTTCACCGCCACCACCGAGGTGAAGCCCAGCGCGGTGGCAAAGGCCTTGCTGAATTCCGGCGCGGGGCACAGCACAAAGCCGGCAAACACCCACAGCATCAGCGGCGTGTTGCGGAAAAGCTCGATGTAGATGATCGCGATCCGGCGGAGGATCCGCGCCGGGCCGGTGATGCAGTAATTGCGGATCAGCGCCAGCAGCGAGCCCAGGAGCACGCTGATCAGGATGGTGATCACGGAAATGCCCACCGTGAAGGCGGCGCCCTTCAGCAGATACAGCTGTACCTCGCTGTTCGCGATCATCCGCAGGCTGCCCTGCAGCTGGGTCATGAAGTCCTCCATCAGGCAGCCACCTCCTTGCCGTGACGCTCGTCGTGCTCCTCCTGCTT
>R14__coassemble_415_pt1 | contig 31223 bp, 21 predicted proteins | sample R14__metabat2_high_PE_015 | metagenome-assembled genome bin R14
TCCGCTGCGCTCCGGCTGTCGTGCCCGCCATAACAGCCTGGCCATAGCTTGTTTGTTGGGGGAACGGACGCTTGTCGGCAATCCAGGGCGCCCTCTTCGAGGGAGCTGTCGCCGCAGGCGACTGAGGGAGTTCAGCTGGGATCAGGTGATCCTGTACATAAGGGGAGCTTGAGCAGTAACGGAGGTTGATGCTCAAGCCCTCAACGGCTTTTTTTCCTGCTTGACAACCCCTTCCGACTTTGCTATAATAATCCACGATATGCGGCTGTGGCGGAATCGGCATACGCGCACGTTTGAGGGGCGTGTCCAGCAATGGGTTCGGGTTCAAGTCCCGTCGGCCGCACCAAAAAAGGAAACCGTTTTGTTGTAACGGTTTCTTTTTTGATTTCAACAACAAGGGCCATCGCCGCAATCCCGCCCTGCTCCTCCGCGGTTCCCCGGATCGGGCTGCCATCCGGCCGGACCGTGGTTTTATCCAGGCTGATCTCCGACCCGGTGCCGGTGATGCTGCAGCGGATGCCCGCCGCCTCATCCACCATCCGCTGCGCGGTCTCGGTATCCCCGCGCTCCACGGCCGCGCTGTACTCGGCGTCCTGGGCAGGCGTTACGGATTCCTGCTTGACATCCCGGCTGCTTTGGGTTACACTGTTGCCAGAAGCATTACTGTTGTATGCGAAGGGGCTACCTGCCCCGGTTTCCTCTGCAACAGTGGTGCTTCTGTTTGCTTCTGTAAATCCGTGCCGATCAAGATATTCAACAGCATCATCTGTATTTTCTCTGGTAAACAGGGTCACGACAGTATTATATTCACCGCCATCATACCCGTTCATCTTGTTCGGGTTTTTGCTTTGCCGGAAATCAACAGTCGCAATTACGGTTTTCCCGGATTCGGTTTCATATACTCCGCCGAATCTGTCCCCGTTCATCGCCATATATTCGGCATGCCCCAGGTTGGCCGCAACCTCCTGCACCTCGGCAGCACTCAGATTGTGGCCGTGGGAATTGCCGAAGCGTACCTTCTCCCCGGCCAGTGCCTGGCGTGCCTTCAGCACCTGCATGATCATCGGCGCGTCCTGCTTTCCGGCGATCTTCAGGATTTCGGCGGGCGTATGGGCGCTCAACGGAATGTAAGTGCTGTCGAAGGTCGTGTCATTCTGCGCAGTCAGTCGCTTGCAGTTCTTCAGCCAGCTGCTGACTTCCTCCGGGGTGACCTCCTGCATGCTGCCACGGTCAGCTTTTGTTTTGCTGAACTGCACGCCTTCCAGCTCATTCAGCTTTTCCAGCCTGTCCTGCTCGGTGCCGTCATACAGGGTGTAGGAAACGCCGGCCTTGTCCAGCGCCTGCTCCACCTCCGTGTCGTGCGGCATGATCAGCCCGGCGATCTCGTCCAGCCCGACGGCACGCTCCGGCTTGGCCTCGAAGTATTCGGTCGGCAGCGCTCCGGCCTCCTGCAGCACCCGGCGCACATCCTGCGCCATCTGCTCCGTGAGAAGAATGCCGTTGCCGGCGAAAGCTTTTGTAATGGCGGCCGCCGTCTTCGTGGACGCCGCGGCGTCCATCAGGCTCTGCTCAATGGCATCGTAACCGCCGGACCAGCCCTTCTTCACCTTCGCGTTCCGCTCGATCTGATCAAAGACCGTCCGCAGATGGTCGTCCACCCGCTTCACGGCCGCGGTATAATCCTCCGAATCCACCGCGCCCAGGCGGCCGCTGTCGGCCTTCATCTTTTCGACCGTCCTGTATTCCGGGCTGGCCACCGATTGCAGACCGGTGGCGGACAGGCCGAAGGCACCCTCGCCGCGCCTGCTCTGGCCGCTCTTCATCGCCTTCACGATGTTCTGCAGCGTATAAGGATCATGCGTTTCGCTGAAGCCCCGGCGTTCACCGCTCGCGGTAAAGGCATCCTTGCTGTTGCGGATGCCGGCCTCGCCGATCACGCCGTCCAGCTTGCTGCCGAGCCACGCCTCAAAGGTCGGCGCTTTGCCGCTGTCTGCCAGCCTTTCCGCCTGCTCCCGAACCTTTTCGACAGTGGCGGCGCCGTCCGTTTCGTATACCGGGCCGCTGGCCTTCTACTCGGCCTGCTCCTGCATATACGATACCGTGTTGCCGATGCTCCGCCACAGTACAGACTACAGTGCTTTTTCGGCATGGATCTTTGCCCTTTCGGCATCCGCGCCGCGCTCGATGGCCCGTTGTACCATGGCCTCGCGCACATAGTTCAGATCGTACTTTTCGTTCCACTCGTTGCCGTTCATCGCCCTGGCGTCCTCCAGCGCCTCGGCGCCGTAATGCTCCAGGATGGCGTTGTAGAAATTGGTATCCGCCTGGGAACGGCCGCTGTTCTTCGGCTTTTTCACGACCTCCGGCTCCACACCGTTGTCTTTCAGATACGCGGCCAGCATGCCGGGCCTGGCCTTGGCATCCCCGATCATCTGCTCCGCCGTCTTCGTGGTGCTTTCGCCGTTGGTCGCGTTGTAGCGCCAGCCGTAGATGTCATGCTTGAAGACGCCGTCCAGCTGCTGTTCCAGACCTCGCATGGCTTCGTTCAGCGCGTCCGCCGCGTCTGTGTTCAGCCGGTATTCCACCGTCGGATTGGTCGGCGTCCAGGCGTCGCTGCCGTACAGCCTGTTGTTCCTGTTGACAGCGGGGTCGATCGTTTCCCGGCCGAATACCACGCTGATGGGGCCGTACTTGGTGTGGCCTGCTTTGGCCTTCACCACGGCGATGGAGGGCGACGGGAAGCCGCCCATCCGCAGCGACCACAGCAGATTCTCCCGCGTCAGGTTGTGCATGGCCACCAGACCGTTCTCGTCCATCTCCACGGCCTTGCTGACGGAGAACTGCGTGGTACTGCTGCGTTCCAGCTGCTTCAGCACCTCGCGTGCTTCGGCATCGGACTGCGCTGCGACCGTGGATTCCTGCTTGACATCATTCAAGGATTGCAGTAAACTAATCAGTGAAGAGGTTTCGCTGTTGCCGGTAACCATCCCGGTTTGAACAACAGTGGGGCCTCTTTTTATGATGGCAACTTCATGAGAATAATATTTGTTGGATTCATTCTCATACCTGTTGATAATGGCTCCGGCGTAGTAGTCGCCCTTGTATTGTCCACCGGTAATGGTGATCGGCGCTGCAACAACAGCGGCATCGTATCCACGGTTTTTCCAGTTGGCGTTGTACTGAATCAGCTTGCCCTTGGAAATAACAGATGGGAGTGCCGCAAAGGCAAGGGCTTTCGTCGGCCCCATACCATGTCCAAAGGCATCCTTGACGCCCTTCTTCAGCAGGTCGACCTTCCCGAAAAGCTCGCTTTTGACCTGGTTGCCCAGAGAATCAAAATACGCCTGCACAGATTGCTTCAGCCCGGCACCCATCTGGAACTCATCGCCACGCAGCTCTGCCACATTGTCCATGGTGGTAACGGCCTGTTGATTACTGCGCAGTGTTTCGTCATCGTGGGCAACCGGCGTAATGCTCTCCTGCGCTTCCTCCACTGTCACATCCCCGGCCGCGTCCGCCTCGGTGTTCACCTCCGCCATGCCCTGCAGCGCCTTCCAGGCCGCCAGCATGGCACCGTCGTAAGCCTTCACCAGCTCCTGGGTGTAGTGCAGGCCGTCCTGCATCAGCGCCCAGGCCGGGCTGTTCCTGGTGGGCATGATGCTCCGCAGCGCGTCCTGCACCTTCGCCACGAACTTCCGCAGCCACTTGCCGATGCCGTGAACTTGTTGTCCACCACTGTTTTCCGGTCGCGCATGATCAACTCCGATAGGTTACACATCAGGCAAAGGAGCCGGGCTGATCCTGTATTGTTCGTTCCTGAGCCGAGCCATGGAGCGGCGACAAGCAGCCGCACACCGCCGTATTTTCCGATCTTTTCCGGCGTGGTCAACGGTTTGAACCCCGCTTCTGGTTGCTTTACCCTGCTTTTTCCCATGCCAAAGGGCTGTCCCGTATGGCTGCCGCAGCCATTTTGAGACAGTCCCGTTTGCTAAGGTCCCTTTAGAGAAGGCGCCGGCTCTCCGGCGGAGAGTTCGACGAAGTCGAAAGGCGTAAGCGACCTGACGCGGCGCAGATACTCTGAAAAGGTCGCCAACTGAATCGCCGCGGCCGGAAGAGGAAAACGTAACGGGAGAAGATTCTTACAAAAGGAGGGGCCTGAGCTGTAACATCGTTTATCTGGAACTGCTGCGGCGCGGATGACGTTCCTGTTGCGTCCGGGCGAAAAACATTGTATAATGGACAAAAGGGAAAAAGGCAGCCGCGGCGCCGGGAACGTGCCGGCTGTGGGGGAAGGGCTGCTCTTTCGGGGCGCAAGGGAGAGGGAACCATGCTTCATATCACCATTGTGGACGATTCGCCGCAGGATACGGCGGAGCTGCGGCAGTGCGTGGAGCGCTGGCGGAACGAGACCGCCTGCGAGCTCCGGATCTCGGCCTACGCCAACGCGCTGGATTTTCTGGAGGAATACAACGGCGGCTGCGACGTGCTGCTGCTGGATGTGGATATGCCCGGCATCAACGGCATGGACGCCGCCCGCCAGCTGCGGTCGGTCGATCAGGCCGTGCGCATCATTTTCGTGACCAACATGGCGCAGTATGCCATTGCCGGCTATGAGGTGGACGCGACGGATTTCATCGTGAAGCCGGTGCAGTATTTCAGCTTCGCGCAGAAGCTGAGCCGCGCGGCGGCCCATGCCCGGCAGCGCAGGCAGCGCTTTGTGCTGCTGCACGCCGCGGATGAGCTGGTCCGTCTGTCCGCCGAGGAGATCTACCGGGTGGAAAAGGACCGCAACTATCTGGTATGGCACACCGCCCGGGGCATCATCCGGGAGCGCGGCACGGTCAGTGACGCGACAGCCACGCTCGGAGAGGCCGCCGCGGGCTTCTGCGAATGCAGCGCCGGCTGCCTGGTCAACCTGCGGCATGTGGAGCAGGTGGGCAGGGATACGGTCCTGGTCCATGGCGAAACGGTGCCCGTGTCCAGGCGTCTGCGGAAGGATTTTCTTCAGGCCTTCATGAACTGGTGACAAGGGAGGGCGACCCGGTGGAAAGCTACGCGATGATCTCCTGGTTCCGTTTTTCCGTGCAGCTGCTGATCTGCGAGCTGGCGTTCCTGATCCCGCGGCCGCGGAAGGACCATTTCGCGCCGCGCGCGGCGGGTGCCCTGGCGGCGTATTTTGCCGGCGGCTTCGCTGTGTGGTGTCTGCTGCGGCTGATCCCCGGCAGCCTGTCCTGGGTGCACATCGTGTTCTACCTGAGCATCACCTCGGTGTGCATCGGCGCTTCCATGCTGGCCTTTGCCGCGCGGCCCATCGAGCTGGTGTTCATCGGTACCTGCGGCTACGCCACGGAGCATATTATTTTCGCGCTGACCAGGGTGCTGGTCTACCTGACCGGCATCGATGAGCAGGCCATGCCGGCCGCGCTGGATTTTCTGCTTTTCCGCTGCGCCAACTATCTGCTGGGCGCCGCGCTGATGTATCTGCTGGTGGTGCGGCGCAACCGGGAGAAGGAGGTCTTCCGCGACCGCGATATCCGCGTGATGATCCTGGCGGTGGCCGTGATGGTATCCGCCGTGGTGCTCAGCGTGTTTTACACCAATACCACGGGCGCGGAGACGGCTGATCCGATGCTGCGGCAGCTGATCTGCCCGCTGTACTCCTCCCTGTGCTGCCTGCTGGTCATCCTGATGGAGTACTATGTGTTCCGTGAAAACCGGCTGACCATGGAAAAGGAGACCATGGAGCAGATGCTGCAGATGGCCGAGGCCCAGCGGCTGGCCAGCAGCCAGTCCATCGACATCATCAACATGCGCTGCCACGATCTGAAGCATCAGCTGAAGGCCCTGATGCGGCTGGAGGATACGCCGGAAAAGCGGGAGTACATCGAAAGCATCCGCAGCGCCGTGAACATCTACAACGCCACCTACCACACCGGCAGCGACGCCCTGGATTATGTGCTGCAGGAGAAGGCGCTGCTGGCGGAGGAGCACGGCATCGAGTTCACCTGCATGGCGGACGGCAGCATCCTCGGCTTCATGAAAAAGGTGGATATCTACGCGCTGATGGGCAACGCCCTGGACAACGCCCTGGAGCATACCGTGCAGGAGGCGGAGGGCGAGCGCTTCATCACCCTGAACATTCACCGGGCCGGCGGCATGGCGCTGCTGCGGCTGGAAAACACCTGCACCACGCCGGTGAGCTTTGTGGACGGTCTGCCGCAGACCACCAAGGCAAACCGGGACGAGCACGGCTTCGGTGTGCGCTCCATCCGCTATGTGGCGGACAAATACGACGGCGATGTGCTGATGACGGCCGGAGACGGCCGCTACTGCCTGAGCCTGGCGCTGCCCATTCCGGAGGCGGCGTGATATCTTCCCGGCATTCCTCCGCGGAGCGGTGCGCTCCGCGTTTTTTTGTTGCCTCCGGCGGACGTTTTTTCACTGAACCGTCACGGATTTTACCCGATTTTGCGCCGATTTTACCAGATCATCCGAAACGCCTCCTTTTTTGTGATAGGATGATGCCATCAAAGCGGCCGCCCATGGGGGAAGGTGCCGCAAAGAAGGAGGAAGCTGCCATGACAGGTATCCAGCTGGACTGGAATGACGTTCTGAGTACCATCAAGGGCATTCAGGGCAAGCTGATCGTGATCGGCGTGCTGCTGGTCGCGATGATCGTACTGCTCATTCTGGCCAGGAAATTCTTCAAGAAGAAGTCCGCCCGCGGTCTTTTCCGCTGGGAGACCGTGCTGTGCGTGGTGCTGGCCATCGTGCTGGTGGTCAACAACATTCTGCTGGTGGATGAGCGCGAGCTGCTGAACACCGCCACCGCCGAATTCAATACCCTTTCACAGGAGAGCATCGACAACTCCCGCGCGATCATCGAAGAGATCGCCGATGAGGGCATCGTGCTGCTGTCCAACCGCAATCTGCCCCTGAGTGCCGGCAAGATCAACGTGTTCGGCTGGGCCTCCACCAACCCCGTGTACGGCGGCACCGGCTCCGGTACCGTGAACGCGGCCACGGCTGTGGGCGTGCCCGAAGCGCTGAAGGCCGCCGGCTTTGAGACCAACACCGAGCTGAGCGACTTCTACACCGCCTACTGCGGTACCCGTCCGGCCATCACCATCAACAACGGCCAGGACTGGACGCTGCCCGAGCCTCCGATCTCCACCTACAGCGACGAGCTGCTGGCCAACGCCAAGGCCTTCTCCGATACCGCTGTGGTGTTCATCGCCCGCTGCGGCGGCGAGGGCGCCGACCTGCCCAAGGACTTCAGCGGCATCGCCATGCTGAGCCATGACTCCGCCACCACCGCCGACGACAAGCCCTGGGAGGGCAGCGAGTACTACAAGGGCACCAAGTACACCCGCGCCTTCTACCGGAACAACGGTGACTACAACGATTTTGAGGCCGGCGACTCCTACCTGCAGCTGAGCAAAACCGAGGCTGATCTGGTGGATTACGTCTGCAACAACTTCACCAACGTTGTCATCGTGTACAATGGCTCCAACGTGTTCGAGCTGGACTGGGTGAAGAATTATCCGTCCATCTCCGGCGTGCTGCTGTGCCCCTCCGCCGGCCTGACCGGCTTCAGCGCCCTGGGCAACATCATTGCCGGCAACGTCAATCCCTCCGGCAAGACCGTGGACACCTGGGTGGCCGATGTGACCCAGACCCCCACCTACAACAACGTGGGCCACTACGCCTACACCAACGTGGAGGACATCACCAGCGCCGCCTATGACTACGTGTACAACGCCTTCAACATGACCAATGTTGACAAGGAAGTTTCCTTCGTGAACGTCACCGAGGGCATCTACATGGGCTACCGCTTCTATGAGACCGCCTGGGTCGAATCCCAGCTGGCCGCCGCGGAGGCCGCCGAGGGTGAGACGCCCGCCTTCGTTTACGACTACGACAGCGTTGTGACCTATCCCTTCGGCTACGGCGAGAGCTACACCACCTTCTCCGAGACCTTCGACAGCATGGAGGAGAAGGACGGCACCATCACCGCCACCGTCACCGTGACCAACACCGGCTCCGTGGCCGGCAAGGACGTGGTTGAGCTGTATGATACGCCTCCCTACACCAACGGCGGCATCGAAAAGTCCGCTGTGAACCTGATCGCCTTCGCCAAGACCAACGAGCTGGCGCCCGGCGCCTCCGAGACCGTGACCCTGACCGTTGATGTGGAGGATATGGCTTCCTTCGATACCTACGGCACCGGCTACTACAAGCTGGAGAAGGGCGACTATGTCATCTCCCTGCGCTCCGACGCCCACACCGTCATCGACGAAAAGACCTGGACCCTGGCCGACGACATCGTGTATGACGAGAGCAATCTGCATGACGGCGACCTGCAGGCCGCGACCCCTGTGATGAGCCAGGCCGAGGGCCTTGACTACCACACCTACCTGTCCCGCGCCAACCACTTCGCCAATCTGGCCGAAGCGACCGCCGCGCCCACGGACTACGAGATCCACACCGAGGTGACCCTGAACGGCAACTTCGATGTGACCGCGCTGAACAACGCGGATGATGTGATGCCCACCACCGGCGCGAAGAACAATGTGCAGCTGGTGGACCTGCGCGGCGTGGACTACGACGACGCCAAGTGGGACCTGCTGCTGGATGAGCTGACCGTGAGCGAGATGGTCAACCTGATCGCCAAGGGCGGCTGGTGCACCGGCGCCGTGGAGTCCATCGGTAAGTTTGCCACCATCGATTCCGACGGCCCTGCCGGCATCACCTACGCCCTGAACGACGGCGCCACCGGCTCCGGCTACTGCGGCGAGATCCTGGTGGCCATGACCTGGAATGTGGACCTGGCGGCCAGGATGGCCGACGGTATCGCCCGCGAGATGGTCGACATGGGTGTGAACGGCTGGTACGCTCCCTCCATGAACATGCACCGCACTGTGTTCGGCGGCCGTAACTTCGAGTACTACTCCGAGGATCCCGTGCTGTCCGCGGCGATGGCCGTGTCCGAGTGCGAGGCTGTGTATCCCTACGGCGTGTATCCCTACATCAAGCACTTCGCCTTCAACGAGCAGGAGACCAACCGTAACGGCGCGCTGTGCACCTGGCTGACCGAGCAGTCCGCCCGTGAGATCTACCTGAAGCCCTTCGAGGCGGTCGTGAAGGCCAATGCCGGCGCCACCAACGGCGAGACCCTGGCCATCATGTCCTCCTACGTGTATGTGGGCTCCGAGTGGGACGGCGGCTACGCGCCCCTGCTGAAGACCATCCTGCGCGAGGAGTGGGGCTTCAAGGGCCTGGTCATCACCGACTACTTCGGCGACTACGGCTACATGGATGCCGACAAGGCCATCCGCGGCGGCTCCGACATGATGCTGGTGGCGGCCTCCACCGACAACATCGTGACCGACCAGACCAGCGCCACCTCCGTCATCGCCATGCGCGACAGCGTCCATGACATCCTCTACACCGTTGTGAACTCCAACGCGTATTCCGACGCGAACTATGCCAAGACGACGGCGACGCCCGCCTGGCAGATCACGCTGCGGAATGTGGACATCGCCCTGGGCGTGGCCTTCGTGCTGCTGCAGATCCTGGCGATCGCCCTCTTCCTGAAGAAGCGCAAGACCGAGAAGTGACCTTCCCTCTCCCTGAGGAGACTCTGTGACTGACTGCTTCCCCCTCGCAGTCAGTCAGGGGCGCTGCCGCAAGTACCGCGGCGGCGCCCCTTTTTGAAAGCGCCGGATAGTCCCCGGCGGCACAGGCCCGCGTCCGGCTGCCGCCGCAGTCGCCGAATATGGCGGCTGCATCTTTTTCTTCGACACAAAAAATTCCGCCGCCGGAGCCTTCCGGAGGCGGGATCAGGTCATGATACAACAGTCATCCGCGGTGCCTGCGACAGGATAGTGCCTTTTTTCAGGTCAGGGCATTTGATCTGCCTGCACAGTGCCATGCCCTCCGCGCTTCCCCCCCTGTGTCAGCCCAGCTCCTTCAGCATCCGCAGGGACAGCCTGTATTCGCACAGGTCATCCGCGCCGATCTCCCGGATGCCGGCGATCTCGCCGATCAGCTTCAGCCGGTACTTGACGGTGTTGTAATGCAGATAGGTCCTGCGCGCCGTTTCCGCCATGTTGCACAGGCTGTCCAGATAGCAGGCGAGGGTCTGCAGCAGGTCGGTGCCGTTCTCCCGGTCGTACCGGGCGAGGGTCAGGATCTCCGGGCGGCAGAAGGAGCGCAGCGACCGGTCCGCGCGGCACAGGCCGATGAGATCATCCGCCACGCAGCGGTCGTACTCCGTCAGCGGCGCGCCGGAGCGGATGCCGATGCGCAGCGCCGCAAGTGCCTGGTGCTGATAGTCCTTCACCTCCGCCAGGTCGTCAAAGCTCCGGCTGACGCCGCAGCGCAGCGACAGCGTATCCGCCAGCGCGCCGATGGCCTCGCGGTTGTCGGCGTATTCCTCCTCGCCGGTCAGGCAGAGGAAGCAGTCGTCCACCTCCGCGGTGATGGCGTCGAACAGCTTCAGCAGCTCCGAGCGCAGCCTGTGGTCATCCGCCGCCGTATCCGTGGCCGGCCTGAAGGCCATCAGGCGGATGGCGTGGTCCTCCGGGATGGAGAGGAACCGCATCAGCCCGCGCAGCTCGCTCATCGGCTGCTCGCCCCGCAGCAGCGCCCGCAGCAGGGCGGAGCGCTCCCGGTCGCGGGTGGTGGTCAGGTCGCCGTGGCTGCCGACGAAGTGGACAGCCATCACATCCGAAAGCAGCTTCAGCAGCTCCGCGTCCCGGGGCGTGAAGGGCGTGGTCTCCATGACAGTCAGCTTGGCCACGGCCATGCCGGCGTAGTGCACATCGAGGCACATGGCGCGGTAGGGGCCGCCGCCCTGGTCGTCGATGACCGGCTCCTCGGAGCTTTCCACCCGTCTGTGCCACTCCCGGCGCTGTACGGGATCGCCGTCGTTCTTGCGCTCGCAGTCCTCGGGCACCACGCCGGGGCCGTAGAAGGCCACCACCCGGAAGATCTCATCCAGCAGCACAACGGGCTTCTGAAAATAGTCGTAGGCCGCCTCGATCATCTCCTGCGCGCCCGCGCCGGAGGCCGCCAGGCTCAGCAGCCTCCGCGCCGCCTCGTTGACAAGCTCATCCATTACACATTTCCCTCCATACAAAAAGGAAGACCTTACCGTCATGATAAGGCCTTCCCCGGGAAAAATCAACCGGAATTTACTTCACGGCGTAAGCGGCGGCTTCCGCGCCGGCCAGACGGCCGGAGGTGGTGCACCAGCCCATGGTCACGCCCTCATAGGAAACATAGGAGTTGTTGTACATGCTGCCGGAGCAGTCCACGCCGGCGGAGTACAGGCCGGGGATCACGACGTTATCGGTGTTCACGACCTCGAAGGAGGTGGTGATCTTCAGACCGCCCAGGGTGCACAGCTCGGTGGCGCGGCCGGTGACCACATAGTAGGGGCCGTCGCCGATGGGATACAGGAACTGGCTGTCCTTGCCGTACATGCCATCCTTGCCCTCGGCGCAGTAGGCGTTGTACTGCTCCACGGTGGCCAGCAGGTTGTTCACGTTGATACCGGCAGCCTCGGCCAGCTCCTCCAGGGTGTCGGCCTTGTAGGTGGCGCCGGTGGCCAGGCCGGCTTCGACCTCTTCCTTCAGGGTGGTCCAGGGCTCATCCACCGCGGGGGCGGGGGAGCCGAAGGCCGCGCCGGCCATGGTCATGCCCACACCGACGTCGCCCTGCTCGCTCAGGGCATCCAGCTGGCTCTGGTCGAACAGCACATAGTAGTGGTCGCCCTGCTTGGCGGTCACGTTGCCGATGTAGGCGCTGTCGTAGCAGATATCCTCATTGGTGAAGCGGTAGCCGTCCACGTTCACCCACAGGGTAGAGGGCTGGATGGCCATGTTGCTCAGCGCGGCGCCGTTGTTGGGCAGGCCCACCAGGGTCTCGGAGGCGGCATGCGCGCCGTGGTATTCCACATTCTCCTCGCCGTCCAGGGCAGCGCCCACGGCCTGGCCCATGGCGATACCGTCGCCGGTCTGCGCGCCGGTGTTGATGCCGTTGACGCGCTGGCCCAGCAGCGCCACCATGGCCTCGGTGTCGGCACCGTAGCCGCCGGTGCACAGGATCACGGACTTCGCGGTGATGTTCACCTGAGTGCCGTCAGCCTTCTCGGCCTTCAGGCCGGTGACGACGCCGTCGGTCATCACGACCTCCTTGCCGGTGGTGTTCAGCAGCACGGTGCCGCCCAGCTCCTCGACCTTCGCGATCAGCTTGGCCGCCACGGCGCCGAAGCCGCCGTCGCCCCAGGTGTGATAGGTGGCGATGGGATTGTCCGCCAGGGCTTCCTGGGCATGGCCCACGAAGGTGATATCGGCGCCGTTCTCCAGCAGCCAGTCCACGGTGGCGCCGGAGTTGCTGATGTAGGTGTAGATCATGGGGGCGGAGACCATGTAGTTCTGCTGCTTCAGCCAGTCGGTCAGCCACTCGGAGCCGGTGAAGTCCGCGCCGGCTTCGATCTGCTGGGAGCTGCCCTGGGCGCCCATGCCCATGGACATCATGCCGGAGCCGCCGACCATGCCGGCCTTCTCCACCACGAGGACCTTCGCGCCGCTCTGGGCGGCGGACAGGGCGGCGGCGGAGCCGGAAGCGCCGGCGCCGACCACGACCACGTCGGCCTCATACTCTTCCACCGCGTCGGACACGGTCTGTTCCACGGGGGTCATCCAGGCGTCGAGGTCCGCGCCGGCCTGCTCCAGGCACAGCTTCACGGCCTCGATGATGCCGGTGGAGGTGAAGGTGGCGCCGCCGACGGTATCCACGGCCACGCTCTGGTTCTCCACGATGGCGGCGGGGATCTCATCCAGCGCCAGCTGGCAGATGGCCACGTCGTCGGAATGCGCGGTGATCTCCACGGCGGTGATGTCGCCGTTCTCCACGGTCACGCTCACGGTGATGTCACCGTTCTTGCCGGCGGCCGTACCGGTGTACGTGCCGTCCGTGATGCCGTCCGCCATCGCGAAGCCGCCGAGGCAGCTCAGCACCATGGCGACGCTCAGCAGCATCGCAAGAAGCTTTTTCATGTTCTTGTCCTCCTTCTCTCTTTCTCCCCGCGTCATCACGGAGAGCGCGGCTCTGCGCCGCTTTGATGATATTTTAACTTGAACGGATTGTGAACACAATGTCAGAAGGAGACGAAACTCAAAGGAGGCGTTTGTCCGATGTGGACAAACGCCCCACGACAGCCCTCCGGCCGGGTTTGCGCCGGATCCGGATGATCATCCGCGGCATGGCTCCCGGCGAGGGCGGGCCGCCGTTTCCCGACATGGGCCCCGATGTTTGCATGCCGGTACACGCGAAAAGGGCCGTCCCGTTTGTGGAACGGCCCATTATCCGGATGCTTCACCGCTTCCGCCGCGCGGGCGTTACTTCAAACACCGCGTAGTCAAAGGGAAGCAATTCTATACAGTCATGCTGACGGAGCGCAAGGAAAAGATCCTGGACTTTTCTCTGTCAAAGCTGCTGCAGAAAGAACGGAAAAAGCAGCAGGAAAGATAACCGTATTGTTCCAAGCAAAGTTGCGCCTCATAGGAGTTAAATTCCGGATCCGCGGATAGACGCTTTCTGGTTTCCATGTTCTTCTCTGTAAAAAATTCCCGGTCTTCACACATTTTGCGAAAAATATCCGAATTGCATACCGCGCTTACCAGTGCCTCATATGTCGATCCGGTCATATTTGCCGGATTAACCTGATAGGCAGCCTTGAAATATGCCGCAAGATAAAGCCCCATCAGCAAATTATTTTTCATACCTCCGATGTCTGGCTGCCTGTGAAAAATGGCCGTAAATTCCTTCTTTACCACCTTCTGCGAAAATGGGATCTGCTTGCTACGCATAAAATACTCTGTCGGTTTTTTTCATTAATACCGGCACTGCTATGCCGAAAATTCCTGTTTTCATATAATTCCACTTTTTTCCGTACCTGCATTATTTCCAGCCGGGTAAAAATACATTCTTTGAAATGAACGCCTCATTTCAGCTTATGCGGCAGAATAAAGTTCACCAGGGGCAGAAACAGAAGCCCGCAAATAAGTCCGAGAGCCGGGAACAGAAAGCCCAGCATGGGGTCGCCGTAGGCAACGTTACAAATGGAGACGGAACCAACGGTCGTTATGATGATCAATGCCGCACAGATCGCGATGCGGGTGAAAAACCGCTTTGCATCGAACAGGCATTCTTTGGAAGAATCGAATATACTGCAGAAGACAAGTTCAAATTCAGCCAGATAACGTTCCGGCTATTCCGGCTTGTACAGCAGGAAAATGCGACTGCCAACCTCATAGGGGGAATCACTTCCGGCGTACATGAAGGATTTGACGGAAGTATGTTCAAGGCCGTCGTTGTCTGAGTAGACCAGACTGACTGTACCCCGACGGCGGCGACCAGAGCTCCGGATGATATCACCCAGTTCCGTGATCCTGCCATATGTAGTGCCCCAGCTGCGCAGACGCTTCACCGCGAACAGTTGAACCAGGCTGTAAGGCAAATACAATCCGGCACAGAACGCGACCATATCAAAAGTCAACATCCAAAATACGAGTCCTTTATCCATGTCAGACAGCCCTCCAAAGTATTCAAAATGGATTTCAAACCAACCCATTATAAATTATAGCATAACTCATTGGAAAAACAAGGGAGGATCTACATTATTCACCGATATAGAAAAACTCCTGAGAAGCCGGGCAAACACAAGGCTTTCAGGAGTTTTTTGAAATCACTTAAAAAGTGATCAACAGCTATAGAAAAAAGAGAGCCTGATTTTGTATAATTGAATCACCATAAACAACACACAAAATGAGGCTCTCTCAAAGGAAAGTATTCGCCATTGGCTGTTCCGTAAAACTCTAACGGTGTATATGGTTACTCCTTGCATCGAATTTACAATCAAATGACAGCACAGATGCTATCATTCATCAATAGCAAACAGGAGGTTTCATTGAACTCTTTCCATTGTCCGATCAAAATCTGCAAGCGGAGCCTTGGCTGCTCCGCTGTGGCCGCATCCGCGTACATCAACCGGACACGGCTGGAAAACACCTGGGACGGCATCGTCCGGGATTACACCCGCAAAGGCGGGCTCGTCATTCCAGGGTGATCGTTCACCGCACCGGGCTTCGCAGATCGCCACCAGCTCTTCCGGCAACTTCAGGCTCTCCTATGAGCAGCTGTTGCGTCAGCTGCAGAAAATAACAACTCGGTGTTGATCGCCGGTTCAGCCGCAGAAGATCATTGGTATGAAGTCTGATCGTGCCTTCCTTCCACCTCAAACACCGCGTAGTCAAAGGCGTTGACCACCAGCGTGTCGCCGTGCCGCGTGTACTTCGGGATGTTCATGCCGTAGTTGGCGTGGATGTGGCCGTGGACAAAGGCCTGCGGATGAAAGCGCTTCAGCAGCCCGTTGAAGCACTCGAAGCCCCGGTGGGTGCGGTTGTCGAAATCGTTCAGGTGCCGCGCCGGAGCGTGGGTCACCAGCACATCGAAGCCGCCGTGGAGCAGGATGGCGGGGAGGAGACGCAGCACCCGGCGCCGCATCTGCCGCTCGGTGAACATGCACGGGCTGTTCCGGTAGCGGATGCTGCCGCCCAGGCCCAGAAAGCGTACGCCCCGGTACACGAAGATCCGGTCCTCGATGCACTCCAGGCCGCCGGGCGGCTCGGCCAGCAGCGCGTCGTCGTGATTGCCCCGTACATACAGCACCGGCACGCGGCTCATGGAGGCGAGGAAATCCAGGTAGCCGGGGGACAGGTCCCCGCAGGCGAGGATCAGGTCGAACTCATCCAGACAGCCGGGGCGGTAGAAGTCGTAGAAGCGCTTCGACTCCGTGTCGGCAACGGCGAGGATCCTCACAGCGCGCCTCCCGCGGTGCGGACGGAGGGTACGCCCACCAGCCGCGCCATTTTTTTGCCGGTCTCGTTCAGCTCCTCGAAGGCCGGCAGCGAGCCGATGATGTTCTCCGCCAGCCAGTCCATGCGCACGATCTCCTCCATGCTCAGGCTGCGGCGCTCATTCTCCGTCAGCGCCTCGCCGCCCTGACGGTACAGCGGCAGCGCGAAGGGCTCGCAGGTGCCGTTCGCGATGCCGGCCCGCAGCAGCTCCGCCAGCTTGCGGGTGCCCTCGGGCAGCAGCGGCGACAGCTCCACCGACACCACGCCGGAGCGCAGACCCCAGTAGTAGTTCAGCGCGCGCTCACTGCCGGTGTGGCTGGCCTTCAGGCTGCCGTCCAGGATGCGCCGCAGGATCAGCTCATAATAGGTGCCCCACTGCCACACGGTCTGGGCGAGGGTGGTGCGGGTGCCGTCCCTGCCGGCGTAATACAGGCCGAAGGGGCCCTGGTCCGAGGCCAGACGCGCCGCGTCCAGCGAGGAGATCAGCGCGATGCCCTGGGCCCGCAGATTTTCCTCCGCCTGCTCCAGCGGATGCGTGCAGGACCACTCCAGCAGCACCCGCGCCGTGGGGTTGACCAGGTTGACGCCGGCGGCAAAGGCGTTGATGCCGGCGATCTGTCCGTAGATGGGATAATCGCCGATGTAGCCCACATCCTTCGTGCCGCAGATGCAGCCCGCGATGGCGCCGGAGATGAACTTGATCTCGTACATCCGGGCATAATACGAGCGGATGGCGCTGCTGGCGATGTTCAGCGAGCAGTTGAGGATCAGCAGCTCCGGGTGCGCGGCGGCGGTCTTCATGGCCGCCGGGATCATGACGGGCGAGGTGGTGAAGATGACGGTGCTGCCGTCGTCCGCCGCCTTTTGCAGCAGCGCCTCGGCGGTCTCCTCCGGCCCGCGGAAATACGCGGCGGTGGCGATGCGGTCTCCCAGCGCCTCCTGTACCTGCAGCCGGCCGCTTTCGTGCCCCTGCACCCACTTGCTTTCCAGCGAGCGGTCATACAGGAAGGCCACCCGCTTCGGGGCGGCTTTGCCCAGCATTTTGCCCAGCACGCCGGGCTTTTTTTCTTTGCGGTCCTTCGCGTCCTCCGGGTCCAGCTCCAGCGCCACGGCGGGCTGTTCGGCGGTCTCCGGCAGGAAGGACGGCCAGGAGGCGGCGGTCAGCTGCTTCAGGGTGTCCGCCGGCATGGCTTCCAGCGCCTCAAAGCCGCAGAGGGTCAGCAGCTTCAGCAGCGCGTCCCCGGGGGCGCAGGGCAGCGGCTTTCCGTCCTGGGAGCGGAAGCAGCCGAGGAATTTCTCGTACAGCGCCAGGAAGGACGAGCGCAGCTGCGCGGGCCAGGGCTCGTTCTCGCCGAGGCCCATCAGCCGCTGGAGCGACGCGTAGCCGTCCTTTTCGCTCAGCTCCACCTGCAGGATGCGGCTGAGGGCGGCGAAGCGCAGGAACTCAAAGTAGCGCTCGGTCTCCGGCGAGCCGTCCCGCTCCGGCAGGATGCGGATGACCTTCGCGGAGATCTCCACGGCGTCCAGGGCCTTCAGCACGCTGACGCGCTTGTTGCCCTCCTGCACATAGTAGCGGTTCAGATATTCGTACGCCAGGATGGGGTCGCGGATGCCCTCCTCCAGCTGGGCGTCGCACAGGGCGCGCCACTTGGTGCCGAACTCGGACTGGGCGGGCAGCAGCGGCAGAAAACCCCGGGAAAAGGCCGTGGCCCGGGAGCCGTTCAGCGTGCCCACGATCAGCTCCGCCGGCAGCTGCCACAGCCCCGCGTCGCTGCCCATGGACAGCTTTTCCGCCGGCAGGATGCTGTCCAGCGCCGGCAGGAACGGATATTCGCCCCGCCCCACGGCGGTCTTGTATTCCTTTTTGCCCTTCTTCAGGGCCTCGTCATAGCAATTGATGGCCTCGGTCGACGGCATGATGCCTCACCTCTTTGAACTCAGTGGCCCCGCACGATGGCGCAGCCGTGCGGCGGCAGCGGGGTCCCATCCACCTGCTTTTCCCGCGTGGTGAAATTGAAGTACGCGGTCAGGCAGGCGTCCCCGCAGGCGCGGCGAAGGCCCAGCACGCCGGTGTCGCCGGTCTCCGTGGGCGTGACCGTGGCGCCGGGCGCGAAGGCGGGCTCGCGGCGCAGCGCCTCCAGGTCGCGGATGCCCCCGAACAGGGCGTTGGCCGCCGTGCCGGGCGTCAGCCGCTCCGCCGCGGCGGACGCGTCGAAGCGTCCGCGGTGCAGGTAGCGGGAATCCTTCGCCTTGAGCGGATCCTGATGATAGGTGTTGTCGTTCGTCTGGCCGATCTCGTCGCCGGCGTACAGCACCGGCAGACCGTTCTGGAAGAAGACCAGCGTGTGCAGCATCAGGTCCAGCCGCAGGGCGTCGGCCTGCCGCTCCGGCGTGTCCGCCGCTTCCAGGCCGCACAGCGAGGCGGTGGTGCCGCACATGCGGGCGTCGCCCAGGCGCGGATCGTCGTTGTAGCGCTCGCCGCGGGAGGGGCTGCCGGGAAGCTCCCCGGCGAACCAGGCGTTGAGGAAGGCCTTGTGCGGCACCTCCTCCATGCCATACTGCCGCAGGAAGGGATAATCGAGGCCCCAGCCGATATCATCGTGGCAGCGGATGTAATTGAGGAAGGTGAACTGCTCCGGCAGCGCCGCCGTCAGCGCCAGCTGATGCCGCAGCAGGCGGGTATCCTGCGTGGCCACCGTGTGCCAGATGGTGCACATGGTGGTGGCGTTGTACAGCATGTGGCACTCCGGGCTTTCCGGCGCGCCGAAGTACGGCGCCAGCTTGTCCGGCGCCATCACCACCTCGCCCAGCAGGATGACGGCGGGGCACACGCATTCGCAGATCAGCCGCACCATGCGCACGATGCTGTGCACCTGGGGCAGATTGCGGCAGCTGGTGCCCAGCTCCTTCCAGATATACGGCACCGCGTCGATGCGCAGCACATCCATGCCGCGGTTCGCCAGGTACAGCAGGTTGGCGGTCATCTCCCGCAGCACGGCGGGATTGCCGTAGTTCAGGTCCCACTGGTAGGGGTAGAAGTTGGTCATGACCCACTTGCCCGTTTCCGGCACAAAGGTGAAGCTGCCCGGCGCGGTGGTGGGGAAGACCTCCGGAATGGTCTTTTCAAATGCATCCGGCAGGGTGCGGTCGTTGTAGAAGAAGTAATAGTCCTGATACGTTACGTCGCCCCGCCGCGCCTTTTCCGCCCAGACGTGGTGGCTGGAGGTGTGGTTCATTACGAAATCCATGCAGCAGACCATGCCGCGGCGGTGGCAGTCGGCAGTGAGCGCCTCCAGGTCGGCCATGGTGCCCAGCTCCGGCTTCACGGTGCGGAAATCGCTGACCGCGTAGCCGCCGTCGCTCTCGCCGTCCACCGTATCCAGCAGCGGCATCAGATGCAGATAGTTCACCCCGGCCTCCGTGAGGTAATCCAGCCGCTCCCGCACGCCGTTCAGGGTGCCGGCGAATTCCTTCACATACAGGCAGTAGCCGGTCAGGGCGGGGGAGCGGTACCAGTCCGGCTCCACCTCACGGGCGAGATCCAGCTCCTTCAACGCCTCCGGGCGCGCCGCCTCCGCCCGTTCCATTTCCGCCAGCAGCGCGGCGAAATGCGCGTCGCGCTCCGCCATCGGCAGATACGCGTACAGCTCGTAAAAAAGCCACTTCAGCTCGTCCACGCGGGCGTCCAGCCGCCGGCGGAACAGATCACTGCTCATCCTTTTTGCCTCCGATCATGTCCATGAAGCCGTAGCCGCTGCGGATCATTTCCTCGTGGGCCTCTTCCTCGGCCTCGCGCTCGGCTTCCTCCCAGGGATCGCCCTCCAGGGCGTAATACCGCTTGTTGATCTCCAGCGCCTCATCCAGCTGGGGATAGAGATGGTATTCCGCCATGAACACCATGAACCACAGCCCCACGAAGGGCACCAGCACCAGCGACCACGGCGCCAGCAGCAGGTACAGCGTCAGATACAGCAGGCACACCACACCGATGCCCATCACCCGCCAGAAGTGGCGGATCATCAGCAGCACGGCGTTGCGGACGCGCACGCTGTTTTTCTGCCGGAACAGCACCAGCTGCGGCCAGTACAGCACGGACAGCACCACCGCCAGCAGCGCGGCGAACAGATACAGGGCGATGGTGCCCCAGCCCACGCTGACCTGGGACGACCACATCACGTAGATCATGAAGGCGTACATGCCCAGCAGCAGGCCGGTGACCGCGCCGGGCAGCAGGGCGGACGCGGCGTTCTGCTTCCAGGCCTTTTTGTAGTTGGCCCACCAGGTGCCGGGGGCGTCGCGCAGGCCGCGCATGACGCTGTCCGTCAGCGCCGCCAGGAACGGCCCGAAGATCAGCCCGCCCACCACGGAGCAGCCCATCGTCATCAGCGAGCTGGAGTACATGATGGACAGCGTGATGCCCAGCGCCAGCGGCAGCGCGCCGAGGCAGGTGAGCATGTTCACCTTGATCCAGCTCAGGCCGTAGAGCGACAGCAGCTGGCGGTAGCGGTTGAAGCCGGTCATCCGACGGCCGGGATCGTAGGAGGGATCCTTGAAAAACAGCGCCATGGTGCGCCTCCTTATTCTGCGGTGAAATGGACCTGCGCGAGGAAGGCCGACAGCTGCGCCGCCGCGTCCTCCGGGTAATCCGCGAGGCAGGTCAGCTCCGCGCTGACCACATAGTTCTTGAACACGGTGAACGCCACCGCGCCGCGGTCGTAGGGGTTCGTTTCGGACTTCACGCGGTAGGTCATCACCTGCCAGGTGACGCCGTTCACGTCCGCCTCCGTCTCCGCCAGGATATCGTAGGTCTCGCGCTCGCGGGCGATGAAATCGTTCATGTTGCTCCGCGCGTAGTCCGCGTCGCCGCAGCCGTACAGCAGCAGATAGACCTGCGCCTGATGCACGGTGACCTCGTCGCCGCTCTCGCCGGTCACGGTGCGCTCCTCGCCGGTCACCCAGGTGGCGTAGGCCACGTCGTCGCCGGTGAGGATGGTGGCGTTGGTGTCCAGGGTCATGCCGGCGGGATCGGTCTCCACGCCCAGCACGGTGCCCAGCATCTCCCAGCTCTTGTCCCAGGCCGCGCCGTCCAGCGCCTTCTCCGGGTAGTGGGAGAAGTCGATGACGTTCGCCAGCACGATGCACACCAGGATGATGGCAAAGGGGATCAGGATCAGAAACTTCCTGCGGGGATTGAACGCGAAGGCCGCGTCGGGATCATTCCGTCTCATGCTCGTTTCCTCCATCGGTCGTTTGGATCATTTTTTGCCAAAGCGCCTCACACTGCTGCGGATGCGCGCACTCCCGGCCCTCCACGAAGCCGCGGCGGGCCAGGCGGACATCCGCGAGGATCGTCTGGCTGTCGCCGGTGATGGTCTCGCCCAGCACGGTGTCGGTGTAGGTCCCCAGGTCCAGGGCCGTCAGCGCGGGACAGTCGCCCCAGCGCACGCTGTACCAGTCGTCCGCGCCCTCGTCCGCCAGGCTGCCGTCCTCCCGTGCGAGGATGCCGTAGTTCTCGTGAATCGTTTCATCGGCATCGTAAAGAAAAAAGCAGCTGTCGCAAGTTTCGATATCGCCCAGCAGCCGCACATTGCCGGCGGCCGCGTAATTGGCGTTATCGCCCTCGCTGTTCATCACATAGCTGTTGACGCGCACGATGACCTGCCCGTCGCCGTTGCAGTCCTCGCCCAGGGCGGCCAGCCGCGTCTCCAGCGCGGTGACCGTATCCTGGGGCAGGGCATAGTCCGCCACCCAGGCGAACTGGTAGTCCGGCACCTGCGTGCGGCTCTGATACACGCTCACGCCGATGTCCGCGGCGATGGCCAGCAGCAACGCCGCCAGCGCCACGTGCCACTTGTGGTAGTGCCACCAGTTCTTCCGCTTTTCCGCCGGGGTCAGCTCGCGCTTCTCCTCCGGCTTCACGTCCCGGTATTTCCACTTCAGATACTCGCTGGCCATGGGCTGCTCCTTTACGCTTTGGTCGTGCCGCCGAAGGCATAGCTGACCGGCAGGGCGATCAGCGGCTTGATCTCACTGCTGTCCTGGGGGAAGAGACTGCTGACGGCCGTTTCGGCGATCAGCTCCACCGGCTGCACGATGGTGGAGCAGTAATAGCTGCCCGTCGCGAAATCGCGGATGCCGTCGAAGCCGATGACCTGCACGTCCTCCGGCACCCGGCAGCCCCGCGCCCGGATGGCGCCCACCATCATGATGGCCAGCTTGTCGGTGTTGCAGAAGAGGCCGTCGAAATCCGCTTTTCCTTCCTTTATATGCGCGTCGAGATACGCAAGGAAGGGCGCCAGGCCCTCGGACTCGTGCAGGTTCAGGGTGTCGTAGGGGATACCGTGCTGCTTGCAGGCCATCTCGAAGCCGGCGATGCGCTTGTCGGGCTCGCCGTAGATGTGGGTGCCGCTGCGCATGAACATCAGCCGTTTGCAGCCCAGCCCGATCAGCTTCTCCGCCGCCATCTGGCCGCCGCCGAAGTTGTCGCAGGAGACGCACGGCACGCCGGCGTTGAAGAAGCGGTCGATGGTCACGAAGTTCAGCTGGGGATCCACCTCCAGCCGGGGGTTGTAGGTCATGGCGATGACGCCGTCCACCTTGTGCGCCATGGCCAGGGCCAGGCAGCGCTGCTCGCCCTGGTCGTCCGAGTTGCTGATGGAGGTCAGCATGGAATAGCCCCGCCGGTTCAGCGCCACGGCGACGGCGTTGGCGATGGCCCCGAAGTACGGGTGGTTCAGGTTCGGCAGGATCAGCGCGATGGTGTTGGTCCTGTTGGTGCGCAGGCTGCGGGCGTAGTTGTTGACCTGGTAGCCCAGCTTCCTGGCGGCTTCCTCCACGCGCTTCCGGTACTCCTCGCCCACGGGGATGTTGTTGATGACCTTGGATACGGTGCCGAGAGACACGCCGGCCTCCGCGGCGACCTCCTTCATGGTGGGATTTCCCTGTTTTCCGCTCATTGTCGCTTTCCTTCATGAATCGATTGGTATACAGGAGTGACCGTTTTCGGCAAAAATGCCGCTCAAATCATGTCATTTCCGGCCGGAACGCTTCCGGGACTTTTTCTGCCGGTGAAAATTTCATGAAATCAACCGTGAACATCATACACCATTTTCACGCCTTTGTAAAGGGGGCAATTGCGCCGGAAAGGGGCGGAATGACAAAAAAATGTCCGGATTTGCCATGCCGGCGGCGGGAGAAAAGTGAACTCAAAGTGAACTTTTTTTGAAAAAGCCTATTGACAACGGCGGATGAATCCATTATCATAACAAACAGATGTGAAACGATTCACGGCGAGATTTGGCAATTTCCGGCAACGGTGCCCCTTTTGCCATGGATGTGAAACGATTCACCGACACTACTCCGCGGTACTTCTTGCGAGGAAGGGAGGCGTCGATTCCAAACGCTCAGGGGGAGCGTTTAAGGATACACAATTTCATACAGAAAAGGAGGAGTTACCCTTGAGTACCGTCAGCAAAGCGGCTCCCAAGGTCCGTACCGGCAAGCCCCTCGGCCAGCGGCTGAAGATCAACTGGCAGCTGTACCTGCTGCTGCTGATCCCCGTGGTACTGACCTTCATCTACAAGTACATTCCGATGTACGGCATTCAGATCGCCTTCCGGAATTACAAGGCCAGCCGCGGCATCACGGGCAGCGAATGGGTCGGCCTGGAATGGTTCGAGCGCTTCTTCACGGCGCCCACCTGCGGTCGTATGATCCGCAACACCATCCTGCTGAGCCTGTACAGCCTGCTGTGGGGCTTCCCGGTGCCGATCATCCTGTCCCTGTGCATCAACCAGCTGCGCTTCCCGCGCTACAAGCGCGTGGTGCAGACCGTGCTGTACGCACCCCACTTCATCTCCACCATGATCATCTGTGGTATGATCAGGATCTTCCTGAGCCCCTCCGGCGGCCTGGTGAACCTGATCTTCGGTACCCAGATCGACTTCCTGACGGAGGCCAGCGCCTTCCGTACCATCTACATCGTGTCCGGTATCTGGCAGGATGCCGGCTGGGGCTGCATCATCTACCTGGCGACGCTGTCCAACGTGGACACCAGCCTGTACGAAGCGGCCAAGGTGGACGGCGCCACGGTCTTCCAGCGGATCCTGAACGTGGATATCCCCGCGCTGCTGCCCATGGCCATCCTGAACCTGATCATGAGCGCCGGCAGCCTGATGAACGTCGGCTTTGAAAAGGTCTGGCTGCTCCAGACGGACCTGAACAAGGCTACCTCGGATGTCATCGCCGTGTACGTGTACCAGCAGGGTATTGAAAACGCCAAGTACAGCTACTCCACCGCTGTGGGCCTGTTCAATACCGCGGTCAACCTGATCCTGCTGATCATCGTGAACACGATCTCGAAGAAGACCTCCGAAGTCGACTTTGTGTAAGGAAGGAGGAGCAGAAATGGCAAAACAGAACAAAGGCCTTTCCGACAAAGCCAGCGACGTCGTGCTGATCATCATCACGGGCATCGTGCTGCTGCTGGTGGCCTATCCCCTGTACTACGTGCTGATCGCCTCCTTCTCCAACCCCTATGATGTGTACGCCGGCAAAACCTTCCTGCTGCCCAGCGAGTTCTCCTTCAAGGGCTACGAGGCGGTGTTTGCGGACAGCAACATCTTCACGGGTTACATGAACTCCATCAAGTACACCATCATCGGCACGGTCTTCTCCGTCGTGATGCTGTACATCACCGCCTATCCTCTGGCGCAGAAGGACCTGCCCGGCCGCAAGTGGCTCAGCCTGTTCTTCATCATCACCATGTACTTCGGCGGCGGCCTGGTGCCCACCTACCTGGTGGTCAAGCAGACCGGCCTGATCAACAACATGTGGGCCCTGTTCCTGCCAGGCGGCGTGGGCGTGGGCAACATGATCATCGTGAGGAACTACTTCCAGAACAGCATCCCGAAGGAGCTGATCGAGGCCTCCGAGATCGACGGCTGCTCCAAGCTGCGCACCTTCCTGAAGATCGTGATCCCGCTGTCCAAGCCGATCATGGCCGTGATGGTGGTGTTCTGCATGGTGGCCTACTGGAACGACTGGTTCACCGCCTTGATCTACCTGACCGGCGCGGACAAGGCGCCCCTGCCCCTGGTGCTGCGCAACGTGCTGATCAAGAGCTCCGCCAGCGCCAGCCAGGCTTCCACCATTTCCGGCGGCTATGCCGAGCTGAACAAGCTGACGGAAATGATCAAGTTCTCCTCCATCGTGGTGGCCGCGGCCCCCATGCTGGTGGTTTACCCCTTCGTGCAGAAGTACTTCGAGAAGGGCTTCATGGCCGGCGCCGTGAAGGGCTGATCCTTCTCCCTTCTTCCCCTTCTTTTCCCCCGATTCTCAGGCGCAGTGACGCGCCTGGAATATATTAAGAAAGGAGCTTCCAACAATGAAGCGAATTCTTGCCACTCTCCTGGCCCTGACCATGCTGCTGGCCTGCATGGGCGTTGCCTCCGCTCAGACTGAGTACACCATCATGGGCGCCCAGTCCGCTCTGTCCCCCGGCTATGACGACAACACCGTGCTGAACGCCATGCAGGAGCAGGTGGGCATCACCATCAACTGGAACACCATGAGCGACTCCCTGTCCGAGCAGGTGAACATTCACATTGCCGGCGGCGATCTGCCGGATGCCTTCATGGGCGTCGGCTTCTCCAACTACGAGCTGTCCACCTACGGTGAGGACGGCACCTTCATTGATCTGACCCCCTACATCAATGAGGACGTGATGCCCAACCTGACCGCCATCCTGGAGGAGAACCCCGACATCCGCTCCGCCATCACCATGAATGACGGCAAGATCTACGGCCTGCCCTCCGCCGAGCAGATGGGCACCGCCGGTATCGGCAAGGAAGAGGATTACTCCATCTACACCGTGCCCCAGTTCTCCATGATCAACAAGAGGTGGCTGGACGAGCTGGGCCTGGAAGTCCCCACCACCCTGGATGAGCTGCATGACGTGCTGGTCGCCTTCAAGGAGAACGACATGGCCGCCAAGGTGTACGGCGCTGACGCCGGCTCCACCATCCCCATGTCCACCGGCTTTGACCAGTGGTGCTGGGGCCAGAACATCTTCTATGCCGGCTTCGGCTTCACCAACTGGATCAACGACGTTTGCAACGACCTGGTCCTGAACGCCGACGGCACCGTGAACTTCGTTTGCGACGACGACAACTACCGCGCTGCCCTGACCTACTTCCATGAGTGGTATGCCGAGGGCCTGATGGACATCGAGATGTTCTCCCAGAGCGACACCCAGCTGATGGCCAAGTGCCAGCAGGGCTATGTCGGTGTTTCCACCTGGTGGTACATCGAAGAGCTGATGGGCGACTATGCCGACGACTATGTGTTCCTGCCCGTGCTGGACGGCCCCGACGGCACCCACAACGTGACCGTTCGTACCGGCGGCGCCACCAACTCCGGCAACCTGTCCATCACCGAGGCCTGCGAGGATCCCGAGACCCTGCTGCGCTTCTTCGACCTGTGGTACACCGGCGAGTCCGTGATGCAGCTGCAGTATGGCCCCATCGGCGTGTACTTCACCAGCCAGGACGAGAACGGCCAGTGGAACTCCATCACCGAGGACGAGGCCCAGGCCACCTACAACAAGGGCGCCGGCGAGCTGAAGAGCACCTATGAGGTTGCCGGTCCCAAGCTGATCCTGTCCCACTACTACAGCGACACCTTCAAGATGGAAGACCGCGCCATCGAGCGTCTGGAAAACCTGTACAACTACTGGATGCCCTATGTCTCCGACACCACCGTGTATCCCATGGACTGCGTGTACACCGCCGACGAGCTGGAAGTTATCGACCGCTACAAGACCGACTTCCAGGATATCGTCGCCGAGCAGGAAGGCCTGTGGATCAAGAACGGCGGCCCCACCGACGAGGAGTGGGAGTCCTACAAGCAGACCCTGGTGAACAACTGCGGCATGGACAAGCTGCTGGAGGTCTATCAGGCTGCCTACGACCGTTACGCCGCTGCCCAGCAGTAATCCGGAAACGAATGACTGCCGCCGGTACCGGAAGGGCTTGCCTTTCCGTACCGCAGCGCGTATAATCTCTGATTAGTAAACCCGGTTGCCCGGCTGCGGCCGTCCCCTCGGCTGCGGCCGGGCATTTCCGGAGAAGGACAGGAAGATCACATGATCAGTAAACGCTTGCAGGATGCCAGGGAATTTGAGGACGCCTATGTGCCGAAGATCGACGAGGAGGAGCGTCCCGCCTTCCACGTGACCGGCGGCATCGGGTGGATCAACGATCCCAACGGCTTCTCCGTTTACAGGGGAGAGTACCATCTCTTCTTCCAGTATCATCCCTACAGCAATATCTGGGGCCCGATGCACTGGGGACATGTGAAGACCCATGACTTCATCCGCTGGGAGCGTCTGCCGGTCGCCATGGCGCCGGACACTCCCGCCGACAAGGACGGCTGCTTTTCCGGCACCGCCCTGGAGCTGCCCGACGGCCGTCAGCTGCTGGCCTACACCGGTGTGAACCGGAAGCGCCGCGACGACGGCCTCATCGAGGAATACCAGCACCAGTGCGTGGCCTTCGGCGACGGCATCGATTACGAGAAGTATGAGGGCAACCCGGTCATCACCGGCGAGCATCTGCCGGAGGACGGAAGCCACCTGGATTTCCGCGATCCCAAGATCTGGCTGGAGAACGGCACCTTCTACCTCATCGCCGGCAACCGCACCAGGAGAGGCAGCGGCGCCATCCGCCTGTTTGAAAGCCCCGACGCCCTGAACTGGAAGTACGTGACCACCATCGACGCCTGCCACAACGAGCTGGGAAAGATGTGGGAATGCCCCGATTTCTTTCCGCTGGACGGCAAGCAGGTGCTCATCGTCAGTCCGCAGGAAATGGAGCCCCAGGGGCTGGAATTCCACGCCGGCTACGGCAGCATCGCCCTGATGGGCAGCTGGGACAGCGAAAAGAAGGTCTTCGACCGTGAGAAGGTGCAGAGCATCGACTACGGCATCGATTTCTACGCGCCCCAGACGCTGCTGACCCCCGACGGCCGCCGCGTGATGATCGCCTGGATGCAGAACTGGACGACCTGCAACTGCAAGCCCCCCAAGACCCGCTTCTTCGGTCAGATGACCCTGCCCCGCGAGCTGAGCATCCGGGACGGCCGCCTCTGCCAGGAGCCGGTGCGGGAGCTGATCAACTACCGCGGCCGCCGCGTTCACTGGGACAATGTGATGGTGACCGGCAACACCACGCTGAAGGGCGTGAAGGGCCGGCTGATCGACATGACCGTGACCATCCGCCCGGCGGGTGTGGGCGCCTCCTACGGGGCGTTCCAGATCCATCTGGCGCAGGACGGCGAGCATGTGACCACCATCCGCTACAAGCTGGCCACCAGCGTGCTGCGCGTCGACCGCAGCCGCAGCGGCTTCCCCTACGATATCGTGCATGTGCGCAACATCCCCGTGCGGTTCCGCCAGGGCGAGCTGAAGCTGCGCATCGTGATGGACCGCAACACCCTCGAGATCTTCGTCAACGACGGTGAGCAGGCGGCCAGCTTCATCCTGTACACGCCCATCACCTCGGATATCATCAGCTTTGAAACCATCGACGGCACCGCGCTGCTCGATGTGGAGAAGTACGACCTGAAGTTCGGCCCCACGGAGGATTGACCGATGAAGAGCTTTGATGTTGTCGCGCTCGGCGAGCTGCTGATCGACCTGACGGAAAACGGCGAAAGCGCACAGGGCAACCCCACCTTTGAGGCCAACCCGGGCGGCGCGCCCTGCAATGTGCTGGCCATGCTGCAGAAGCTGGGCAAGAAGACCGCCTTCATCGGCAAGGTGGGCGCGGACGCCTTCGGCAACCAGCTGGCGGAGGTCGCCGGGAACGCCGGCATCGACCTGCGCGGGCTGAAGCGCGACCCGGCGGTGCATACCACCCTGGCCTGCGTGCAGACGCTGCCCGGCGGTGACCGGGACTTCAGCTTCTACCGCGGCCCCGGCGCCGACATGATGCTGACGGCGGACGAGCTGGATGAGAAGCTCATCGCCGACTGCCGCATCTTCCACTTCGGTACCCTGTCGCTGACCGATGAGCCGGTGCGCTCCGCCACCATCCGCGCGGTCGCCCTGGCCCGTGCCGCCGGCGCGATGATCTCCTTCGACCCCAACTACCGCGCGCCGCTGTGGAAGTGCGAGGCGGAGGCGAAGGAATGGATCCGCTGGGGCCTCGGCCGCTGCGACATCCTCAAAATTGCCGACAACGAGCTGGAGCTGATGACCGGCGAGACCGATTTCGACCGCGGCGCGGCCATCCTGCGCAGGGCGTATCCCAACATCCGCCTGTTCAACGTAACGGCGGGCGCCGACGGCAGCTACAGCTACTACGGCGACAGGAAGGTCTTCCGTCCGGCCTGCAGGCTGGGCGGTACCATCGAAACCACCGGCGCCGGCGATACCTTCTGCGCGAGCGTGCAGAACTACGTGCTGGAGCACGGACTGGACGGGCTGACGGAGGAGCAGCTGGGCGATATGCTCAGCTTCGCCAACACCGCCGCCTACATCGTGACCACCAAGAAGGGCGCGATCAAATCGATGCCCGAACGGGCTCAGGTCGAGGAGCTGCTGACGCGCGCCTGACCGGGCCTGCCCCATCAACAACAGACATTTTCATGACCGTACGCCACTCCACCCTATGGCGGCGGGACATTCAAGAAGGAGGAGACAACATCCGCAGCTACGCGGTGCGGCAGTGTGGAGACCTGTCGTAAGGCGGCACTCATGACTGAGGCCGCGAGGCAGCACTGGCGGAGGCCTTGCTGTCAGAGCCTGCACCATGTCCAAGGTTAGTCTGAAGGGCCTCAAGAAGGTCTATGATAACAGTGTTACCGCCGTTCAGGATGTCAACATCGACATCGAGGACAAGGAATTCATCGTGCTGGTCGGCCCCTCCGGCTGCGGCAAGTCCACCACCCTTCGCATGGTCGCCGGCCTGGAGGATATCTCCGGCGGCGAGCTGATCATCGACGGCAAGGTCTGCAACGACGTGCCCCCGAAGGACCGCGACATTGCCATGGTCTTCCAGAGCTACGCTCTGTATCCCCACATGACCGTGTATGAGAACATGGCCTTCGCCCTGAAGCTGAAGAAGGTCCCCAAGGCGGAGATCGACAAGAAGGTCCGCGAGGCCGCGGAGATCCTCGACATCACCCGCTATCTGGACCGCAAGCCCAAGGCCCTGTCCGGCGGCCAGCGCCAGCGTGTCGCCATCGGCCGCGCCATGGTCCGTGACCCCAAGGTCTTCCTGATGGACGAGCCGCTGTCCAACCTGGACGCCAAGCTGCGTAACCAGATGCGCGCCGAGATCATCAAGCTGCGCCAGCGCATCAACACCACCTTCATGTACGTCACCCATGACCAGACCGAGGCCATGACCCTGGGCGACCGCATCGTGATCATGAAGGACGGCATCGTGAACCAGATCGGCACGCCGCAGGAGGTTTTCGGCAAGCCCGTGAACCTGTTCGTGGCCGGCTTCATCGGCATGCCCGTGATGAACTTCTTCGACAACTGCCAGCTGCTGCTGGAGGGCGGCAAGTACTATGCCCAGATCCGCGGCGTGAAGTTCGAGCTGGATGAATTCCAGCAGAAGGCCCTGCAGCTGAACGGCCAGAAGCCCTGCGACATCATCGCCGGCATCCGTCCCCAGCACATCACCGTGGGCGATGGCGAGCTGAGCGCCACCATCGAGGTTTCCGAGATGCTGGGCACCGAGGTCAACCTGCACACCCGCTCCAATGAGGACGAGGTGGTCATGGTGATCCCCACGATGGATCTGGACGTGGATGTTTCCATGGGCAAGACCATCAAGTTCAACACCCAGCCCCGCCTGATCCAGCTCTTCGACAAGGAGACCGGCCGCAACCTGATCTGGTACGACAAGGCCAGTGACGAGGCCCATTCTCCCGTCTGCAGGAACTACGATTTCTGATCGGCGGACTGCGTCACACGATCAAAAACAACGGCGGGCAAATGACTGCGGCATGCGGCCATTTGCCCGCCGCTTTTTGCGTGCTGCTGCCGGAGCGGGGGAGGAGCTTCCGGAAGCTGTGCGCTGCGTCCCTGAAAAAAGCCGCAGCCAACCGAAACGGGAGTAAACGTTTCCGCTCAGACCCCCCTGCGCACAGAACCATCTGATTGCGGCTGAACTCCCTCAGTCGCCTTCGGCGACAGCTCCCTCGAAGAGGGAGCCCTGGATTGCCGGCAAGCGTCCGTTCCCCCAATAAACAAGCTACGGCCAGGCTGTCACGGCGGGCACG
>R14__coassemble_417_pt1 | contig 30968 bp, 25 predicted proteins | sample R14__metabat2_high_PE_015 | metagenome-assembled genome bin R14
CCATGTCGACGTCCGTTGCGCCCCCCGGCGTCCTTTTCCCCCACGTCTGAAAAAAGCCCACGTGGGAAAAGTGGGCGCCGGGTACGGTCCTCTAAGATAACGTACGAACGCAAGACTTAAGTCAACAACGCGCTACGCCATATAAAAAACTGTTGTGGAGAGAACTTCAAGCAGTAACGGCGACTGCCGGAGCCTGAGATAGCAGCAGTAACGGGATCCTTGCTCCGGGTCTCAGAATTGTCCTTTCCGTCATTTTTTCCTGCCTTTTCGCTCATGCTTTGAGCCAGGTCTCCCAGATTTCCGGGCAGTAGCCCACGGTGATCTTCATCCCGCAGCGCACGATGGGCGCCTTCAGCAGCACCGGTGCCTCCGGGATGGCCTCCAGCAGCAGCTCGTCGCGATTGTAATAGCAGGCGGGGTGCTCCTTCACCTTTTTGTCCTCCCGGTCGATCAGGTTCTGCACACCGCCGGCGCCGCGGGCCATGGTCTCCAGCTCCCGCGCACCCAGCCGGTGCTTCTTCAGGTCCATCACCTGCACGGTGATCCGGTGCTCCTTGAAGAAGCGCTCCGCCTTCTGCACATCGAAATTCTTTTTGCTGATATACATCTGGATGGATACGGCCATGCTTATCGCCTCCTGCGCAGATCAGGCCCGGCAAACTGCAGCACCATGCCGCGCCGCCCGTCAAACAGGCGGGAGGTCACCCGCTCGGTGTAGCGCTTCTTCAGGTCATCCTCGGTCAGGTTGGTGGAGATCACCAGGCCCGTGCCGGCGTTCTGGCGCTCGTTGATCAGGTTGAACAGCTGCACCACGGTCACGTTGTCCATCAGCGGCTCGCTGCCCAGATCGTCCAGGAACAGCACATCGGCGTCCATCAGCGTGTCCATATCGCCGCCGGTACCGGAGAAATACGCCTTGCGCGCCAGCTCCAGGAAGCGGTAGCCGGACAGCAGCAGCGCGCTTTTGCCGCGCTCCAGCAGCCGCCGGGCCATGGCATGCATCATGAAGGTCTTGCCCAGGCCGCTGTTGCCCATCATCAGCACGGTGCGGCGCGGGCAGTCGGGATAGTTGTCCGCATAGGTCTCGCACATGCCGCGGATACCGTTCATCAGCCTGCGCTGGCTGATGTTCATGCCGGGGATGAGCGCGTCCTCCAGCAGCTCCTCGCGGTAGCTCTCGAAGGACTGCGTCTCCGCCTCCTTCAGGCCGACGCTGTCGAACAGGCGGCGGTAGTATTCCGTGCGCATGCAGCCGCACATCTCCCGCACGGGCTCACCGACATAGCCGGTGTCCCGGCAGGTCGGGCAGCGGTAGACCGGCTCCAGCCAGTCCTTCGGATAGCCCGCCTTCTCCAGCCTTTCGGCGATCTGTCCGTTCAGCGTGGCCATGCGCTCCGGCAGATTGGCGGCGGTACCGGTGCCGTTCAGGATGGCGCGCATGCCGCCGAACACCAGTCCCTCGCGTTCCCGGCAGAGGCTCTCCAGCCCGGGGATCTCCGCGTAGGCCTTCAGCCTGCGGCGCTGCTCCTCCCGCTGATCCGCCGCGCGCTGCTGCTCGTATTCCGTCAGCAGCTCCCGGACGATCTCATTCCGCATACTCGTTTACCTCCTGCAGGAACCTGGCCAGCCAGTCCACCTGGCCCTGCTGCGGGCCGTCCGGGCGCTGGGTATACTGCTGCTCCGTGACCACCTTGGTACGCGGCGCGGCGGGCGCACCGGGCGTCTTCGGCGGGTGGCTCTGATGATACGCCGCCCGTCCCGCGTCCACGCCCTCGATGGTCGTTACGCCATCCTTCACGAAGCTGTCGATCATGGCATCGAGATACGCCATGGGATGATTCGCGTCCGCCGACCACGCGGCACAGTGCAGGATGTACTCCGTGGACAGATGATACTCCCCCGTCCACTTCGCCACCATCTGCCGCTCGCGCTCGCTGGCCCGGGGCTCGACGCCCCAGGTCTCCTTCAGCTTGCGGATGAAGCTGTTCTGCCGGTTCACGCGGTCCACATAGGCGATGACCTCTGCCGCCGTGTTCAGCCCGCGGGCCTTCCAGCGCTTCAGCAGCTCCAGCACCGTATCAAAGCTGGGGGACGGCTTCGCGTAGACCTCCCGCGCCGCGATGGCGATGACCTCATCGGGGTAGAGCGACCGCATCTCGTCGTAAATGTCCAGGGTCGCGGCGTTGATGCGCACGCCCAGCTTGAGGGCGTTGTTCAGCCGGCGCAGGGGCTCCTTGCGGTCCTGCTCGCCGGTCAGCTGCTTTTCAACGGCTTCGCTGCCCTTCAGGCCGCTGCCGGAGCGCTCCCGCAGGCCGGAAAGGATACCGTTCAGATACGCGAAGGTCGGCTCGCCCTTGGTGGTCTCGCGGCAGGCCGCCTCAACGGCCTCGTGATCGAAGCCCCAGTCGACGGTCCAGGTCCGGTACAGCTGCAGCTCATCCTGCGAGGGGCTGCGGCGCTTGCCCAGACGGCGGAGGATCTGCTTCGTGCCCTCCTGCAGCGCCTGATCCCGGGAGAGCACCGCCTCGGCGTCCTCCGCGGTGGTCACGCCCTCATCGCGCAGCTGCGTGGCCAGCTTTTCCGCCGATTTGAAGGTGAACTGGCGGCCCGCCGTGCGGATCTTGTACTGCACGAGCATCAGCACCACGTCCGTCGGCAGCTTCAGCTCCTCCACCCATTCGTAGGCCAGGGCGACCTCGCTGCCCTTCAGCTCGCGGTCATTGCCGAACTGCGCGTGCAGTGCCTCCGAAAAGGCCTCGTACTCCGGATCCGCCGCGATGGCCGGCGCGGTAAAAAGCCGCTGCGCCAGATTGTGATAGCGCCACGCCGGCGGATTGTCGCTGACGCGGACCACCAGTCCCTTGCGCTCCCAGTAGCGATAGGCCGTGCGGATGTCCTCCGGCGCCATGCCCAGCTCCTTCGCCATGCGGTCCAGATCGAAGCCGTCGGCGGGATAGCAGCACTGCAGCAGGCCGTACAGATACACCTTGACGAAATCGCCGTTGGCCGCGGGCAGGTACTCCAAAAGAAACCGGTTCTCCACCGGCGTCGCGCCGAACATCACGCCGCTTTCCTCATAACCGAACATACTCATCCCGCAGCCTCCTTTCCGGCTGTCCTTTCATCCTCAACGATCCTTCAGCACATCCTCGGCCTTCACCGTGCGGAAGGCGGCGGCGCGGCCCAGCCGGTTCATCACCGCCAGTCCCACGCCCGTCGGAGGCACGACCTCCGAGAAGATCACATCCATTTTTTCCTCGTCCAGGCTGCGCAGCGTGGCAAAGAGCCGGTGCGCGGTCTCCTCCGGACGGTCCATGGCGCCGATATCATGCGGCGCGAACGCTCTCAAAGCGTCCATATGCTCGGTGAAGCACATGGCGCAGCAGCGGTGCCCGTTGGCCGCGGCCTCGGCGCACAGCAGCCGCATGGCCGCCACCACGGCGTCCGGCTCGCCCTCCACCAGGGTCACCTGGCCGTCCGGGGCGTAGTGCTTGTAGCGCATGCCCGGAGACAGGGCCTTCTCATCCTTGCCCAAAGGCCGAAGCACGCTGCCGGCGACCTCCACCGGGCCCAGCACGGCCTCCAGCATGGCCTTCGTGACCCCGCCGGGCCGCAGGATGCAGGGCCGATCGCCGGTGATATCCAGCACGGTGGATTCCACACCCACGTCACAGTCGCCGCCGTCCAGGATCAGCGGGATGATGCCGTTCATATCCTCCAACACATGGGCCGCCGTGGTGGGGCTCGGCTTGCCGGAGCGGTTCGCGCTGGGCGCGGCCACCGCCACGCCGGACACCCGCAGCAGCTCCGCCGCCACGGGATGCGAGGGCATCCGCACGGCCACCGTATCCAACCCGGCCGTCACCGCCATGGGCACGGCGGGCTTTTTGCGGAACAGCAGCGTCAGCGGACCGGGCCAGAAGGCGTCCATCAGCCGCTCCGCCACAGGCGTTACCTCACCGATGTCCGCCAGCTGGGCGCGGTCGGCGATATGCACGATCAGCGGGTTGTCCGCCGGGCGCCCCTTCGCCGCGAAGATCGACAGCACGGCCTCACTGTTGAAGGCATCCGCCCCCAGCCCGTACACCGTTTCCGTCGGGAAGGCCACCAGCTGCCCGTCACGCAAAAGGGAGGAAGCCAGCGCCAGCGAGGCGCGATCCGGCTTCAGTACCTGTGTTTCCATCTTTTGTTTGCTCTTTTCGGTTCTGTTTCATTCATTGTTTCGGCGCGCGGGCCAGCAGCATCCGTTCGATGCCCTCCAGGTCCCGGCGCACGGTGAGGTCCGTCATCCCGGCCCGTTTCAGCAGCGCGGTCACCGCGTCCGCCTCGCCGATGCCCAGCTCCAGCAGCAGCGCACCGCCGGGCGTCAGGTGGTTCACGGCGCCGTCGGCGATCCGGCGATAGATGTCCAGTCCGTCCGCGCCGCCATCCAGCGCCAGCGCGGGCTCCCGGAGGACCTCCTCCTGCAGCGCCGCGCAGTCCGCCGTGGGGATGTAGGGCGGGTTGGACACGATCACATCGAACCGCGCGTCTCCCACCGCCTGCCACAGGTCGCCCCGGCATACGGCGATCTCCGCCGCCAGTTTTTCCGCGTTCCAGCGGGTCACCGTCAGCGCCTCATGGGAAATATCGGCGCAGGTCACACGGCTTTCCGGTGCTTCCAGCCGCAGCGTGATGCCCAGGCAGCCGCTGCCGCAGCACAGATCCAGCACCGCCGCGTCCGGCCGGTCCCGCAGCTCCTCCAGCGCCCATTCCGCCAGCAGCTCCGTTTCGGGCCTGGGGATCAGCACCGCCGGGCTCACCGCGAAATCGCGGCCGCAGAACGGCGCGTCGCCGAGGATATACTGCAGCGGCTCGCGGTCCAGCCGGCGCAGCGCCAGCGTTTCAAAGGCCGTCATCTCCGCGTCCGTCAGCAGCGTGTCGTCATCCATGCGCAGATCAAGCATCGGCCGGCCGGTCACCCGGGCCAGCAGCTGGGAGGCGTCCACCGCGGCGTCCGCCACGCCGGCGGCCGCCAGGCGTTTCTTCCATTGAAGGATCAGCGTCCTGGGCGTCATTCCGCCTGCTCCGGAAAGGTGTAGCCCTCCTCGCTCTCGCGGAAGGAGTGCAGGATCGCCCAGCCCTCGGGAGTCTTCGGCGCGTTCTTCGGCATGCCATACAGCACGGCGTTCATCGACACGATGGCGCACTCCAGCATCTGCTCATCCGGCTGGCGGGTGGTCAGGCGCTGCATCTGCAGGCCGGGCCAGCGCAGGATCTTCGCCAGCTTGCTCTCGGAGTGGGCCAGGCCCTTCAGCACCTCGTAGCTGATGCCGGCCACCACGGGCAGCAGCGCCAGCTTGCACAGGGTGCGCAGGAAATAGTTGGTGATGCCGCGGCCCACCAGCATGAAGCACAGCAGGCTGATGACGAACACGATCAGCAGGAAGGCCGTGCCGCAGCGGGGATGCAGGGTGGTGAACTTCTGGGCGTTTTCGGGAGTCAGCTCCAGGTTCGCCTCGTGGCAGTAAACGGTCTTGTGCTCGGCGCCGTGGTACATGAAGGTACGCTTCACATCCGGCACCAGGCCGCAGAAGACCATGTAGCCGACCAGGATCAGGATCTTCGCGATGCCGCCGATCAGCGTCGTCAGCACATCGCCCGCGCCCAGGGCCCGCACGCCGGACTCAATGGCCGTTGGCAGCATCACGAACAGGCCCACCGACAGGATGACCGCCAGCACGACCGCCACGCCCATCACGATCTTGTCGATACCCTTGCCCAGCTTTTTGCTCAGCCACAGCTCGAACTTCGTGGGCTCCTCGTCCAGCACGCCCAGCATGGCGGTGGAATCGTTCAGCGTCTGCATGCCGCTGACCAGCATCATGACCATATTCACCGCGCCGCGGATGAAGGGTACGCCCATCCACTTGTGCTTTTTGGAAAGCGGCTCATACTTGTCCAGCTTCAGCACCATGGAGCCGTCGGGACGGCGCACGGTGATGGCGATGGCGTCGGGGCCCTTCATCATCACGCCCTCCATCACGGCCTGGCCGCCGATATCCACGCGGGGGCAGGATGCGTTCTGCGCTTTTTCCTTGCTCATTGTTGTTCCTCTTTCTCACGCCGGGGCGTGTTGCAATCATTCACCGATTTTTATCTTTCGCCGCGGCACTCCTTTTTTCCTGCCGGACAATCCTGGTAATCCGTCCTTTGCTTCCGGTAATATGGCACGCGTGCAGGCCATGCCGCTCTGCCAGTCCTCCCAAAGCACAAAAACAGCGCCCCACCCTGAGGATGGAAGGCGCTGTAATTGTGCTTACGCCATGCCGAAGCGCTTCTTGAAGCGATCGACGCGTCCGCCGGTATCCACCAGCTTCTGCTTGCCGGTGTAGAAGGGGTGGCACTTGGAGCAGATATCCACCTTCAGTTCCTTCTTGGTGGACCCGGTCTCAAACGTCTCACCGCACACGCAGCGAACGATGCACTTGCCGTACTGGGGATGAATCTTTTCCTTCATTGCTTTTTCACCTCTTTCGCGTATGCAATGAGCGGATAACCGCAGATGGTATTATAGCACAAGCCCAGTCCGATTTCAAGTGTTTTTTTGTCCGTTCCGCCCGTCAAAGCGCGTTCTTTGTTACATATATGTAACAGTTTCGTTTCCTTTGTATGTTGTTTTCCTTTGCCGGCTCACTTGCCGCGGCGGGCACGGTCGCGTTCGACCTTTTCCTTCCATTCAGTGGGGTACTCGATCTCACCGCTGGTCGAACGCATGGAGCAGCAGCGGTTCATGACCATGGCGTCGTTCACGGCTTCATACTGCGCCTTCACGCCATCGCTGTCGGAAACGGTGGTCACGGTGCGGTCCGCGCGGAAGCCCATGCGGCCGGAGACCGCGATGGCGTCCATGTTGGCGCCCAGGAAGAGGAAGTCCCAGCCCTGCGCGCGGCGGGCCTCCACCTTCTCGCGGATGTCCTCCACGCGGAAGCGGCGGCTGGCGTTCTCCATGCCGTCCGTGATCACCACGAACTGGATGTGCGCCGCGCGGTTCTCCTCGCCCATATGCAGGATCACGTTGTCCAGCTTCTCGATGCCCTGGCCCAGGGCGTCCAGCAGCGCCGTGCTGCCGCCGGGACGGTAGTCCTGCTCCGTCATCGGCTTGATCACGCCCAGGGGCAGGCGGTCGTGCAGCAGACGGGCCTCGTTGCTGAAGAGGATGGTGGTCACGATGGCATCGCCGTCCAGCTTCTTCTGGTTGTCGATGACGCTGTTGAAGCCGCCGATGGTGTCGGCCTCCAGGCCGTGCATGGAGCCGCTCCGGTCGATGATGAAGACGATCTCAGTCAGGTTTTCGTTCATGGTGGTGTACCTCCTTCATTTGATGGCCTGAGTATACCACGTCTCAAAAACCAAAAGGTCGCTTCTGAAGCGACACGGAAGCCGTTTCCGGGGCACTTGCGAAAATGCCGCGCGTGTGCTACAATCCGCTTACGCCAATGCTTTGTTTCACACCCGACCGTCCCTGACAAGGAGGCTTTTGATGCCCTTATTGCTGATCCGCCAGGATATCACCCGGATGGATGTCGACGCCATCGTCAACGCCGCCAACAGCGAGCTGCTGATGGGCGGCGGCGTCTGCGGCGCCATTTTCCGCGCCGCCGGCCCCTATGAGCTGCAGCAGGCCTGCAGCGCCATCGGTCACTGCCCCACCGGCCGGGCCGTCATCACCCCCGGCTTCGCCCTGAAGGCCAAATACATCATCCACACCGTCGGCCCCATCTGGCAGGGCGGTACGGACGGTGAGGAGGAGGCGCTGCGCTCCTGCTACACCGAATCCCTGCGGCTGGCCGCGTCCAAAGGTGTGCGGACCATCGCCTTCCCGCTGATCTCCTCCGGCGTGTACGGCTATCCCGTCGCCGCGGCCCTGGAGGTCGCCACGGAAAGCATCCGCCGCTGGCTGGAGCAGGAGGACACGGAGGATACGACCGTCTACCTGCTGCTGCTGAACCGCACCGCCTACCTGGCCGGCACCGAGCTGTACAATGATGTGCTGGATTACCTGGGCGAGCGCGGCCTCGGCGGCGGCGCCAGCGACATCCTCACTGAAGAGAGCCGCGGCTATGCCCAGCGCGCCTCCATGCGGGTGCCGCCGCGTCCCATTTCGCCAATCGTCTGCGAATCGCTCGAAGCTGATGATGAGGATATATGGGGCAGCATCCCCTCAGCCTGCTACGAAAAGTCTTCCTCCTGCGACAGGATGATGTCCCCCGCATCGCGCCGCCGTTCCCTCCGCAGCCATCTGGAGGAGCTGGATATCCATCTGAAGGACGATCCCCGCACGGCCGGCATGATGGACCCCGCCGGCATTGAGGGCGTGCTGGATGACCCCGCCGACACCTTCAGCACCACCGTGCTCAAGCTGATCGACGCCTCCGGCAAAAAGGATTCCGAGGTATACAACAAGGCCAACATGAACCGCAGGGTCTTTTCCAAGCTGCGCAACAACCCGGAATACCAGCCCAGCCGCGATACGGCCATTGCCCTGTGCTTCGCGCTGCGGCTGAGCCTTGAGGACGCTTCCGCGCTGCTGGCCCGGGCCGGCTATGCCCTGTCCCCCGCCATGCGTCGCGACCGCATCATCGAGTTCTGCCTGCTGAACGAGGTGTATAACATCCTGACTGTCGATACGCTGCTCTTCGATCTGGAGCTGCCCACCCTCTCCCACGCCGGTTGATCCTTCCGCAGACCGTCCCAGCGGCGGTCTGCTTTTTTTGACCCATCCGGCCACGCAAAAACGCCGGATGCCCGCAATCAGGCATTCCGGCGTTTTGATGTGTGTTTTACTTCTTGTTGCGGTTCCGCAGGAAGGCCGGCACATTGCGGTCATCCTTCTGCATGGCGGAGGTCTGCGGCGGGGTCGTCATCGCGGGCTGATTGACGATGGTATCGCCCATCTGGCCGGCCTGCGGGGCGTTGCCGAACTGGGAGGTGTACGGCTGCTGCGGCGCCTGGTTGAACAGAGGCTGCTGGTTGTTGCCGTAGGTGGGCTGCTGCACGGCGGGCGCGGCAGGCGCGGGCGTATAGCCGAAGCCGGGCTGATAGGCGGGCGCGGCGGGCGTCTGAGGCACACCCATGGCCGCGGGACGCGCGGCGCTGTAGGGCGCGGTGCCCATATCCGGCGTGCCGTAATAGCTCTCGGCGGCGGGCGCGGGCGTGTAGCTGCTGCCGAAGGTGCCGGCGGTATGCGTGCCCATCAGGCGGTCCTTCTCGATCTCACGGGGCTTGCGGGCAGGCTCCTTGGGCGGGAAGGGCGTCTTCTCAAAGCCGGTGGCGATAACGGTGATGCGCACCTCATCGCCCATATTCTCGTCGATGCCGGCGCCGAAGATGATGTTGGCCTCCTGGTCGGCGGCCTCCATGATCAGGTTGGCGGCTTCGTTGATATCGATGATACTGATGTCCTCGCCGCCGGTGATGTTGATCAGCACGGCGCGGGCACCGTCGATGTTGGTCTCCAGCAGCGGGCTGGAGATGGCGTTCTTGGCGGCCTCGACCAGGCGGTTCTCGCCCTTGCCGACACCGATGCCCATATGGGCCATGCCGCCGGACTCCATCACGGTCTTCACATCGGCAAAGTCCAGATTGATCAGCGCGGGCACGGAGATCAGGTCGGAAATGCCCTGAATGCCCTGGCGCAGCACATCGTCGGCGATGCGGAAGGCCTCCTGGATGGAGGTCCCCTTGCTGACCACCTGCAGCAGGCGGTCGTTCGGGATCACCACGAGGGTATCCACGCGCTGCTTCAAATCGGCAATGCCGGCCTCGGCGTTCTTCATGCGCTGCTTGCCCTCAAACAGGAACGGCTTGGTGACCACGGCGATGGTCAGCGCGCCCAGATCGCGGGCGACCTCCGCCACGATCGGCGCGGCGCCCGTACCGGTACCGCCGCCCATGCCGGCGGTGATGAACACCAGATCGGCGCCCTCGAGGGCAGCGGCGACTTCCTCGCGGCTCTCCTCGGCAGCGCGGCGGCCCACCTCGGGCACGGCGCCGGCACCCAGACCCTTGGTCAGCTTCTCGCCGATCTGGATCTTGGTCTGCGCGTTGGACAGCATCAGCGCCTGGCGGTCGGTATTGACGGAGATGAACTCCACACCGCGCAGGCCGGCGTCCACCATGCGGTTGACCGCGTTGTTGCCGCCGCCGCCGCAGCCGACGACCTTAATGGAAGCGAAGCCAGTCTCTTCCTTCTGGAATTCAATCACTTTGCATCCCTCGACTTTCTGCAATATTGGAAAACCGTTAACCGAACAGGTTCCGGAAGAAATTCTTGAAGGCCGCCGCCACAGCGTTGGGCGACTGTGACTGCTGCTCCACCGTATCGATGATCAGATCCATCAGGCCCAGCGCGCTGGACATGGAATGGTTGTTCAGCTTGGTGGTGCGCTTCGGGATATCGCGGACCGGGCGCTCCAGACGGTTCGCCAGGTACTCGCGTCCGCCGCGGTTGAAGGCCAGGCCGCCGCCGGTCAGGTAGATGTTGCTCCAGCCGCCCAGCCGCACGCCGCTTTCCTCAATAACGCGCTTGATCTCGTCCGCCAGCTCGTCCACCCGGGCCTCCAGCACCTCGGCCACGCGCTCACGCTCGAAGGTCAGGGGCTTCTGCCCGGCGGACTGGCCGGCGCTGTAGGTCGCGTCGCCGGTGGCCATGCCGTATACATATTCGCGCTTGATGCGCTCGGCGGATTCCAGCGGGATATCCAGCCCCTCGGCCAGATCGGCCGCCATATAGCCGCCGCCCATATCGATATTCTGATGGAAGAGCATCGCGTCGCCCTCCATCACCATGACCTCCGTATTCAGATAGCCGATGTCGATCAGCACGGCCGTGCGGTCACGGTCCTCCTCAGGCAGATAGAGCATCGCCTCGCCGGAGGGCGTGGAGTAGAAGCCGGAAACCGTGATGCCCATGTTGGCCATGCGGTTGTTCAGCTCGTCCACGAAGAAGCGGCTGGCCGTTACGAAGGAGATCAGCGCCTTCAGCTCGCGTCCCTTGAGGCCCACGGGCTCCAGCGTCTTTTTGCCGTTGTCCACCATGAACCACGCCGGGGAGGAATGGATCATGGCCCCGGGCAGGTCGCTCAGCTCCTCCGCCGCCCGCTTGAAGGCGTTTTTCACATCCTCGGGCGTCACGCGGGGATCGTTGCCCGTCAGCTCCAGCGTCACCTCGGTGGCGTATACCTTGATGAACTCGCCGGGCACGCCGACGTTGATCGACCGGATCTTGTGCTTGGACTGCTTTTCTGCCTGCTCGATGGAGGTGCGGATGGCGTCTTCCAGCTCACCGGGATTGTTCCAGCCTTCTTCCAGATAGCCGTCGTAAACAGCGATGCCGTTGCCGATAATATCGCAGCGCTGGCTGTTGCTGTTTTCGGCGACCAGGGTCACGATCTTGCTCGTGCCGAAGTCAATGGCCGCAACCGTGTTCTTGTTCATTCTGCCCCATACCCCCTGTATTTCGGGAAAGCGAACCTTTTTTCACCCGAGGGCGGCAGGGTTCGCCGATTATCCAAAATATCACTTTGGATTATAACCGTTTTCCCATCCGATTGCAAGCCCCTCCCGCTATAAATTCGGCGTTTAGGGGCCGGAAATGTAAACTTTTGATGACACTTCTCAGGTGCTTTCCGGGATAAAGGTCGGGCTTTCCGGCGTGCTGACGTCGATCGTGCCGCCCGTATAGCCCTGCCCGATCAGATACTGCTGCACCGTCAGCAGGGCCTTGAGCTTTGCGTAGGGACTGTCGCTGTTGCCCAGATGGACGGAGAAGCCGTCGGCGGTCTCCAGGATGATGTTGTCCAGATCGGAGATGGTGATCCGGGTGATCTCGTTCTCCGCGGACTGCACATAGATCTCCGTCAGCAGGCTGCGGAGCGCGACCTTCTGGTCCGGATCGAGGGTGTTGATGGCCCGGCCGACGACGCAGCCGCTCTGCCCCGCCAGCTCGATACCCACCACCAGCACCAGGCCGTCCGTTTCGTTGATGTCGCTGGATTCCTCCAGCACCATGCCGGAAACGTCGATGGTATAGTTGATGCCGCAGTAGTTCATCATGGCCACCGGGCGACGCTCCGTCACCGTGATGACGACCGTGGCCGGCTGCCGTACCTCGATATTCTTGTACACAAGATAGCGGTTGGCATTGATGCCGGACGCCGCCTTCTCCGCGTCGATGGTCAGGGTGCTGTCGCCCAGGGTGATGCCGGAGAGCGCCTGCACCACCGCCGTATCGACGCGGCTGTTGCCCACCACCTCGATGGTACGCACCCGGAACACGAAGCCGAAAAGGATCAGCGCAAGCAGCGCGATCCCGCCCGCAGCGCTCAGCAGGATGATCCCCCTGCGTGAAAGCTTCGGCCTCGCCGGCTCCGCCGTGATGTCCTCCGGCGGCACCGGCTTCATTTCGCCCGTGTCGGCGGATACGGCGCCGTCCTGCCCCGGCTTCTCCCAGAAGGGATCGGCGCGGGTGTACAGCTTTTTGGAGCGCTGCATGGCCAGTGCGGGATCCTCGCCCACGCCGTCGAAGGGATCCTCCTCATCCAGCTGCTCCAGCGGATCCGGCGCCGGAAGGTCCTGCACCGGCGCGCGTACCGGCGACGACGCGGAGCCCTGGGGATGCACGCCGGCGGAGGGATAGCCCAGTTCCGTCAGGCCGCTGTGCACGCTCCGGTCCTGCGGGCTCTGCTGATCGCCGGTCTGTTGAGGCGCGTACGGCTGCTGCGGTCCCGTCTGCTGCGGCGGACAGTACTGTCCCCCGGTCTGCTGCGGCGCATACGGCTGCCGGTCGCCCGTCTGCCGGGGCGCGTACGGCTGCTGTCCCCCGGTCTGCTGCGGGTAGTATGGCTGTTGCCTGCCGCCCGTCTGCTGCCCCGCGGCAGGCTGGGCGCCGCTGTAGCCCACGGGCTGGGATTTCACGCTCTGCTGGTCCCTGACGGGCCTGCGGGCGCCGGTACCGCCGGCGGGGCGTCCGTTTTGCCGATCCACAGGCGGCACCTCCTTCCGTCAAAAACAGCCCGGTTCGTTCGCACGGCCGGGCCTGTCGGTTTTTATTTCAGATCGCGCACGATCTCCTTGAAGATGCGTCCGCGCGCCTCATAGTCGGAGAACATGTCAAAGCTCGCGCAGGCCGGGGAAAGCAGCACGTTCCAGCCCTCCGCGGACAGGCCGCGGCAGAGCCGTACAGCTTCCTCCATGGAGCCGGCCCGGCGGATATGCTCCGCGCTCCAGCCCTCCTTCAGCAGCGTGCGCTCGATCTGGTCCGCCGTCACGCCGATCAGCACCGCCTCCTTCATGAAGGGCGAGGCGAGCATTTCGGTCACCATGGGCGTGAAATCACAGTGCTTGTCGTAGCCGCCGAGGATGATGGCGGTGGGGCGGTCCATCGTCTGCACCGCCTTGATGGTGGAATCCACATTGGTGCCCTTGCTGTCGTTGATGTAGCGCACGCCGTCCAGCTCGCGGACGAACTCGATGCGGTGCTCCACGCCCTTGAAGGTCCGCAGCGTTTCCGCGGCGATCTCCGCGGACACGCCCAGGGGCAGCGTCATGCAGACGGCGGCCAGGGCGTTCTCCAGGTTGTGCGGGCCGGGGATATAAATGTCCTTCACGGGCAGCACGGGCGTTTCGCGGCCCTCCATGCGGAAGATCATGACGCCGTCGCGCACAAAGGCGCCATTCTCCACCTCACGCTTCCGGGAGAAGCGCAGCACCCGGGCGCCGACCTGCCCCATCAAAGGCGCCAGCGCGGGATCGTCATCATTGAAGACCGCGATGTCCTCCGCCGTCTGCCGGGCGAAGACGCGCATCTTCATGCGGGTGTATTCCTCCATGGTGCCGTGGCGGTTCAGGTGGTCCTCGGTGATGTTCAGCAGGGCGGCCGCCCGCGGGTGGAACTCATCCGCCGTTTCCATCTGGAAGGAGGATACCTCGCACACGAACATATCGCCCTCGCGGCTCTCCAGCCCGGCGGCGCTGTAGGGATAGCCGATGTTGCCCACCACATGGGTCGTGCGGCCCGCGTTGCGGAACATCTCGCCCACCAGGGTGGTCGTGGTCGTTTTGCCATTGGTGCCGGTGATGGCCACCATCTCCCCGGCGGACAGCTGATACGCCATCTCCAGCTCGCCCGTTACGGCGATGCCCATTTCCTTCGCCTTCAGCACAAAGGGCGCCTTGTCCGGGATGCCGGGGCTGATGACCAGGATGTCGACGCCCTCCAGCACCTCGCCGGCCGGGCAGCCGAGCTTCCATTCAATATCGAGCCCCTTCAGCTACGCCAGCGCGTCGCCCAGGGCTTCCTCCGTTTTGCTGTCGTTGATGATGACCCGCGCGCCCCTGTCAGCCAGCAGGCGGGCGGCGGCGATGCCGGAGCGGGCCATACCCACCACCAGCACGCGTTTTCCTGCGTATTGCATCTTTCGGTTCCTTCTTCCGGTTTGCCCTCAGGCTCAGTGGATCAGCTTCAGGCCGTACAGCGAAGCGATGGCGATGATGGACAGGATGCCCGTCAGCACGGCGTACATCACGTCGATCTGCGCCTCGGAATAGCCGCACAGCTCAAAATGGTGATGGATCGGAGACATTTTGAAGATCCGCTTGCCGTGGGTCAGCTTGAAATAGGTGCGCTGGATGATCACGCTGCCGGAGGAGGCGATCATCGTGAAGTCGATCAGCACCAGCATGATCGGCTGACGCATGACCAGGGCCAGGCCGACCGTCGCGCCGCCGATGAACATGGAGCCCGTATCGCCCAGGAACACCTTCGCCGGATAGAAATTGAAGGTCATGAAGGCCATCATCGCGCCGGTCACCGCCGTGCAGAAGATGCCCATGTTGTAGAAGCCCGCGCTGTACTGCGCGCTGCCGGCCCCGGACACCAGCGTCATCATGATCAGCGCCATGGTGCCCCAGGCGGTGAAGGACACGCTCGATACGCAGCAGAGCAGTCCGTCCAGGCCGTCCAGCAGGTTGGAGGAGTTGACCATGAAGATGATCAGCAGCGCCACCAGCGGGATATAGAACACGCCCAGGTCCCACTCAACATTCGCGAAGGGCACCAGGATCTTCGAGCCGATCAGCGGATGCAGATAGCAGTACACGGAAAACAGCACCGCCACCACCGTCTGCCCGACGATCTTCTGCATCGGCGTCAGGCCCATGTTGCGCTTGCGGACGACCTTGTTGAAGTCATCCGTGAAGCCCACCAGCATCGACAGCAGGGACACCGCCAGCAGCGCCACCGTCATGTCCTGCCAGCCGTACCACGGGCCGTAATGGAACACCACGCTGCAGAGGACCACCGCCGCCACGACCATCAGGCCGCCCATCGTGGGGATGCCCTGCTTCTTTTTGTGGGTTTCGGGCGCCAGCTCATAGATCGTCTGCCCGAAATGCAGCTTGCGGAGCATCGGGATCACCCGGGGCCCCGCCACCCATACGATGACCAGCGCAGCCAGCAGTGACGCGACCATCCTGTACATACCGTAAACGCCTCCCGGTCTCCGTTGTTTGGGTCGGTTGCCGGCGTCAGCGTCCGCTCTTCAGCTCCGCCAGCAGCTCGCCGACGACCACCTTTTCATCAAACGGATGCTTGACACCGCGGATCTCCTGATAGGTCTCATGCCCCTTGCCGCACAGCACGATGATATCGCCCTCCCGGCCCATTTCCAGGGCATAGCGGATGGCGTCGCGGCGGTTCTCGATGACCGTGTACGCGCCGCCGGTGGGCCGGATGCCCGCCTCCACCGCGTTCAGGATGTCCATGGGGTCCTCGTTGCGGGGATTGTCGCTGGTCAGGATGCTGTAATCTGCCAGTCTGCCGCCGATGGCGCCCATGATGGGACGCTTGCCGCGGTCGCGGTCGCCGCCGCAGCCGAACAGGGCGATCACGCGGCCCTTCGTAAAACCGCGGACCGTTTTGAGGATATTCTCCAGCGCGTCCGGCGAATGTGAGTAGTCCAGGATCACGCGGTACGGGGTGCCGGTGTTCAGCACCTCCATGCGGCCGGGGACGCTCGCCACGCTCTCCAGGCCCGCGCGGATGGCATCGTGCTTGATGCCCAGGATCATGGCGCAGGCGGAGGCCGCCAGGGCGTTGTACACATTGAACATGCCCGTCAGCTTCAGATGCACCTGAAACTCGTGCATCCCCTGCAGGCGCATCTCAAAGGTGACGCCGTCCTCCCGGATCTCGATATCCCGGGCGTACAGGTCGGCGTCGACGCAGATGCCGTAGGTGATGAAGGGCGGCACGGGGCCGTCCAGGATGCGGGCGGTCGTTTCCTCGTCCGCGTTCAGGGCGGCGTTGAGCACCATGCCCTCGGAGAAGAAGCGGCGCTTCGCCTCAAAATAGCAGTCCATCGTGTGGAAATAATCCAGATGGTCCTGGCTGAGGTTCGTGTAGCAGCCGGCCTCGAAGGTCATGCCGTCCAGCCGGTGCATATCCAGCGCGTGGGCGGAGACCTCCATGCCCACCACCTGCACGCCCTCGTCCGCCATCTCGCGCAGCGTGCGCTGCAGATCGATGGGATCGGGCGTGGTCAGATTGCTCTGGATCAGCCGGTCACCGATCATGTTGCCGGTGGTGCCGATGATGCCGCTCTTGTAGCCGGCCTTTTCGCAGATCGCCTTGAACAGATAGCTGGTGGTCGTTTTGCCCTTGGTGCCGGTGATGCCCACCAGCTTCATGCCCCGGGCGGGATAGCCGTAAAAGGCCGCGGCGAGCCTCGCCATGGCGGCGCGGCCGTTGGTCACCAGCACCTGCGGCACATCCACAGGCACATAATGCTCCACCACCAGCGCCACGCAGCCGTTTTCCACCGCCTGGCCCGCGTAATCATGCGCGTCAAAGCGCGCGCCCGCAATGCAAAAGAACAGTCCGCGCTCGGTCTTCTCGCGGCTGTTGTTGGTGATCGAGCCGATCTCCGTATCCAGGCTTCCCCGGGAACCCGACAGATACGGCAGATCCTGAATCAATTCGGAAAGCTTCATCACATTCTCCTCTGTCGGTTGATCCGGCCTTCCTTTGGGTCCGGCCGTCTGATTTCGCGCAAAGCAGCCCCTTGCGGGGCATGATTATCTTTCTTTCCTTCTATAGTTTACGCCAAAAGGCCGCTGTTCGTCAAGAAGAACTTGCACGGCCGTTCCGGCAGGGCCCGCGGAGGCTTATTCCGCCACACGCAGGCTGTCCGTTTCCAGGGAGGATGCCAGGGTCTCCGGCAGGGTCAGGCACACGACCTCGGCGCTGCCGGAGGAGATCATGCCGAGCTTCGCCGCCTCATAGGCCACATTCAGCTGGCTGCGCTCCAGCGTCAGCTCCTCCTGCAGCCGGGTGTTGGTCTCCCGCTGGCTGGCAATGTCGCGGTTGATGTTGTCCACGCGCTTGCTGACCGTCAGCATGCCGGCAACATTCACCAGCAGCACGATGGCCAGCACAAGGGCCACCACGCCCACGGTCACGCGGCCGAGCCAGCGGCGCACGCCCACGTTGGAAACCAGCGGCACGATCCGCTCGCCCTCGTTGCGGCGGACAGGCTGCCGCAGACCGGCGGAGCGGACGCCCAGGCCCATGGCGCTCATGGCGCCGCGGCCGCAGAAGGTCATTTCGTCAATATAAGGCTCCGCGGAAAAGCTGATGCGCTCACTGCCGGCGGAGCGGTCGATATAATTCACGCCAAAGCGCTGATCACGGATACGGCTGCGGCGGCGGGGCGTTTCCATCACATTCTGCATGGCTGTTTTCTCCTTTATTGGCAGCGGCTCAGCGTTCCTCCTGCGCCAGGCTCAGGCGGCCGATGGCGTCGAGGATATCCGGCAGGTCCTTCTTGAAGCTCTCGAACTGGTCATCGGAATCGGTGCGGGCCACGATGCGGATGTGATCGGTCGCGCCGGCGATCTCCACTTCCTTCTCCTCCCCCAGGATCTTCTGGCGGATCCTGGTGGGCAGAAGCACACGGCCCTGGCTGTCGCATTCCTGATCGCGGTAGGACAGGGCGTCGAACTGTTCCAGGAAGCGGTTCAGGCTGCGGTCGAAGCTGCCCAGCTTCGCGTACCTTTCCCGGAGCCTCGCCCACACCAGCGTGGGATACAGGGCGATGGACGCAAAGTCGAAGGACGGCCCCACACAGAATTTCTCACCCAGGCTTTCCCGAAGGCCGTTCGGGATGATGATCCTGCCCTTGTTGTCCAGGGTATGGTAATAAGTGCCGATAAAGGTGCCGCTGTATTTGGCCAGCAGCGCCTCATCCTCCGGTCCGGAGGGTGCAAAGGGCCCGGCCGCGGTCTGAAGCCCGGTATCCGCCATGCGCCCATCTCCCTCCGTTTTGATCGGTTTACCACTTTTACGCCACTTTTCTGTCGGCGTTCTCCATTTTATCCCACTTTTATCCGTTTCGCAAGGCGTACTGTTGTTCCCCTATTTGTTTCATTTTTCACAGCATGACACAATTATTTAACATTTTCCCCATCACGATTTGTATCGTTTGAACATTCCAGTTCGGATCATTTTCGTTTTAAATGTACAAAAAAAGATGCCCGACAAAGCTCTGTCGAACATCTGTTTGCTCTATTCTCTCTTCAGGTCGTCGTAACAGCCTCAAAAATGTAATACTCTTTTAATAATTATACCATCGGAATCTCCGCCAGGCGGAAATCCAGGGCATCGCAGGAGGTCAGCCGGTAGCGGATCCCGTGCCATTCCCCGTTGAAGCCCAGGCGGATGGCGCCGCCGTGCAGGTGGCCGTAGACCACCGTATGCACCGGATACTGCTCCAGCAGCGCGGTAACCTCGGTCTCCTTCTCCGTTTCGTACAGCGGCGGATAGTGGGTCATCACCACGATGGGCTTGCTCCCGCCCGCCAGACGCACGGCAGCGTCCAGCGAAGCACGCAGGCGCAGCAGCTCCCTGTCAAAGAGCCGGCGGTCATCCTGCTTCAGCGGTGTTTCGCGGGTCGGCAGCGTCCAGCCGCGGGTACCGCAGACCACCAGCTCCCCCAGGTCCAGGGCGTCGTACTGCAGGGCGCTCATGCCCTCCGGCAGTGCGGCGCGTACCCGGGTGATGGAGGACCACCAGTATTCGTGGTTGCCCTTCAGCAGCACCTTGCGGCCCGGCAGCTCCCCGATGGCCCGCAGGTCCGGCAGCGCGTGCTCCAGCTGCATGGCCCAGGAGATATCCCCGGGGATCAGCACGATGTCGTCCCCGCTCACCCGGGCGCGCCAGTCTTCACTGATGCGCTCGAAGTGGTGCTCCCAGTGGTCGCCGAACACGTTCATCGGCTTGTCGTCTCCCCCGGGAAGATGCAGGTCACCGATCGCAAAGAGCATGCCTACCTCACTTCTGTCGTCCGCACGGAAGAAAAGCCTTACAGCTCCTCTCCCTCTTCTTCATCGTCGGCGTCGCGCTCCTCGTCCTCCGCCACATCCTCCAGGCTCAGCTCGTTGCCCAGCTCGCCCAGCTCGGCGGTCACGGCATCGTCGCCCTCCAGGATATCGTCGGTTTCCTCTTCGGCATTCTCGTCCGTTTCGGGCTCGATGTCGGCGCCGGTCTCCTTGCGGCTCTCCTCCTCGTCCTCCATCTCACGGGCGCAGTCCTGGCACACGTCACGGCCCGGCATCACCGGCGCCTGGCCGCACACGCTGCACAGCTCCACATCCTCTTCCTGCCGGTCGCCCTCGATCTCCCGCTGGCAGACCTTGCAGATCTTTTCACCCTTCAGCATGAAATTCAGCTCACAGCGGGGGCATCTGACCAAATTCATCATAAATCCTTCCTTCCGGACGCGGACAGGCCGCATGATCATGCACGAAATGCCACTTTTTTCCACAGAGGCCCAATGTTCAGCCACTTATTCCCCACCAGGCCGCCGTTTCTCCGCCACTTTATGGGAGAAATCGACCACCTGCGCTCCACATTGGCGTCGCATTCCATTGGAAGCCCGCCTTCACGCGGACAGTCTCTGATGGCAAGCAATTATACATCCCTTCTCCGTATTTGGCAAGGGGGCAATCCGGGGTTTTTCGTCTTTTGGCCTGTCTTTTTGTGGTTTTTTTCTCAATCCGGCCGATTGTCCCGCTCAGGTGCTTTTCCCGCAAAAAGAACGGCAGCCTCAGCGGACTGCCGTTCGGGAAATACGGTTACGCGTTGGGCGTATTGCTGCCGTCCGTCGGCGCGGCGGCACGGCGGCGGCGGCGCGGAGCGCCCTCGGTCGGCGCTGCGGCGGTACTGGTCATGCCGGGCGCGGTGGGCGCGGTGGGCGTCACCGGCGTCGTGGGTACGACGGGCGCGGCGGGCGTCGCAGACGTCGCGGGCGTTACCGGCGCGGCGGGCGTCGCAGGTGCCGCGGGCGTTACCGGCGCGGCGGGCGTCGCGGGCGTCCCAGGCGTCGCGGATCCAGCGGACGTCACCGGCGTGGCCGGGCGCTGATACGGGGCATTCGCAGCGTCAGTGCCGGAAGACGCGGGAGCAGCGGACGCGTTCGGTGCCGCGGACGTGGCTTCCGCGGGTGCGGCGGCCGTCGGACGCTTGAACAGATCAACACGCTGGGTGGGATCGGCCGCGACCGGATTCGTTGCCGCCGTGCCCGCGGCGGTCGGATTCACAGCCGTCTGGGCCGTTGCGGTCGGAGCCGCGGCGCTCGCGGGACGCGCGTAGGGATTCGTGCCGGCAGGCGCCTGCGTCATCGGACGATTGACGGCCGGGCGCTGCGTACCCTGCGGCTGCTGGCCGGCAGCGGGCCGCTGATACGGACGCTGAGGCGTCTGGCCGTTCGCCGTGGGCGTACCCGGTCTCGCGGCGGGACGGGCCTGCTGCTGGGCGCGCTGCGCGGTGGCACGCTTGGCCTCGGCGCGGCGGGCGTTCTTCTTCTTGTTGCTGCTGTAGACATAGAAGCCGTAGCCGGCGCCGCCCAGCACCAGCAGCAGGATGATGGCAATGACAATGCCGCCCATGCCGCCGGAGGTCTCCTCCTGCGGGTAGACGACCTCTTCCGGCTCGCCGGTCTCCTCAGGCTCGACCGTCTCCACCGGCGCCACGCTGATGTTGGACACATAGGCCGTACCGGTCTTCGCGTCGTACACCAGCTCGTTCTCATCGGTAAGGTGATACTCGCTGCCCTCCGCGTCGATGACGGAGAGATCGTTGATATCCAGGGTCAGCAGCTCGGAGCCGCTCACCACCTGGCGGCGCTCGGTGCCCTCGCGCACATACACGCCGGTGAAGGCGGTCCATTCACCGTCCTCCGTCGGAGGCACGGTGGCGGAAGGCGCCAGTGTGCTCACGGGGTTGCTTTCGGTGGGCTCGGCCGTGGTCAGGGGCTCCACCGTGGCAATGGCGGTGAAGGGCTCGTAGGTCGCGCCGCCGGTGCCGGAGTTGGTCCAGGCGCTGACGGTCTGGTCCTCGGCGGACACCACGGTGGTGGTGCCGGAGGGCGCGGTGGTCGTGGTGGCGGTGTAATCCGTCGCGTTGGAGGATGCGGAAGAGGAGCTGTTGTTGCTCAGGCCCTTCGTATACTCACTGCTGTTCAGGAAGCTGTCCAGCTCGGCGATGGTCAGCTGCTTGAAGAAGCCGCCGTTGATGTAGCCCGTGGTGCCGTTGTAGTTCACATGATACCAGGTCACGCCGTCCACCTGCTCGGTGCCCAGGATCAGGCACAGGGCGTAGCTGTTCAGCTGCATCAGGCGGGAGGCGCTCGAGCTGGCGGCGCTGCGGAAGTTCACCTTGTCGGTGGTCACATAGCCGTAGCTGGAGGCGGAGTTCACATCATAGGGCTGCGCGGTGGCCTGGGGCTCGGGGGTGGGCGTGCTCTGCAGGTTGGCGAGGTAATCCACCTGCTCCTGCACGGTCATCATCTTCAGCATGTCGGCGCGGATGTAGCCCCAGGAGCCGTTGTACTGCACGATGTGCCAGGTCACGCCGTCCACATACTGCTGACCGTTGACCCACACCACGATGTCGGCTCCCAGCACGGACTTGATGCCGGACAGGGAGGAGGGCATCTCGCGGAAGTACACATTGTCGCCGATGGTGTAGGCGTAGCCCTGCACCTGATCGGGCTCGGCGGTCGCCGCGGCCACGGTGGGCGTGGGCGTCGCGTTGGCTTCGTCCCACTGGCGGATGTAGTAGTCCGCTTCCTCATCGGTGATGCGGCGCAGGCTGCTGTCCACGATGTAGCCCTGGGCGTTGTCGAGGGTCGTGGCGTAGGACCAGGAGGTGCCGTCCGCGGCGTAGGCCTGGCCGGACAGGGACACCAGCGTATTCTTGTCAAGAGACTGGATCAGCGTGTTGTCCGCCGTGCTGATCTCGGAGCGGAGAGCCGCCTTGTCCGTGGTCAGGGCATAGCCGGTATACTGATCCGGCTCGGCGGTGGGCTCCTCCGTCACCACAGGCGTGGCCGTGGGCTCCTCCGTCACCTCGGGCGCGGCCGTGGGCTCCTCCGTGATCTCGGGCGTGGCCGTGGGCGCCTCCGTCACCTCGGGCGTGGCCGTGGGCGCGTCGGGGGGGGGGCGGGTGGGCGGGGCGGTCGGCTCCGTCGTGGGCGCGGGGGTCGCGGTGGCGTCGGCATCCAGCGGATAGCGCGGCATCGAAGTGCCGTTTTCATAATCGTAGGCGTCGCTCTCCAGCTGGCTGTACAGGTTGATGAACTTGGCCATCATGTAGCCTTCGGTGCCGTCCACCAGGATGTTGTACCACTCGTCGCCGCTGCTGTTGGTCACCTTCTGGATGACCCACACCTTCGTGCCGGAGCCCAGGCGGGACAGCACGGCGGCCTTCGTGTTGGTATCGGCGCGGAAGGCGACCTGCTTGTCGTTGGTCTCGCCCCAGCGGTTGATGTAGGTGTCGGCGGGGATGGGCGTCTCCGTGACGGAGGCGCGGTAGATGAAGGTCACCGTGGCGGGATCGGGCGTGCCGTCCTCCGCCACCTTCACGGTCACGGGCTTCGCGCTGAACACATCATAGCCGGACGGCGCGGCCTCGGGCTCGATGGTCGTTTCGGTGCCGCCGGTCACCGTCACCCCGACGGGATCGCGGAGATCGTTGCCGCTCTCATCGGTGTAGCGGACCGTCACGGTGCCGTACACGGTGGGCTTCTCATACACGAACACGGCCTCGGCGGGAGAGGCGCTGCCGCCGCTCACCGTCACGCTGACGGTGTCGCTGCCGGTCAGCACATAGCCGGCGGCCAGATCCGCGGGCTCGGCGGTCACGGCGTACACGCCGTCGCCCTGCACGGTCACGGAACCGGGCGCAGCCACCTGGGTGCCGTCCGCGGTGACATAGCGGATGGCGATGGTCGTGTCGACAGTCTCCGGCTCCGCGGACACCGCCTGGTAGGTGAATACCACCGTGGTCATGCTGGCGGTGCCGTCCTCGCCGACGGTCAGGGTCACCTGGTTGTCCCCCAGGATGCTGTAGCCGTCCGCGTTGGGCGCGGTGATGCTGTAGGTGCCGGGGTTGAAGGTCCGCACGGCCTGATCCAGCACCGTGCCGTCATCGGTCTGATAAATGAAGGTCACATCCACGGTCACGGGCTCGGAGGGCGTTTCGGTAGCCTCCGGCTCGTCGGGCGCTTCGGTCACGACCGGCTCCGCCGCGTACACGAAGGTGATCTCCGCGGGCTCGGGATTGCCGTTCCCGTCCACCGTCAGGGACGCGGTCACGGGCTCCTGCGCCGTGTAGCCGGTGATGGCCGGCGCGGACACGGAAACGGTATTGCCGGAATCGCAGGTCACGCTCGTGTCGCCCAGGGCGGTGCCGTCCGTCGTGACGCAATGCACGGGCACGGTGACCGTCACGGTCTCGGGCGCGGTCTGCACGGCGTCATACACGAAGGTGACATCGGCCGGAGAGGGCTGACCGTCGGCATCCACGGCGACCGTGACCCAGGAGGGCTCCCGCACGGTGTAGCCGTCAAAGCTTTGCGCGTTGACCGTGATGGAGGCGTTCTCCTCGCACTGCACGGTCACGGCACCCAGCTGCGCGCCGTCCGCGGTGATGTAGTACACGGGGATCTCCGCGATCACCGGCTCCCGGGCAACGGCCTCGTAGACGAACTCCACCGCCTCGGGAGAAACGCTGCCGTCGGTGTAGACCGTCACCGTCACCGCGCCGTCGCCGGTGAGCGTATAGCCGTCCAGGTCGGGGGCGTAGGCGGTCGCGGGCTGGTCGCTCGTGCAGGTCAGGCTGTCCTGGCGCAGCACCGTACCGTCCGCCGTGCGGCAGATCACAGGCACCGTGACGGTGACCGTCTGCGGCGCGTTTTCATCATAGGTGAAGTACACCGGATCGGAGCCGGGCACGCCGTCCTCGCTGACGCTGACCGTCACGGAGGAGGGCTCGCGCACGGTGTAGCCGTCGATGGCCGGGGCGGACACGGTCACGCTGCCGCCGGTCATGCAGGAGGCGGAGAAGGTGCTCAGCACCATGCCGTCGGCCGTCTGGCAGACCGCCTGCACCGACACCTCCCACGGCTCGTAGGCCGGCTCCTCCGTGATCTCCGGCATTACATCGGTGGAGACATACAGCAGCCAGCTGTCGGCATAGTTGAAGTCGGCGTCATAGGCCGTGATCATCACCGCCGTCATGCCGTCGGCCGCGGAGGTCAGCATCACCTGCTGCAGCACGGAGCCGTCGGCGGGATCGTACTGCCAGTCCGCGTGGGCGGCGTTGGCATAGCCGATGGTCAGGTTTTCCAGCGGCGCGGAGGCATCCACCTGCGCCCAGAAGGCCTGCTCGGTGCCGCCTGTCATCGGCAGCGCCTGCACATAGCCGGCATTGCCGTTCTCATCCGTCCAGCTCAGGCTCACGGACAGCATGGACCAGTCATCCTGGGCCGCAGCCGGCACAATCACCATCGTCATGGCCAGCATGAGCGAAAGCAGCGCGGCCAGCAGCTTCTGGCCAAACCGGTTGTTCTTCATGTTCATTCCTCCCTGCGGCGGTCGATCCGCCCTGGTTGCGGCTGTCCTTCCGGAAAGCCGGAGCTTCCGCCGGTCAATCCGCCGGCTCCGTCACGGCTTCGGTTGCTTCCGCCGCCGTCAGCGTCGCGTTTCCCGCGGGCAGATAGCCCCGGGCGCCGTTCGTTGTTACGCAGTACCACACGCCGTCATCCAGCGTCTGTTCGCTCTCGACCCACACCGCGGTGCCTTCCTCCAGCACCGCCAGGATGTCGAAGGCTGAGCCGGGCGTACCGTAGAGGCAGCTGGCGGCGTTCAGCGTGGCGTAGCCGATGCCCTCCGCGGCCGGAGCGGGCGTGGTCTCCGCCGCTTCCTCCTCCTGCCCGGGGGCCGTTACGCCGTTCTGATAGGCGTACTGATCGCTTTCCAGCTGCGAGAGGATCTGCACATATTCGCGCAGGATGTAGCCCTCGCTGCCGTTCTTCAGGATGATATGCACCCAGGGGTTGCCGCTGTCATCCAGCACGCTCTCCACCACCCAGAACATGGTGCCCGAGGCGATGGGATTGCCCACCAGGTGCGACTTGGCGGAGGCCGCCGAGCGGATCTTCACCTGCGGCTTGATCGTGCAGCCCCAGCGGCCCACGGTCGCCTCGTCCGGGATGGGCGTTTCCGCCACCGCGGCGCGGTAGATGAAGGTCACGTTGTCGATGTCGATCTTTCCGTCGTACACGGTCACGGTCACCGGCTCCGCGTCGAAGGCCACAAAGCCGTCCGGCGCGTCCTCCGGGGTGATCTCCATGGAGCTGTTGCCGGGCACCTCCACCGTCACCGGCGCGATGATGTCCCGGCCGCTCTCGTCCACATAATGCACGGTCACGTTGGCGCCGTAGGGCGCGGGCGTGGGCACCGTAGCGTCATAATAGACGAAGGTCACGACCTCCGGCTCCGCGGTGCCGTCGTAGCGGACATGCACGACGGCGGTGCTTTCCTCCCCCAGCAGCTTGTAGCCTTCCACCTCGGGCGCCTGCACCACATTCTGCGAGGCGCTGGTGCACTGGGCGTTGATCTCAAAGATGACGGTACCGTCCTCGGTGACGCATTGCACAGGCACCATCACCTGCACCGGCGCGGCGCTGTTGGCCACGTAGCGGAACACCACGGTCTCAGGCTCTGCCTGACCGAAATCGTTGATCTCCACCGACACGGTGCTGTCCACGGCGGTCACGCCGGGCAGATCGGGCGCCAGCACGGTATTGTCCATGCGGCTCATGCACTCCGCGGTGGTCTCGCCCAGCAGCGTACCGTCCGTCAGCTCGCAGCGCACCGGCACGTGTACGGTGATCACACCGTCCGGCCAGGCCGTGGCGGACAGATACAGCCGCAGCTCCTTCACCGGTGTGCCGTCGGTATCCAGCATCAGGATCGGAATGGCGTCGCTGTCGCTCACGGTTTCGGTCAGCGTGCCGGTCAGCGGCTGCCCCTCCGCCGGCGAGAAGGTGCAACCCTCCGGGCCGCTGTAGGAAACGGTCAGGTCGTCCGGTACCTCTTCCGAATCGAGCCTGGCCCAGTAAACGGTCTCATCTCCCCAGGGGACGGCGGACGCAACGACCGACCTGCTGCCGGTCTCATCTGTCCAGTGCAGCGTGATCTGTACCTCTTCCTCCGCCAGCGCCGCCGGAATCAGCAGACACGCGAGCAGCGCGGCTGTCAGCAGCCACAGTACACGATGAAGCCTTTTCATTCATCATCCCCCCTGCCGGCGGCGGTCAGTCCGCCTTTTCCGGCAATGATATTGTAGCCCCTTTCCCGGCGTCTGTCAATCAATTGTGGCATTTTTGATACAATTTTCTTTCATTTTGTTTACTTTGTTGTGGCGTTTTTCTGATCTCCGCAGGTGTCCCCGGCAGGAATCAGCCCGGTGACCGTCGAAAGAAAAACGGAACCCATCAGCATCCATCAACAGACAAAACAGGAGGCGGCCCCATGGACGACCGTGAGCTGATCGAGACCGTTGTTGAAAAGGAAGTCGTTTACCCCGGTGTGATCGTCAGCCTGCAGCACTGGCAGGTCACGCTGCCGGATGGCTCGCGCGCCCTGCGGGAGGTGGCCTGCAACAACGGCGCCTCCGCCGTGGTGGCGCTGGATGACGCCGGGCGGATCGTGCTTGTGCGCCAGCACCGGGTCGCCGTCGGCCGCGTGACCATGGAGCTGCCCGCCGGCAAGCTGGACGGCCCGGACGAGGATCCCTTCGTATGCGCCCGCCGCGAGCTGAGCGAGGAGACCGGTCTGGAGGCCGGCCGCTGGACGAAGCTCACCGTGCTGGAGACCACGCCCGGCTTCTGCAACGAGCGCATCCACCTGTATCTGGCGGAGGAGCTGCGGCAGGGCGCTTCACATCCCGATGAAGGCGAGTATGTGGATGTTCTGCGTATGCCTCTGGGCGAGGCGCTGGACCGCGTCATGGACGGCACCCTTCGCGACGGCAAAACCGTCACCGGCATTCTGATGACCTGCCGCCTGCGCGGGGCTCTGCCGAATTAACGCCTGTCTCCCCCGTTTTCCTGCCGCCCGGCCGGCGCAAACGGGCCGCACAATTGTAACAATTCCGCGAGGTGAAGGATGCTTCGTTCCATGCTTTTTGAAACTGAGGTGCCCGGTGATCCACGCTCCTATTTCAGCCGCCTGCCCGTGCTGGAAACGGAACGGCTGCGGCTGCGTCCCCTGCGGATGCGCGACGCCGCGGATATATTTGAGTACGGCAGGGATCCGGCCGTCTCCGAGCACTGCCTGTGGGAGCCCTACCGCAGCATGGCGGACGCGCGGGCCTATCTGCGCTTCATCCGGCGTCAGTACCGCATGGCGCTGCCCTCCAGCTACGGCATCGAGCTGAAGGCCACCGGGCACATCATCGGCACCATCGGCTTCATGAGCTGGCAGGAGGCCGACGCCTCCGCCGAGGTGGGCTACAGTCTGGCGCAGCCCTACTGGCACCGGGGCTACGCCACCGAGGCGCTCCGGGCCGTACTGGACCTGGCCTTCGACCGCATGAAGCTCCACCGCGTGGAGGCCCAGCATGAGGTCACCAACCCGGCCAGCGGCCGCGTGATGCTCAAGTGCGGCATGCGCCGGGAGGGCATCCTGCGGGGCCGGGTGATGAACCGCGGTCACTACAGCGATGTCGCGCTCTACGCGATCCTCGCGGAGGACCGCGTCAAGCAGCCGTAAAAAACCGCCGCGGATCATCACTCCGCGACGGTGTTTCTTCATTATAATATATGATGCCTGTATGATACCGCCGGAGGCCGCGCGGCTTTTTTTATTCCGCGGCGGGCGCAGCTGCCGGGCGGGCCGGTGCGCTCACCAGAGCGGAGGTCATCGGATACTCCTCCAGCAGCGGCTGCACCTGGTTGAAGCGGCGGGTCTGCTGTGTCAGCGGCAGCAGCCACAGACGGATCGCCCAGTCGCAGGCCGAGCGCAGGCCGCCCTCCATCAGACCGGAGGCGATGGTCACGAAGCGGCACAGCTCCTCCGCCGCAGCGCCGGAAAGGGTGGGCAGCAGATTCATGATGGGCGTCAGCACCTCGATGGCGGTATGATCCTTCTCCGCGCCGCGGCCGAGGCTCAGGGCTGTGGGTGCGCCTTCATGCTCCGTGCCGATGGCGCAGACCAGCGGCAGCGTTTTCAGCTGCAGGATCGGCCACTGGCTCAGCCCGTACAGCGGCGACTGCTGCTGCACGCGGGCGTCCTGGGTCAGCTGCACGGAAACGGCGCCGGCCACCGGCTTCACCGGCAGCGTGGACACGATGAACACGGGCGTGGTATCGCTGTCCGTGCGGGTGATGACGGGCCGTTCATCCGACCGGGTGCTCACCGCCAGCCCGGAGCGCCAGCCCAGACGGGTGCAGATGTTTTCCAGCAGCGTCAGCACCGGTGCCGGCGTCATGCACGCCACGCCGATCGTGCGGCAGGAGACCGCCAGCGCCAGCAGCGCCACGGCGGTGTTGCGGTCGCACTCGCGGCCGGAAAGCCGGAACGCCTCCTGCACCAGCGCGATCAGCTCCTCATCGGAGACCTCCCGGCCGATGCGTGCGGACACAGGCAGCTGCGCCGCGGACGCGGGAGCCGTCAGCTGGGCGCGGGCCAGCAGCTCGGCCGCGGCCTGGGGCAGCTCCGCCGCCTGCAGCCGCGCGATCTCGGCCCGCAGCGCGTCCGCCTGGGTCTGCAGCTCCGTCAGCTGCACGCGGGTGGTCTCAAAATCGGTGTGCGCCTTTTCCGCGCGCTCCTCGATATCCGCCAGCGTGCGCTTCGCCTCCCGGCGGGCGCTCTCCAGCACCTTTTTGCGCGCCTCCTCGGCGTCGCCCTTCAGGTGTCCCAGTTCGATCAGCGCGCACAGACGGTCCGCTTCGATATCATCCAGGCGGCGGAGCATGGCCCGCTGCAGCGGCGTGGTACGGTCGCCGCCCTCGTTCAGATAATGGCCGATCCCCGGCAGGGACAGCATATAATCCAGCAGCTGACGGCGGGCATCCTGCAGTCCCCAGGCGCGGCTCATACCGCGGCAGGCGGCCTCCACGGGATTCTCCACCGTCCGCATTTCCGCCCCTGTGGGCAGCGGCTGCGCGGGCGGATCGTTCCGCGTGGCATGCAGCTGACTGTTCACGGTTTCCTGCACCCGGTTGCCGGGGCGCGGCGTGGAGGTGTACACATTCACGTTGCGCTTCAGCGGCGTACCGTTGAAGGCCGGCATCCCGACCGGCGTCTCCGGCGCGGGCGCCGCGGTGGGCTTCGTCAGCAGATTTGCGTGATCCGACACCGGCGCCGCCAGGTCATCCAGCGTCTCCTCGAAATTCTTGTCCCGATCCAGGATCTGCAGGCTCTGCCCGATCGGCAGGGACTGCCCGGCGGCAGGCTCGGGCTTTTCCGCCGGCTTCGCTTCGGCAGGCTTTGATTCAACGGGCTTCGCTTCAACGGCTTTCGCTTCGGCGGGCTTTTCCGCCGGCGTGGCGGGTTCGGGGTTCCGCGTGTTTTCCGCCGGCTGCTCCTTCTGTCCCAGGGCATCGGTGCAGAGGAAGGTACGGTCTTTGCCGTCCGGGCAGGGGCAGACATAGACCGTGGCGGTCAGCTCGCCAAGAGGCTGAGGCGTTTCCGGCGCCCGGCGGTCCACCGGGCCGTAGAAGGTGTCGCCGTCCAGTACCACAAACAGCGGCGTCGCTGCCTGGGCGCTCAGGGCCGCGGCTTCCTCCGGCGTGCCGTTCAGCACTTCAAAAAAGGTATGCGGAGGCAGTGCCATCACCGCGTCGGAATAAATAATAAAGCGGTTGCGCTCCTCCCGTTCGGGGCGATAGTTTTTATTGGTACGGATCTTGCTGGCGTCCGGCGGGAACGCGGAGATGTTCATCAGGCAGAAGCTGCCCATGGCGCGCATCCTGTCCTTGAAATAGCCCTGCTCATTGCGGTCCGGCACGATCCGGAGCGCGCCGTCCTCCTGCCAGAGACGCATGGCTTCCTCGCGCATCAGCCCCGAGGGCGTCAGCAGCGGGAGCAGACGAAAATAAGAGCGCTGAACATTGTCCTCCTCCAGCCAGGCGAGCACAGGTTCCCGTTCATAACTCATGGTCGACCCTCCATTTTCCATAACAGCATACCGTCAGCGGCCGCACCGAACCATACAGATATATCCCAAACCGGCAGCCAAAATCCTGGATACACTTATAGAAATATTATCAAAATTCAGGCTGTTCGTCAAGCTTTTTTGTGTTTTCTGGCACGGTTTACGCATAAAACGGTTACTGCTCAGGCCCCTCGCCAAGAGCTATTTTCTGTAACTCCAACCTCATCCGGTCTTCGGCAGGTCGCTTCGCTTACGCCTTTCGACTTCGTCGAACTCTCCACCGGAGAGCCGGCGCCTTCTCTGAAGGGGAAGGCATATTTTGTTTAACTTACCAAAAGCCTTCCCCTTCAGGGGAAGGTGGCTGCCGCAAAACTTGCCTGAAAGTGGCGTCAATCCAATCGCGGCAGACGGATGAGGTTGGCTT